>Ga0179591_1355198_pt1 | contig 13253 bp, 15 predicted proteins | sample CZOMad2_1_08_16f_FD_182891 | JGI IMG/M metagenome (GOLD analysis project Ga0179591, IMG submission 182891) | Vadose zone soil fungal communities from Angelo Coast Range Reserve, California, USA - CZOMad2_1_08_16fungal (PacBio error correction) | ecosystem: Environmental > Terrestrial > Soil >...
CTGTTTCTGGCTCCGGGGGCCAGCGCCAGATCTGAACCTCATCAATAAAGTCACAGGGGGGAAACCGACAAGAAAGTCAAGAGAGCCATCGTCGAAGAATCTGTGGGGAGAGAAATGGAGGGGAGCTCAAGTCGGGAAGGGCGCGGGCGGAAAGGTGGGCCTTTAAATAATGCGAGATGACTCGAATTACTACTGCCAGTTTCCGGGGGGCAGGGAAAAATGAAGAAAAAAGCGCACCGTGGTCCAATTTTTGCCAACTTAATATAGGTAAGGAAAGGGGGAAACGCATCAACGAAAATAGAAAAGAGGATAGGACGCTTCATCGAAGACATCGACACCACGTGAAGAAAGAGAGATCAGGCGTCGAAGTCCGCTGCCTAGGCCAACACCGAGGACAGCAGCATGCCACGGCCAAAGGTAAAGGATTCATCCTGGTCCGGGAAAGAAAAGAAGGTCCGGACAGGAGGGTGGGAAAGGGTTCCGAAACAGATGGCTCAAAAAGGAGAAAGAATCCCAACTCATCAGGGCAAGAAAGAGCTATGCGTGTGTCCCTCTCCCCGCTGAGCAAGGGGGGGGTTTTCAGAAGGGACGGAAAGAGGTCGCCGCAGAGGTACCTGGGAAGATTCTTTAAGCGGACTTCTATGGTCAGACGGGCTAAGAGGAAAGGGGGCTACTTTGCTGTTCAGGAGGGACCACCTTTCACCAGCCGGTCCTTTTCTCCCCGGGGAAAAAAACAGAGCGTAATGAATATCTTCGTAAATGGGGATTGATTTCAGTCAAACAAAGCTGAGAAACTTCTTCTGCCATCACTAAAAAAGAAAAGGGGAATGGGGGGCTCGGAAAGCTACCATGTGAGGAGGAACCAAAACGGCTGGACGTCGAAGTCTGCACCGGAGACTTAACGCATGAACGAACAGGGAGGGGTAATGCAGTGGTATGCAACGGATCCTAATAACATTACGGAAAGAAGCTCATTCTCAAAGGGAGGGGGTGATCAGCCCGGGCATGCGAAAGGGGGTCAAAAAAAGGGAAAAAATCGCCGACAAGACGGGGGAGTAGAAGAACCTTTCATTACCCTGGGGAGGAGGACCAAGGGGGAAAATCAATCGACCTACTAAGATTTTCCGAGGGACGTTAGGGGGGGGGGGATTTCGTTAATACCATGAGCCTTTCTTCTTGCCTTTAGAAGGAACCGGCGCGAACTCAGAGCATTAGTCTCCTATCTAGCATCGAAGAGTCAATGGTGCAGAGAACCGTCTTACACTATATGAGTCCACCTAATCGGGCTCTAGGAGCTCAACGACTCCTTGTCTCAAGCAGGGGGAAAAGACTTAATAAGGAGGGATTCGCCCTTTCCATGGTAAAGTTCGCAAAGGAAAGAGAGTTCAAACGGTCAAGGACCGTGCCAGGGAATAGGGTTAAGAGCGCTCGGGTGAAGTTAGCGGACTCCGGTAGAAAGATGCTGAGGGGGTAGGTCACAAGGGAATCAGAAAAACTGAGGGCGAACCTTCTGGGTTGGTGAACTATTACGCACGCGCATCGAGAAGTATTGACGTGAGGAAGGGAAGTACCATGGTCCATGAAGTCAGCACCTCGCACCCCTTTTCAGTGGTAATGGGGGGGAAACTGGAGGGGGAGCGGCGCTTGGCAGGCCTGCTTTCTTCGGACAAAGAAAAAGCATGAGGTCTTTTCGAAGAATGAAGTCTTCTTCGACCAATAGAACTGGGGGAAGAACGGGGCAGAGATCGGGCACTATATCTTGAAAACCGAACTTTTGGCTACGGGAATCTGATAGTCCAAAGTAAGAAGAACAATCCTAAGGGTAGAAGGGTCCTACAAAAGATACGGTGAGGGCCGAGAGAATTGCGTAGGAGGAACAAGGGAGGCGGGCCATCGTCACCGCGACATCTCGGTAGTGCAGGGCCTTGTATCGAGAAATCTGAAATAACGTGCTAGATAATAGAGCTCATAAAAGGAAGGGGACAGCCATCTTGACCAACAGAAAGAAGTCGGGAGGGGAAGCCCAAACTCGCTCAAGAGAGTATAGAGTTCTTCGGCTAGACGCGGGGGGTTAGGTTATTGCATAAGGGGAATCGAAGAATTATGACTGTTGGAGAGGTAAAATCTGGCGTTTCCACCATGGCGTCCAAAAAAGTGAAGTGGGGAAGAAAGTAACGAACCAGTTGGGGCTTCGATTGCCCTACCATCTGATTGGACGTTCCTGAGGAAAGACCAGATGAGGTGTTTTCACATTAGTGCCTGTATCGGGGAGGAGAAGTCCAGGAGCGTTTCAAACATCTTTTACTTTCGGCAAATGCAAAACAGTTGGAAAGCGGAGAAGGGGGAAGTACATTCAGGAAGAAGACGAGCCTCTGCTCTGGAAGGAAAGGTAGATTGGGGGATAAATGTTATGAAACTCGACAGTAAAGGGAGCAGCCAACCTATCAAGACAAAAAGATTAAGTCGAATCCTTAATATGATCTGTTCAAGGCCTGCGAATGAAACCATAGGGGGGGGGAAGGAAACCTAGGGGGGGTCGATCAATGACATAGGCAGAAGACAATTACTTGAGAACAAAAAAGGGAATCCAAAGATGTCAACGGCGAGTGACCTTCGGAAGCGGCGGCGAACTTAGTGGAAGTCGGGGCAACGGGGACGGGCTTATAAAAGGAAGCTTTTCTGTATTTCGAGAATGTTGTGAGAGGCTCCGCAGGGGATAAGGGACGAACAACAAAGGGCAGTGTATCTAGCTAAAACAACAAGGGAAGGGATCCAGGAAGGGCGATCACTGCCGGTCGTACAGGAGACAGTGGGGGGGGAGAGACCAAAGACGTATGAAGGGAATAAATAAATTCCCCGGCATAACGAAGGGGCAGGAATTCAGGCACTCGCCTGCGTGTCTGATGAGCACTGGGAAGTTGCTGGAGGATCAGTAATTGGGTTATTGAGTTAGGACTTTTTTGTATAGAAAACGAAGAGAATAATCTAGGGGGGGACTTTAAAAGATCATCCGCCCATACAGTAACTTCAGGTCCCCCCACCCACAAAAAAAAAAAAAAAAAACCCAAACCCAAAAAAAAAAAAATGGTAATGTCATTTATGTTGGGAGGAGAGATTAGTGGAGTACCAGTATCTTTACATCTCGCTAGGGAAGAAAGGAAGAAGAAACAAGGGGAATGACAGGGGAAACAAGTTAATTGCTAAGGAGGGGAAAGAGGGTCGAATGATTTGGCCGAGATACTATGCAACTGAACCAAAAAGCTAAACGAGATTTCCGGAACGGCCTCGCTCGGGCAGATCATGTGGGAATATGGAGATTAGCAGCCGCTCTTTCGTCGGAGAGTAAAAAGGGTGTAAAAATACTGTCGAAGGGTTTAACTCTAGAATAGAGAGGCGCGAAAAGAGCAAAGGAGTAATCCCGGCCCTATAAAGAGCAGACCAGCTTAATAGAATGAAGAAGGTGGGGGAGAGACTACATCGCGGTGGCTGTAGTCATCAGCACGGACAACAAGGAAAGAAAGGGAATTTGCTCAATGTGACTAACGTGAGAGCGACTACTATGTAAGGGGTCCTTGGAAGGGGGGGGAACAAGAACGACATATAATATGGTAGAGGGGGACGGGAACTTACAGTCTGTACCCTCCGGTCCGAATAAGGGCGCGGCGAGGAACATTTAGCTTCGAGAAGAAACACTCGGGCTACGCTGGCTGAAAAAAAAAAAATACAATAGGAAAGCACATTAGAAATGGACATAGGTGTAAAGAGGTAGTCTTAGGAGGGTCTCGGGGTCCCGCAGGTCCTTCATTCCATGCTAGTACGAAAACAGAAAAACCTTGGGGGAGGGGAGGGTCACTCCGAAAAGAAGCACGCTAGTACCATTTCTAGCAGCAAGGAAAGGAAAAAGAACCAGGGAGGTTGGCGTTTTCGGTCACTTGACTTGTTACGTCAAAGGTTACGGCAAGGGAGGCTCGAAAGGAGGGAAGGGGACTGAAAACAACAAGCCAAGAGATTACGGAAGTCCTTTTGGTTAAAGAGAACTGCTCTTAGCCGCCAGACTCAAGCAAGTACACTCGAAAGGTTTTGCGGCGGGAAAGAAGAGGGAAGGAAGGAAGGGGTCACTTAACCATGCGTCGGGGAACTCAAGCAGGTTAGTTAGAGGAAAAGAGGGACTCAGAAAAAAAAGGTCTTTCTTTCCATGTAACTGGAAAGACTAGAAAGGACTGGAAGGTTCGTATCACGTCAAAATTAGTAGAGGGAGGGGGGGGGCCCAACGCGTACGATATCTAAAGGCCTACGCCGATGCAAAACGGTTGGGAAAGTCGCTATAAAGTCCTAATTTGCAGGGTATCCCACAATTTGAGACGCAGGATTTGGAACCATGCATTAAGTATAACGGGTTTGGGGGGGGAGCAGGGTGGGGATGACCTTTTTCTGATGCACGTAGGAGGAGAGGACTTATACGTCGAGTTGTGCCGTGTTGGGTAGACGGTGAGAATGGGGAGTCTTTATGAAAGAAAAGCAACGCTCCCTTAAAATGAATAGAAAAACTTGATGAACTTTCTTCGGATTCATGGTCTCAGCATATAGAATAGGAGAGATGGTTAAGGAAAAAAACGGGCATCCCTTTAGATCGAAGCCATAAGGGTGGGGGACGACTCTCCTGGTCGAAAACCCCTGCGAGATTCGCTCAGGGAAGGTTGAGAACCTTTGTGTTGCGAAGGTTTTTTGGCTCCCGAACAGGTCCCGCCTGGCGCGGCGCTTCGTTTACAAAATAGGGAGGGTCAGGGGGAAAGGGGCAGGGGAATGAGACAGAAGACTCACCGTGCCAAAGGAAGTGCTGCTCCGAGTTACAGCGGTGGGGGGAAGTAAGGGGGGAGGGACAGCAGGCCGAAGTACAGAAAAACAACTCTGAATAAGAAGGGGAGGAGAGGCCTCGGAACATCGGGGGTCGAAGAGAGTGGGACTCTTAACCCGGGATTGAAGGGTTTGGCGGGTACAACGGAAATTCGCTGGACATCTATTCGAGGAAAAAAAGGGCAAGAGTTATCCGTACAGTCAGCGGGACTGCTGGAATTCGGATCTGGCAGCGGCACGAAGGGGGGAAGGGCGCGATCTGTTGGAGATGTGGGGGGGGGAGAGCCGTCACTCATTCAGCGACGAGCGGATTTGATAGTTGACGCGGCATTCCTGCGGGCCCTCGACAAAAGGAATTCGGACAAAATGGAAATCCTCCCACGGAAGAAGGGGTGAAGGAAAGAAATTACTACCACAGCGAGTAATTCAGGTGGAAAGTAAAAGCAGGAGAGGGACCTCCCGATGAAAGAAATAACCAGGAGGATTAAGGAGGAAAAGTAGAGTCTTACGGCTTCTCTGGAGAGCGAGCCTTGGGGGCTTTGAAAATTGAAAGGTGAATTAAAAGAAGAGGGGAGGGGGAAGCGGAGCTTGGTAATTAGAAAGCAATGGAGGTGTTGTTTGTTTCAGAAGGTCAACAAAAGGATGAGGTATTACACTAGACTATCTGTTGATGCTTCAAGTACCAGCCTCTCAGATGGGACGGAAAAGATCACCGTCCAAAGCGAATCGAGTATGCAGAATCAAGTACTGGGATAGTTTGAGGGGCCGGGTGTTGAAGGGCAGGAGCCCGGGGGGAAAAGTATGCAACTGATAACGACTGCAAGTCTGTGGTGATCAGAAAGAAGGGACGCCTTGGGTGAGCCTTTGCCGAAAGGCAATCATGGGGTCGAGGAAAGCATAAAACGGAAAAGTGCCCGAGTGATAGTAGAGATCGTTCTGCCGTGGTCAGGAAAAAAAAAATTCGAAAAAGGTCTAATGCGCGGGCGGGGCCATATCCCGAATTCACAAGTCGGGAAGAGGGCGCCAACGGTTGGGGATCATTCCTGTTCTGAAACTACTCTAAGTGAATTGAATACGATGGGGAACCTAAATGCTCAATAAATAGGGCTAAGATCAAAAAAGTCATTTGAAGGAAGATAGATTGTTAATAGAGGGAGCCCTCCTCACTACCCTTGAGGAAAGGGAAGTGAAGACGTTACGGGAAGGGGCCTGGGCGGAACCATCTTGGATAAGGGAAAACCCCCGATGTAAACCAGGCGCTTTTCTTCCAGAAGCAAGAAAGCCTTTCGGAGGTTCGCGGCTCAAGTCAGGAAAAAGGGGCTGCCTGTCGCAAAAAGAGGATAATCTGCCGATCTGAGGGAATCAGGTGGGGTTGAGGGCGGGGGGAGGGAAACGGGGGAGAAAATCGATATGCAAAAGGAGGGCATTCCATCAAAGGAAGAAGGGTAAAGCAAGGTTCCGCGACAAAACTCACGCTGGACTACAGGGCGAAGAGGAGAGGGGGCCCGGACGGGACTGGATTTATATTTCGGTGAGCTTATACAACTTCCTCTAGAAAATTATAACTGAGAAAAAAAGGGGGGGGGGGATTCACTGCGGGGGTTAGGGAAAAGTTATTTTATCATCCACCATGAAAAAAAAGGTCCCTTCTTCAAACCTACCTGGAAAATCAGAAAGCATTCCGAAAATGATTTGCGTATGAAAAAGAGACCTGTACTCCTGACATGTTCCAAAATCAACTTTTATCTGTCATCAGAAGGGGGTTGGGGGGGAAAGAAGGCACGGTTCTAAGGAGCGCGGCACGTGCTACTGAAAGGGGGAGAGCGGGGGCGAATACAATCTGTCTTTCTCCTAGATTCAGGAAAAGGAAACGGAGGGGAAACAACCGAAGGTCTTCACGAAACAACACGTCAACGAACCGGAGACGCGAAAAGCCTTGGCACGCCGACGAGCCTTATATGTAAGAAGAACATGATTGCGGTCCGTTGCCGAACGCCATGGAAAGAGGGGGGGGGGGGGCGAAAATGAACAGAGAAAAAGTGGGAAGAAGCCACCGATCTTCTAGGGTAAAATGGGAGAAGGCTTTTGAATTTATACGGCCGAATAGGAGGGGCGTCGGGTTAAGTCAAAACGGGATCCGGATTCCGAGACCCCCGGTTTTTTGGAAGCGCTACGCCAAGCGCCTTGGCCGGAGGGACTGACTGTACGAGTATGACATTTGAATGAAAGACATCAAAACAATCAAAAGGTGAAGTGGGTCTGTGGTCGTGAGGAATGGAGGGGGGGGGGGGGGCCTTGGCATATCGGGTTGATGGAGGGCGGAAAACAACCCAGGGAAGGAAGTCGTTCTCGAACAGAACCAACGGGTGAAGCTGATAGCACGAACGGGGGGAAGCAAAAGCTAGCTGAGATCTAAAACGCCAAGAGCTGCTGCCTCGGACCGAATTTGAGAGAATGAATAGCTTAGGCCGCAGAAAAGAAGAAGAGTCCCGAGGGTTCAGGAAGCTAAAGGCCCGACGGCCACTAGCGCGCCAAAAGGTACAAGAGAAGGGGGGGGGGGAGGTAAGGGGAAAGAAATCTAGCCTTTTCGGGTAAGGAGAAAGACAATCTTCAAAATGGAGGTAATCGGAGATCATCCGGGGGTTACAGGCGGAGCAGGGAACACTTGGTAGCACCCCAAGGTAAGATTCTGATTCACTCATAGAGAGGGTCATAGAGAGGGAGGAGGAGGAGGGGCGGTATGGAGGCGTGGCATAGAAACGGGAGGGATCGGAAAGGGGGGGGACGTGGTTTAGAGTAAAACTAATTCTATTACGAACAGGTCCCATAACGTTACGGAAAAGAACGGGATTGGAGCGTAATCATAGGAGACCCGCTGACATAGAAGCGGGGATTCGAGATTAAAAAACAGGATGGGTGGTTGCATGTAGCGGTCGAGCCGCAAAGCGGGGTTTCAGAAAGGAGGAGAAAAGTTTCGGCAAAAAAAAATTTGCAGAGTAATGAGCGGGTAATACGGAAAGCGAAGATAGGTCTTCCCCGTTTAGCGAGAGGGGTTTGAGGGGGAGCGGGGACGAGTCATCATTAGAGAAGACAAAATCAGGAAGAAGGACCGACCCAAGACATTTTGGGGTTAGCGGCAGGGTATTCATCTTTAATTGAAACACCTAAAAGAATCAAGGGGGGGTGGAGTCGGATGGGGGGCTCTCACACATCTCTGGGAAAAGGAAAGAAAATCAAACTTTAGAAGCAGAGAGCGCGATCCGATTCTGCGAAAAGGGCATCTTGAGGAAGGGCATACAACAATTACTTGTCTTGTGAAGTCTGGTGAGGAACTTCAGACGGCTTCTTTGCTGAGGAGAAACCTGTTTCCTTGAGAGGGTATCCGGACCGTGACAATCAGCATGAGTAAGGGACTCGGAAAACAAAACGGTCCTTAGGGAAGAGTCAGGACGCTCGATGCACGTAAGAGGACGCTAGGAAGGTGTCTCGGGGACAAATGCACAGAGGCAGCAAGAATCCCACAGAACTTTTCGATCAGCCGGAAAGGGGAAAGAAAAAGGCGAACTATACGAACTCCGGCTGCTGCAGTAAGGTTCTTTCAGTAGGAGAAACCAAAAAGAATCCAACACCTAGGGTAAACTAGGTGGGACTTCAAAAAGATTCGCCACATACAATCAAGGAACACTTCAAAAGGAATGTAAAAAGTCGGTTTTGCAGGGGGAAAGAGGTTTCTTCGCTGATGAAAGGGAGGCGCCGAGGACACATTTATCAACTAACGTTAATCCCATAGGGATGTAGAGTCTGGGGAGGCAATGGGCTAAATGGTGGCATTTGAGAAAAAAATTAAGAAGGAAGAGTGGCGTTCCTCTTACTATAAAGAACCACAAAGAGATAGGTATGGGGAAGGGAGCTTTCAGTTAAAGGAATAGGTAAAAGTTTATTGCATAGGAACAGTTCTTTCATGGGTCGTCGCGTCATTCTGAGAGTGAGGCAGGGGGGGACTGAAGAAGGATTCCGCGCTAATCTCAACTTGCTCTCCCTCCCGTTTCTATGAACAATACCAAACAGAAGAATCCGTAAATCGCGAATCAAAGAATCAAGGTATCAAGTAGGTGCGGGGGCACTGACCGGGGTCGCAACGTGTATGCAGAGGGAAGGCGGAACAATCCGTTAGAAGTGTATATCTACCGTAAGGTTCACATTTCTTTCTGAAATTCTACAAGCGATATGGGGCAGAGGGGAGGGGCGTTCAAGGGGCGAGGGGTAATAAATTGTTGCTATGGGAGAGGGGGACTACAGTTAGACTTAAACAACAGATTTTCTCTTCTGCCAAGGGGGGGTACGATCAGTCCTCCACAATGCCAACTCCCATTCTCCAGGCAAGCAGAATTATCTAGGCAGAGCGCCGTCGAGGTTGTCACTCCGTCGGGGCGATAGGAATCGGGGGGCTTATGGAAAACAGATGCAGGTTGCATGAAATGGTCCCGCCGTAACAACCACAAGATGTGGTCTCTCAATTAAAAAAAAGGAAATTGTAATAATTGGGATATGTGTTCTTTCTTCTGGAAATTGACACTTGAAGCTACTGTTCGAGGGCTCCTTCTCAGGGGGAGGGCTTCATTGTTCCGAACACAGAACTCCTCTTACTCGGCTACGGAAGGCCTGGGGGGAGTCACATCTCAGATCAAGTCCTTCCGATCACGTTCGGTAACACCGACGCGCGATCTGGTCGTCGTAAACCGGGGGAATTGAGAGGGCCGGTTTCGAAAATGGATGAAAAATGTTCGGGGGAACCTCAGGGCCATTTATCCCCAGAGACGGAGCGCACGGGCCACGGGAAGAACCTAAAGGAGGGGGGAAAGGACGAAGGGGGGGGACTTCGAGGGACTAAGGAGGTGGGCTTAAGAAAGAGAGTGCATCTATCCACTAGCTCTAACTCAACGATAGCCACGTGGGAGAACGCCTCAAAAATGGACTACGGTTTTCTGAAAATCACGCCCCAGGGGGAGGGACTGAATAAAAGATGTTTTACAGTTAGTGTTTTCTATTGGTTGTTTTAAGGGCTTGCCGGCAAAATCAGGGGAGGAATACTTCTAAATTAGATGGAGGACTAATTGGTTCCAGGGGGGGGTCCTCTCTTGCTCGGGGCTCTTACGGGAGAATACGACTCTCCGTGAATGGGGAAAAGGGGGTTGGAGGCATGGACGTTTGAGACTCAGCTACCGAATATACAACCTGAAAGAGTACAGGGAGCCCTTAGAGTCGGAACTAGTTGGCTCGGCCATGGTCTCCGCGAACTTAAGCCGTAATGACAAGGTGACGGTTATGAAGCCGCGTGGGAGGGAGGAAATTGGGGGAGAACTGGTGTTGACGCGGAACACTAGCCCGGGGGTCACGCAGAGGCGCTACGGAATAAGCTATCGGGGCGCAAGTACCCGGTGTCGCTGACAGCCGCCAAAACAGATGAAACGGATTTCTAGAAGTGGGGAAATATAAGAGAAGAGGTGTGTCAAAGAGAGGAATCAAGAGGGGGTCGCGGAGAAAAAAAAACCGAAAGGGACTACAAAAAACCAAGTCCGCATCCCCAGGAACGGAAGATGCGGTATAAAATAGAGGTCGAGAGGGGGGAGACTGAAGCAATGATTTGAAGCATGAGGTGTTTTGGGCCAACGTCAGTCCGTGACAGGTTGGGAGTTAGGTCGTCAAACGGAAAATGAATCCCTGTAAGTAAAAAGCTGCTGGAAAGGCGGAGCGGACGCCAGATGCAGGTGACATAATTTTTATATGGGGTGCGATAGTTAGGAGACCCTCAGAATGAAAAGGAGATCCTCTAGGTAGTAGTAGGGGATACGGATTTCACACATCGGGAGAGAAACTGGAAGGCTTCAAATCAAAGATCACCACATGCGGGGGATGGTCTGCAGGTTTCCAATGCAAGCAACAAAAAAAGGGGGGAAGGGGGGGAATTGGGGGTGGAGACGTCTGGGGGCAGTACTTAAAACATGACCTTCCGCCAATTCGCAACAAGGCTTCCGGGAGGGGGGGTTAGGACGTGTAAGGTCTTCGTAGATTCTTGCGGGCGTCTTTAGAGAGGGCGATGTTGGGCCGGTGTCTTGCAGCGTGTGAGGGTTGAAAGAGCGGGGGGTCGAAGAGCGGGGGAATGATAAAAGGTATCCGTCGAGTAAAGCAGATCTCTCAAAACCAAACCAAAGTGAAAAGAGAGTATAAAAGGAAGAAAGAAAGGGGGAAGTTATCAATGCAGCGCGCAGCACTATCGTTCGAAAGCCAGTCACCGGTGAATTTCACATGCAACATCGCCCAACAGCATAAGGAAGAACTATAGTGAATATTCCTTTATCCCACTGAATACGGACGGAGATGGTCTTATGTTGGGCAGTGTCCTTATAAAAATATATTCAACTCGAATTGGTCTGTTGTGGCAAGTCATGAAAAAGGAAGAAAAAGGGGAGGCCTCCCTTTGGTATAGATGACGTCAATCAATGATTTTCAGAAGACTCGAAAATGAAATCAGCTGTAGTCCGTGTTGAGGAGGGGGTCAAGAGCCAACGAGCGCTCACTAATAAGAGGGAAAGTTCATAGGGGAACCTAATTCTGGACTCTTCCTATAAAAGAAATGAGCGTAAGTAGCCAAACTTATATCATCTACGGGGGCTACTAATCAAAATGTGAAAATGACTTATCATTGAGGACAGTTCGAAACAGATCATTCAAGGGAGATGACGGAGAAAATCTCATTTCTACCCTGCGGCGATAGTACTACAGCTTCCAGGGGTTCGGGGATTGGTTTTCAAAAGTACGAAGGGAACCAGAAAACTGATTGTACTGAACGCGGGAAAAGAAGAAAGTCTCAGGCAACGGAGGAGAAAAAGGCCTTTTGAAGAGTGGGGGTGGGGGTGGGCGAGGCTTCAACGGCCCTTGGAGCAGGTAATTGAACAGGGGGGGGGGAAAATTGCAATTAGATCAAGCCGAAAGCGTGCGACTAGTTCGGGATTGGGTGCGAGTAAACAGGGGAGAAACTACTATAAAAGGTTATAAACACATAAATATCTAGGGAAGGGGGTAAAAAGGTGACGACGCATGTCTCGACCAACTTTTTCTACAGGTCTGAAGGGGGTCTGAAGGGAAAGACTAATTGAAAGGGGGGGTATAGCGTAGCATTATCCACGGCGGAAAAAAAATCCTTCTCCAGAAAATTGCCCGGACTTCCATGAAAATGGAGAGATGAGGGGGGGATGGTGAAAGCACGAAAATACCAGCAGTCTTGTGCAAATAAGCAACCAAAGCCGGAAAATCTACTCCTGCATTCCGAAAGTTGGGCGCTGGGTATGAAAACAAAAATCGAACATACTAATTCTGGTCCAAAAAGGAGGGGGCTAATCAAATGTGGAGGTTCTAAACGCTTAACATGGCTGGGAAAAGGAGGGACCTTGGAAAGGAAGAATAGGGGGGAGCAATATCTTAATTTGAGGGGGAATATAGTAGCTTTAGGTTCCTGATTCCCCCTTCTTCAGAAAGGTAGAAATAAACGAAAGGGAGGTGACCACTTTCTCATACGCAGGCGGAGGAACTGGGCATAAGTAACAATTATGCGTGATACGACGCATGGTCCAGTTCGCACTGAAAAGACTAAAAAGGGAGAACCGAGTGAAAACAGCCCCTATCGGCAGAGGGGGGGACGGTTGGAGATGTTTAAGGGTTATGCGGACCAGGCCATGGCTACGTGTTAAAGGGGGAAGAAGTCGCTCTTAGAACCAGTCTTGTGGAATGATCGAAAAACGCGCCCGGAGCGGACTAAGGAGGGCCTTGAATCTTAGGGGGGACAGCAGTCGTATGGGGAAGCAACCCGGCACAAACTCCAGTGGTCGTCGCTTGATTGAGCGGCAGAGGATGGGAAGGGAAGGGAGGGGGGGAGGAGGGGAAATCAAGCGAATACCGAAGGTTTCCGGGAAGCAAGCAAAACCCCTTTATGAGGCTTCCGGACTACGATCTCTGCCTCGATCTGCGAGAAAACTCCGGAGAGAAGGTCAAGGGGGGCAGACTGTGAATAGGTCCGGCCGCAGCAATCTACATCTTTTTTCTTCCGCCGACAGCAGAAAAAATGTGGAAAAAAGAGAAGAGCAGTCTGTGAGTAGTCTGAAAAAAAGGGCTTTAAGAAAGGAAAAGGATGGACCCGACCTGATCTGTGTGCTTTTATAATCACAAGAAGAGGAGTGACGCATAGATCTCAATCCGGCTGGGGGGGGGACTGGGGGGGAATTGCCAAGCAGCGTGGTTTAGAAGAACTAAAACCCGTGGAGGTCAATGCGGATGAGCCGCCAATAAGCGCTTCTCAACGTCTTAGAGGGGGGGAGGAGAAGAGAGCGTGGCTATTACTGTAG
>Ga0179591_1279985_pt1 | contig 13252 bp, 11 predicted proteins | sample CZOMad2_1_08_16f_FD_182891 | JGI IMG/M metagenome (GOLD analysis project Ga0179591, IMG submission 182891) | Vadose zone soil fungal communities from Angelo Coast Range Reserve, California, USA - CZOMad2_1_08_16fungal (PacBio error correction) | ecosystem: Environmental > Terrestrial > Soil >...
CGGGGAGAACCCAAAATTCAGGACGTTGATCCTAAGGTCTTTTCACGTTTTTCCGCCGTCCGACCCGCGCTGCATTAAGGAAGGTCGAAACGGCCGCCGGGAGAACGCTAGCTACAAACTGGGAAGGTGGCTCGTCCGGGGGTCGGCACTTCTCTTTTCCTGCGGATTGCGGTACAAAAGACCGATTGCGACGTCGGGGGGGGCGTCCATCGCGGGGGCAACTTGGCTGATGGGTGCAGAAGAAAGTAAGTTTCGTAGGAGAGGTTTTCCAGGCGCGGGCAGTAGCGAGATGCGACGGCGGGACGAGGGGGGGGGGGAGGCCGAAACGTTACAGACTTGCGGCTTAGTTCCTTTGAAAGCGAGTTCACGGGGGGGGGGGAAAAAAAAGGAGAGGTACATAGGGGGGTCGCGTTGTGCAAGCCCGTTTTTTTTCGACAACCGGAGGACGACTCAAATTCGCGTTATGGAATACAGAAGGGGAAACGCGCCATCGCCCGCCTTCTCTCGACGACGCTTGGCGTCAGTAGACCCCCAAACCCAACCCGCACCCAAGACCCACCCCACCCAAACCCACCCAACCAACAGCGGGATGACTAGAGGAGTGGAAGGATCTGGTTTGAGTCCGGGGGGGGATAATAAGAAATTTTTTTGTGCGCACTCCTTGTTTTGAGGATTCTTCCTGTTGGCCTGACGGGAGGTTCACCTTTCAGTCTGTGATCTTAAACTCGGAGCATCCCGAGATTTGAGTGGTTTCTCTTTCCGAAAGACGATAGCAGTGGAGGGCTTTTTTTGTGGAATTCGGTGTGTGTTTCCCAATCACGGAAACATTATGCAAACGGGGGTAAGACAAACTAAGGGAAAGTCTCGCTCAAAAGTACGGATTGAAGTAGAAAATACTCCGTGTTCTCGCGGTCGGACGACTGACGAGGTCTGGGTACGAAGGAAGCACGTGAGAATGGAAGGAGAAAGCACTCTTGCTGAAGGGATGCTGAACTTTCCACGGGCGAGGTCGGAGGGGGGGGGGGGGCTAGGGGGAGGACGGCAATAAGTGGGACGGACGGTTTCGAGAGAGGACTTTGACTCGTGTTTTGTGGCGTACAGGGGTGGGAGGGGGTGATGGTCAAATCAGTTCTCGGAAAGGGGAAGATTATCTATGGTGCAGCGCATCAACACTATAACGATTAGGAAGGACTCATCGAAGACCGGGTGAGGAGACGCACTTCTTCAGAAAAAGAGCTTGCCTCACGAATGCCCTAACCCTACTCATATTCGCGAAAATCAAATTCGGTTAGGAGTAGGAGTCTACAGAAGAAATGGGGGTCTTGAGAGACATTCCCCCCGGGATCATTGTTATTGAAGTCCGGGTGTAAGGAAGGAGGGGGCACCCGGGACAGCTGAGAAGGGGGGATCAGAGATAAGGCGTGAGAGAACAAAAGAACGCGGATGCGTCCGCCTCTAGCATTCTGTTCACCACCCCAAGGTAGGAAAGCCTGCGCCCCGACAGAGCGAGTCAGAGGAATTCGTGTCACAGCTCCTGAGAGCAGGGCCACTTAAATAGAAGTGATATATGCTCGTCATTCCCGCTGGGAGCACCGCGCTCCAACAACTTCCGCGAAGGTGAAGAAGAGAGAAAACCCTCGAGAAAAATAGCGAGCGTGGAAAAACAGACGACAACTTTTTGACAAGAGCACGAGGGAGCGAAAGGCGCACGAGAATATCCGCAAAACGGAGTAATGAAAGAGGAAGCTCGTGCGCCGCTCGCGATGAGCAGCCACACAGTGTTCCGCCTAGGCGAAGGAGGACGAGAGATTTTTGAATAGGAGGCTGGGAGCGGTCAAGGAAGGGGGGGGGGACGGTGTAGGAATCACGTGCCTATCCTCTCTGATCAGGAGAGAAGTGGCAACGCCGGATTCTAAACCGAATCGGGGCATCAGGCGAGCACTAGGGGAGAAAAGGCGATGTCCAGGGGCGCATGGAGAGTAATTGGGAGTCGCAGGAGACTATCGACTGAAAGTGTGATTCGTGCGGAGACCTATCATCTAGCTCATGAAATAGGAGTAGGGAGAGCTAGGGACAACGACTGAGGGGAAGGTCAGTACATCTAACCAGATCTGACAAGCAAGAAAACTTGCCGAAGAGAGGAAAATCGCCACACACTTTCAGTCGTCGAGAAAACGACGACGACGAAGCATCGCGAGAGTAAAGACCGACTAATCTATAGAAAAGAGGGGGTAGTATTCGTACTGGAGAGGAAGACTAGAAAGGGGTGAGAAGTATAGACACGAAAAGATCAGTGTTACTGTCTAGAATGACTCCGAATAGTACCTGGGGGGGAGGAGCCGCACATACTCAAAAAGAGAGGCAGCGCCAGAAAGTCTTTACGGTAGAAAAAGGACGAGAAAACGACTGATGAAAAAAAAAAAAAGGGGGAAACGAGGGCCGCAGGGACCCCCTCTCGTATACCGCGAGCGTCTACACTCTTAAAACTATGAGAAGAAACAGACACTACACTCGCGCAGGAAAAAAGGAGCACAGAGAAGGCCTGAAGGGGCAAAGGTATCCGCAATGACGGCAGTTACGACAGCTGCAGCCCCGACGTCCTCACAAGAGATACGACTAACACATCTCTCATAACAAGAAGGTAGGTGTGCAGGGCGACTGTGAGCTAGAAGGGCTTGTTTTCATCATAGGCAAGAAGGGGGAAGGACCACAAGAGGGGAAAGAAGGAGAGAGCGAAGACTCCCGTGACGCAAGGGGCGAAAGGCCCAACTCAACAAACGGCCGTGGCGCGAGGTAAGAGAAGCAAACTTGGGTTTTCAGGCAGGAAAGACAAGGAACTAGAAGGACGGAGCAGAAAAACTGCACGCGCACAAAAACGGGGTTTGTATAGTCCTTAGCACGGAAGAAGTGCCAAAAAACGATATAGCGCTCGAGAGCAGAGAGACCGGAATAAACAGAGAGTCGTCGGAGAGAAGGGGGAAGGAGATGGAGAGGAAGTCAGGCACTCCTTTTTTTTTTTGGCCAAAGAAGAAGAGAGGGGACTTGAAAAGACCCGAGTGATCCACAAACGTTCCGCAAAATCAAAAAAAAGATCAGACAACGCGGCTCCTCTAGTGAGCCGAAGAAGCCGAAGTGGGTTCTCTTGGCGTTTCTCAGACGCCGGGACCCAAGCGTAAGAAATCGAGAAGTTAGAAAGCTAAGGTGAAGGCGAGAGAATTCACCGGGAGAGCATCATCTCCAAGGGGTGAAAGCCCGAGACCGACCACAAGACAAGGAGAAATTTTATCCGGTAGATTTGAAGGAGTGACAGGAAGAATCTAAGCACAAGAGGACAGGCAATTTTCGAAAAAAACCGACGAGCACCAAGGTCCCCTACGGGCTAAGAAACGGACACGACACGGCCTCGTTGGAAAAACCAAAAACGCGGTAGTAATATTTGTAAAAACTTGGGGAGAAAGGGGATCACGGTCGACCAGGTTGGTCGGCCGTGCAGAAAGCGACCTTTGAATACCGAGCAATGACCAGAGGAACAAGCCGGCGCGGGGCAATCTTTTCATCGAGTTCGTACGTGCTCCAGGGAGATCGGCCAGACTATTCACGGCCTCAAAGAGTAGGACGCTGAAGAAGAACGGACTGGGCGGAGAGAAAGAAGAGGGATAAACCCGCTCCCAGATCTTCGAAAAAGATAGTCGTTTCGAAAACACTTCGAGCCTGACACGTCCGTCGTACGCCTCGCGGACGCCGGACATCCAAGAGGCTCGGGCGGAGAAGGGCTGAGGGGGGTCTTTGACGGAAAAAGAAGTATTGGGGGGGGGGCGACCTTGGCCCTCCAGCCCTGTAGTAGAAGCTTCGCGAACTCGAGTGCCTCAGCGGCCAGGGGAGTCTCCGTGATTGGAGAACCAGGGAAAAATGACAACCGTAGAAGCGACCCACAATCCCGAAAAGAAGAGAAGAAGGATTCAAGGGACCGCGCCAGCGCGACGCGAAATCGCTCGGAGTGATCAGTGGTTGATCGAAACAACACAAAGAGGAAGAGAGAGAGCCACTCTCCAAGCTATGGAAAACTCGGCGCGGCAAAATGTGACTGCGGTCGAGAAGAAAGAGAATTGGGGAATCTCGTTGATTCCTAGGCGTGAACAATCACTCGAGGTGGGCGGCTGATATCACGCGGAGCGTCGACTGTCCCCTCTTCACGGGGGGAGAGATCTATACCAAGAGGGTTCTCACAACCATGAGTGGAAAAGATCAGAGGCAAGATCGAAGAACGAAAGGCTTCCTTATTCGAAATGTGATGTCCGTGAGGGTCGACTAACGACGGGGCGGTTAGTCGTAATCCCAATCGTGGTGGGAAACTAACGATAGGGAGGAGGGAGGTCTGGGGAGAGGTTGCTAGAGAAAGGATATCAGCAGCGTCGAGCAGGTTAAGTCTTGGGTGCCCCCTTGTAGGAGTGAGGAAATAACGGGGAAGAGGGAAAATAATGGCTGGGCAACAAACGAATGGTTTCACGCTCCGTTCCCCTTAGCGGCCGATCAAATGCTCACCATACCCAAAGGAGAACCGATCCCTGAGGGGCCTTACACTTTTGGGGGAAGCTAGGGAAGGGACCTCGTGCGGAAAGGCTTTGCTCCTCGAAGGGGGAGACCGCGTCGATAGAAACCTTAGGGGGCTACGACTTTGAGAAATCTGAGGTGCATCTGGAGTCGACGGGCTCAGCGCGATACCATTTTGGGGCGGTCGTGGCGGGCGGAGGGTCGCTGTCACCAAGTGGGCGGGGTGAGCTGAAGGGGATTTGGCACTGCAACACCGCGAGGTCTTACGGAGAAAAGCGTCTTTGCTCGGGGAAAGAGCGCTGTGGATGCCGAGACGAATCAAAAAGGCTTCAAAGGAGGGGCCAGATCGAAAGGGTTCAGTGGGTGGGGGAGAAGCAGGGGGGACATCCGTGGAGGTGCGCTCAACGGGTTTGGCGGAGGAGACCGCGGTGGGACCTCGTTCGGTTCTAAAACATTCTCGGAGAGAGGGAAGAGGTCAGGACGAAATAAAGAGGAGGCCGATGCGCGCGCCGACATTCAATGGAGATCGAAACGACGGTTAAAGGTTGGGACGACGTTAGAGAGAAAGGGGGGGGGGGAACGCGGGTGGCTAAGTCTGGTCCGGCCGTTAGTAGGAGGGGGACACACCTTGACATTGACTGTGGACTAGCTCACGCATAAAGAAAAGTGGGGTGGAGGTGTGCTCTAACAAGATTCGGCGGTCGCGGTTGGAGAGGGGGTTGGGCCTTGCGAGGTGCGGAGAAAAGAGAGGACGTGATGAACTCGATCTCTACGAGGTCACGGGGCATCAAAATAAAGATAAAGGGTTCTGAGCGACGGGACGGGGTTTCGTTACTTCGTGTCGAATGTTCCGAATTCCGGGATGCGATCGAGCCGAGGGCTGCCGGAGAAACTGGGGAGAGAGTTGACGGGAGCATGAGGGAATGGCGGTGTAGCGGATTCATTCGGGCTCAAAATGGGAGTGGGGTCGCTCCTGGGACAGAGCAGAGGTTGGGTTGACGAGGCCCTCCGTCGGGGTGTCCTTTGGGTGCGGTGAAGTGAAGTGTTCGTTAACGAGCTCGAGCCGAGGTGGGAGAAGACACTTCGGAGAGAGGGGAGAGGAAGAAAACCAAAGGCGATCGTCAACTATTCGAAGTGGACAGATACTAGGGAAGAAGCATTTTAAGGTAGAATATTAAGAGAAAAAGCCAGAGAAAGAAGAAAAGGGCGAATCCCATACCCTAATCTTGAGATTCGCGCACGACAATCAGAAATCGGAGAGAAGGAGATCTTGTCGTCGGCGAGGAGACTGCCAGTGGGTAAGGTGCAGATCCTCGTCGGCAAGGTATGGCCTCTTGTGGGCGGGAAAACAAAGGGGCCGATGGGTACGGAGCCATTACCATAGGAGCATGAGAGACTGATCCGCAACGGAGAACTGGGGGTCGGACAGAAAGGGCAGTCGCCTGACAAGGAAAGTCGACAAAAGACGAAAATCGGGGTCGAGGAAAAAAGGGCTACGAGTAGAGGGTGCAGAGGTCGAGACTCCTTGAGGCCCTTCCTATGGGGGGTGGATGGAGGACTCGGCATTTCAAAATGAGGAGCGCTCGCGCGAAAAAAAGCAAAGTCCGGGCCGAGTAACTCCTAGGAAAACAGCGACTAAACTAGGAACGCGTGACCCGTGGTGGACCTAGTCAAGAGGGGTGAGATCAATCACACGTCTCACTATATCCCCCCTCAGGAAAAAACGTATAATGCGAGCGAAATCGTCTATGAAAGTCGAGGTGCTAATTTTTTCGCGTCGCCAAATCTGCCGGGGACACTCTATCTTCTTCATGGGAACCGCTTCTGGTGGGGGGGAGGGAGGTGTGCAGCTACGCGCCTATCCCTCGCCGATCCGCCGGTGCACGTGACCCGAGGAGGGGGATGAAAAGTCCAACCCTACATCGGATAAATCTTCAGAGTACGTTGGTGATTTCTTTTCAGGGGCGACGGTCTTGGGATTTCTAAACGTAGCGACAAGAAAAGTGGGGGGTGTCGTTTCTACCGTCGAGAGGAATGACCGCGAAGTTCATTGAAAGCTAGTACCCGCGGAGACTTAGCCTACCCAGAAAGGGAAGCCCTCAGATGGAAGTCTGATCGGCGAAGGAAAGAAGGGAAGTCAGTAGTGTACTCTACACTACGAAGCGCGCTCTTTCTTTTGTGAGAACCGTGTAGTGGGGGGTCGGCGACGGGTAGGGGAAGACTTTCCTTCGGGTGGAAGATCGGCAAGCGTCGGAGCCTGTGATCTGGGACTAACTGACTAAGTCGGTCCTTATCTCAAGACGAAGAAGACGTGTCGCCGAGACCGCGACTTGGAAACCCCCCTTGACACGGAAGCTATCACGAGAACATCCAACCTCCAGACGATCAGGACTGCAACACAGCTTCGAGGACGAGCCACACTACTTCCATATTGAGGCCGCATTCCTAGTAGGCAACAAGCAGAGAGTGAAATATCGAGACAGGAAAGAAGGGGGGAGCGGGATCTCGGGTGCAGTACTTTTTACGAGGGACACGACCTTACGACGAAAGTCCGCACATAAAGAGAGATCAAAAGAATTAAGTGGCATGCGTGTTGAAAGAGTAGAGATATAGGCGCGGATTGATACTAGGTGGGCACGTAGGAGCATTCGGAAATAAACCAAACACTTACCAACGACGAAGGTCCAGAGTTGAAAGAAGAAGGAAAGGAAGGGGGAAGGCAAAGGGTAAAGATTCCACGAGGAGTCACCTTCCACTCCGGAAGCTAAGCGAATCGGGGCGCCGAAGAACAAACAAAACACTTGGGGAAGGATGACACCCTTACGGGGAACAAAGTACGAGAGGGAGGAGGGGAGGACCGCGCGACGATTCATGACATCTTCCTTAGAGGCACTCTGCAAGACTAGAGGAAGAAAAATTGCGTCCAGAACCGACGATAGAAAAAAGCGTTCCCTCCGAAACGGACTCTCATCTCGCAACGATGATCATGCGAGCGCTAAAGACGACATTCGACGAAAAACTGGGGGGGGGGATTCTCAGGGAAAGTGATCAGAGTACTCCATGGAACGACACGACATAGCGAAAAAGACGGCTTCTTCGAAAATCCTGGCGCGCTCAAAGGGGACATATGCCATCCGCCCGACATACCGATGGGCTAGTAATTTTAAGGGGACGGCATCCAGACCGAAAACGGAATATCGACCGCCGACGAGCCCACCTCCGGGGGTTTCTATGCATTACAAAGGACGAAGCCACGCATGGAGATCGCGGGCAAAAGAAAAACATTTGGCAAAGGAGTACTGATACAGGCTGAAGAGCGGTCGAGATTCAATCGCCTTGATCAACTCCGGTTAACCACCTACAAGACGCGGTGATGAGCGGTGAAGAAGAGTTTCGGAGACTGGACTAAACGGACAAAAGTGAAGGGACAGACACTGACAGAAGGAGAAGAGTAGACTCTAGGAGGAGGTGGAAAACAACCCCTACAGAACTTCCAAGAGAGGCTTTCCCTCTTGGAGCGATCGACCCGCCCGCGGGACAAGCGAAGAATAAACCGCTGCTTTTTCCAAGAAGAAAAAAGAAGAACCTCATACTCGGCTTATCTTCTATATCGCTGCCGTGGGAGGAAGAGTGTCACGCGACATGGCAGCCTTTTTCAGACCGCGTGGCGCACTCCGTGCCGAGGAACGAAAAAGAACCTATGTATCTCAAAAGGGCATGCGGAGGAGAGCACTCCTTGGAATAAAGAGAGCAGACAAGATGAACCCGACCCGAAAGAAAGGAAAAAAAAAAACTGAATAATCACTTAAGAAAATCTTACGCGAATCGTCTTCGGGAGTGATCAAGTGGTCTGGACTAAAAAGTAGAGTAAGAGAGGAGAAAGGGGGGGATCAAAAGAAAAAAAGCGATTTGTCGTCGCGTTCAAGGCATTTAGTGAGAGGAAGGTGCTGAACGGTCGGATCAGCTGGGGGTCTTTATTCCCACGTCTGAGAATGACTCACGGGCAGGCCACGCACTCTCGGGTTCTGAGTAAATCTCTCCCCTCGTTGAAGGAAGGGGAGAAAGGCGGTTAAGCCAATGCTGCGCACCCAAAGAGAGTGGAGGGCGCTTCCTGCAAAGGAAGAGATCTCGAAACTTATCCTGGAAGAGGCGGCGCCATGATGGGTATGTCCTGTTAAGGAAAGCTCGTCGGTCAATCGTGGGAGGAAGAGGAAAATAAAGTGGGGGCCCTCACATTAGTGGGTGGAAGATCATGGGAGACGTGTCGTACTATATTAGGGCGCATCGTCGCAGAAAATTTTGCGTGTGGTAAAAAAGGGCCTTTATAGGAGTGGAAAGTTCAAAAGGGAATGGCCTCATCGTCACAAAACGATCAGACCCTTCTTGAAGGGTCCCCTCGAGGGTCCTACGAAACCGCAAGGACGTGGGGCATAGGGTATGGGAAGTCAAGGTTTTGGGAGAGAAATCGTTCCAAAACCCACCGGGGCTTTTCTTGCTTTTAACACGAAGGCGTGGCGCGAGGCCTCTGCGTACACGTGGAAATCTATCTAAGGAACACCGTCTTCTCTGGGGTAGGACGTCCGTTTTGGTCCCGCCTACGAGTTTTTCTGGATGGACGTCCACGAAGGACCTGATCATTTTCAGTCGTGGGGAGTGGGGGGAGTCGACGTCAGAGCGGTGAACCAGTTGTGATGAGGAAAAGAAGAACAAGGGCAGACCGCGTTCACGGCGCGGGTCTTACGGGTGTAGGGGTATGTAAATGCTGGGGGGCGGGCACCGGGGTAAGAGAAACTTCGTCTTCTTGAGAGGGGCAAATTCGAGCTTGTCACGGTTGATCGGAGCGGGGACATCGTGGTGACGGAGTCTACCTTTTTGTGCGGCAGGGGGGACGGCTTCAGGGGGGGGTGAAGGGGAGGAGTGCAAAAGAGAAGAGGGGAGCTGATGCTAAGGAAGGGCGCATGCGATATTGACAAGGCTGCTAAAAAGACGCGACGCCGTGGAAAGAGTTTGGCCACTCGTTTGCCGAGCGCAAAAGATTTTGTGCGCGCGTCGTGTGGCGCGGGACTAAAGGCGGGCCAGTTGGCAAGGCTGTGGAAGGGAAACCTGCAAGAAGGGGGGTGGAGGGGTGGCTACAGGGACGAGAAACGTGCGAAAAAGTCGCGGTGGATGATTCGCGTGTGGATGCCGAAGCTCCGGCCACGACCGAAGGCACAAGAAGAGCGAGAAGATAACGGCAAAGTCGGAACACGTAGTGCGGATGAATCGACAAAAACGGTCTCGGTCATACGGGTCAGGACTGTTCCGAAGTGGTTCTGCGATAAACGGGAGCTGGGGGCAGGGGACTGAAGGGGGGGCACGCGGACAGGGGGAAAAGCAGGTTTCATCTAGGAGCGTGAGCGCTCAATAGTTGGAGTGTTCGCGGCCGGATAATGTGGTGCATGAAAAACCGCTTGGGGGTGTGGGAGGGGTGATGTAACGATGGGGTTTTCGGCACGTTTCCTCTTACGCGTGGGCGAGAAGCTTTACGTGAGCATCAAATAGGTACGGCAGTCGGAGTCAGGTAAGTACCGAAGGGATATCAAAGGTGAAAGTGGACGTTCTCTCAAAAGAAGGTTGCGAGAGCTCGAAAGGAGGGGAAACGATCTAACTCGGAGATGGTCTCGATCAAAGAGAAGGCGTTCAAGATGATCGATGAGTCGTTGATCACTACGGAAGGGGCCAGTGGGGATTGAAGAAGGTAGATATCTGCACTGTTTGTGGGAGGTCCGATGTGGGAGGAGGTACTGAGCGAGGACGAAGGGTTAACTAAGGGGTATGCAGGGCGCAAATGAGCAGTCGATGCGGGATTCTACCCAGATCACAGACGTCTAGGAGGGGAGCCCAAAAAACGGAACCCCGAAATAGTCCGCTCACCAACTAGTTTCGAGCGTTTCGAGCGGGTGGAGTAATAAGATGACGAATAGGTGTCGTGGATGTCAGATGGCTGGGGAGATATGCGCGCATTATCTTAGGCGCAACGGAGTGCCTAATATAGGTAACAAAAATTGTGCCAGAAAGATCCTCGAAAAGGCGGCCCCGCAAAGTGTTTACGAGAGCCTCGAGTGACTACAGGAATAGGCGCAATAGATCAGAGGAGAGGAGGAAGAGTTCTAACGCACGCGCTCCTCGGTCATAAAAAGGGGGGGGGTTAAGCGGCCGCCGCGTGAGGTCTTAGATCGGGTTGACCCTCGGAGCGGACGCCGCGTTGGAGTAGTTCAAGCCTCCGCTGAATGACGAGGCTAAGACACCGCCAGAAGTGGAAACTGCCAGCTGATAGGACGACCTCGCGACCCGCGACGTCGAACTCGGCGATGGGGGCTGAAAAGGGGAGACGGGATTGTGATGACTCGTTGAGAAGAGTGCTACAGACGACGGGTGATCGGGAGGTGCTATACTATCGGGGGACATGCGCAGCTAATCCGGAGCTTACAACCTTAATGAGGGTGAAAAGGCACATCTGGAGGAGGCCACCTTGAGGAAAGGGGGAGAAAAGCGAAAGACCACTTGTAGATCGACCTACCACGAGAGGCCCATCGCGCTGGAACGGTTAGAATCTAAGCGGAAGAATGGGGTATTCCAGGGTTAGACTTCTGAGGGGGAGGGGGAGCAAGCAAAAATCTATCACACTGTCACGGGGAGACGGTACTACCGCTCCAAAGGGAAAGAGGGTATATACGGGAAGCAATTCCTAGACCACAATTAAGGAAGAGAACGAGCATAATCAAAAAAAGAGGGGAAACCGTCGAAGAAACGGCCGACGACGAGGGCGGAACCACGCTTCGTATTACCCGCGCGGCGGCGGAAAAAGACTCCAATATAGCATAGGAGAGAATACAAACACAAAGAAAAAAAGAGTGAAAATCAGCAGGAGCTCAGACAAAAAGGGGGGGGGGGGATAGTATAGAAGTGCATGAAAATCTTCCTCTAATACGAAAAAACCCGGCCGCGAAGAACTAGAGTGAAGGAAGTGCTGCATACGGGGGGTACGCCGCGGGAAAGGTGCAAATAGGGAGAAAGGGAGTCGCATTCAGAGCAACAGGGAAACCGGGGGGGAAGGCCAGGAAAAACCGACGCCCGTGCGCGATCGGAGAAATTCACCAACTCAACTTGCAGGAGCGCTAGGTAAAGATGCAGAGAAGAATAAAAAAGAGAAAAAAGAAAAAGAAAAAATAAAAAAAAAAAAAGAAAAGAAAAAAAAAAAAAAAAAAAAACAACAAAAAAAACAATCCAACAAATAGAACCAACAAGAAAAAAAAAAAAAAAAAATGAAAAAAAAAAAAAAACAAAAAAAAAAAACAAGAATAAAAAAAAAAAAAAAAAACAGAAGGAAGAGAGAGGAAAAGGGGGGGAAAAACAAAAAAAGAAAAACAAGAAGAGAATAGAAAGAGGAAAAAAACGAAACAAAAAAAAGGAAGAAGAAGAAAAAAAAAAGAAAAAACAAAAAAAAAAAAAGAGAGAGAAAAAAAAAAGAGGAAAAACAATTAAATAAAAAACCACACCACTGTGGTTGCGAAGAGTAGAAGGGAAAAAACGCACCACAAAAACACGAAAGCCAAAAACCGAAACGGGGGAAGTGAGCAGAGCAAACAAAAGAAAGAAAAAGAAAAGAGGAGAAGGAGGAAGGGAGGAAAAAAAACGAGAGAGGGGGGCCAGAAGAAAAACTAGACAAACCAAAGAAGCACCACAAAGAGAGGGAGGAGAGAAAAAGGAAAAAAACCAAAAAGAAGAGGAGGAAAAAAAAAAAAAAAACCCAAGAGAAAAAGAAAGAAGAGGAGGGAAAAAAGAGGAAAAAAAGAGGGGAGAAAGAGGAAAGGACCCACAACCGACAAAACGGGGGGGACCAAAGAAAAAGAAGAAGAAAGAAGAAAGAAGAAAAGAAGGGGAAAACGAGAAAACAAAAACAAAAGAAAACAAAACAAAAAAAGAAAAAAAAACAAAAAGAAACATCATGACGTCCCTAACTCTTCAGGCAGAAGGGATATAAACCAACGAGAAAACAAACCGATGCTCATCTTCAAAGTCCTGATTGGGATCCGGATACTCGGCTTACGGTAAGAAAGGGTAGTGCAAAACTTCTCGTCAGAGTATCCGAGCGAGCAGTGCGCTGAGCGCGCCTTCATCCAGCCGAGTCCAATGTGTGGTCCAGCCGAAAAAAACCTGTGAAAGTCTCACTCCTAAAAGAATTTCCCAGATCACAAAGGAGGAAAGCGCGAGCAAGCGAAGAACGAACTTTTGTGATCGTAACGGTGCGCTGAATACAAACGAAGCATACACAATCGCTTGGAGAGCCGAGCGGGACATTCGGGAGCAAATCACCTTTAGGGAAAAAACATCCAAGGGGGGGGAAAACCAAGGACGATCGACGCCAACACGCCGAAAACCAATATTTGGTCTAGTCCTTTTGCCCGAGGACCGTCGAGAAGAAAAGCACGCTCAACAAAACAGAATACAAAAAGGTTGTCAGACGCGTCCAAGAGGAAGAACACGCCCTTCGTGTAACGACCCCATTCTTGAACTGGAAGAACAGAGAAACGTGAGGCGGAAAGAAAGGATCCAGTTTAGCAAGTTCTACCTAAGGAAAAGCCAGGGGAGAGAAGAAAAGGCCGGAAAACTCAATCCGGCGGAATTATCTTTTTGCTAAAATCGTTTCCAGTAGGGGAGA
>Ga0179591_1148377_pt1 | contig 13249 bp, 16 predicted proteins | sample CZOMad2_1_08_16f_FD_182891 | JGI IMG/M metagenome (GOLD analysis project Ga0179591, IMG submission 182891) | Vadose zone soil fungal communities from Angelo Coast Range Reserve, California, USA - CZOMad2_1_08_16fungal (PacBio error correction) | ecosystem: Environmental > Terrestrial > Soil >...
CGAGGCATGATGATTTCAAAGTCGGAAAGAAAACCTTGTGCGCGATTGTCTGCCAAACGAAAGGATTTTCAGCTTGGGAAATTTGGTGACAGCGCCAGGTGTGAACGACTCAAATTAGTCCTTTTCATTGCGCAAAAGAGGCCATGATTGCCTTTATGAGCACCATGTCAGAAAAAGCAAGAAGAGTTTTCAAACAACGCGGCCGGCGATTTTGCAAGATCCGGCCCCGGGCGTCGGTGTTTGTGCTGCGTATCGAGGGCGGTGCACGCGTGCCTTTGAGGGAAGCGTGGTCGTGATGGTGCGATGGGGAAAGAAAGCGGAACAAAATTCACGCGACTCGTTAATGGAGAAAAACTCTCTCGGGCGCGTCACAGAAGTGTCGCCGGGAACCAAAGTTGAGAGCCGTCCGAAAGGGAAAGAAGGACCAGCCGACGAGCGGGTAACTCGTCCTGGGCGCAATAAGAACCCGGGCGACCCAGATCATGTGTCTCAAAAAAAAAGGCTCATGACTGTTTTGGGAAAAAAAAGGCTTGGAACGCTGGTGAGCAAGCGAACAGGTAAAAGGAAGCAGATGTCCTCCGCCAAAGAGGGATTTGGCGGTGACTATTTCTGAAAAAGGCAATTCCAACCCACCACCAAAAAATTTCCAGGTTTGATGTCGGCAGCTGGGGCAATACTCGTTGTACTAAAAGAGCTTTATTGCTGGAAACTCCGCGCGGGAATGAATTTAAGTTTCAAAGTGTCCTGCAAGCAGAAGGCCTTTGGATTGCTGCAGCACAAAAAAGGAGGAGTCTCACTTAAATGGCTGCACGAACGCCAAGGAACAGAGGCAGCCCGCCCTTTACCGCATGATGCAAAAGCAGTGAAAAAAACAGATCCTTTGCAAAGGGGAGGATTTTGGGTATTGTCTCATGAATTTTGACGTTGTTTGCACGAAAGGGAAAGGGGGAGACTGTCAAAGTAACTGCGGCGGGCACCTGGTAGTAGTCAACTGCAGGTGGCGACGTTGGGGCAGGACGTTGGGGAGACGACGAAAGGAAAGACTTCACGGTCCTGGCCTTCCAAAATGCTTCAGATGACCTTTCAGCAGGGGAGAGGCGGGTGGTCGAACCTCAATGACTCGAGCAGCACTCCGTCAAAAGGGAGACATGACGAAATGGTGGGGTGGGACGCTGGGGTTGGGGAGGGATGGGAAGTCGCATGATTTAAAGGAGTGCCGACGGCTTTCCCGCCTAGAACATACCAGTTGACGCGGGAAAGGAAAAGTTTTGGAGGAGAAGACTCCTTTCACAGTCGATCTGAAGGACAGGTGGACTGTGTCAGGGGGAAAATGGAATACAGCGGAAAAGGAAGTGTCATGAGAGAAAGGCACTCAATGGTTTTTTGTTTAGAGCACAAACGTTCAAAGCGGTGGGCAACTCAGAGAATATGAATTTTCTCGCATGAAAAGGTGGTTTTGTAGTTTGGTGTCGAGGGTGGTATGTTGGGTTTTACTTGCAACAGAAAGTCCGTGAGTGCTGGGGGGAAAGTTTGAAGCAACGGATGGTTATAGCTCACAAGGTACTAAAATAGGAAAGCCCAATAGGAAGTGGAGTGGGCAAGAAAGCGGTTTTGGTGGCGCCCGGGCACAAAACTAAAATTAAAAGGAGGCGGGACTTGCGAGGCATTTGCAGGGAACGTGCGCCGGTAGGTCGGCATTGGTAAGTCAGGGCAATGCAGACGGACGCAAATCTGAAGATGTGTGTGGGGGACCGGGAAGGAAAGAAAGACAATGTAAGGGGGGAAAACAGGGGGGTGGCAGCTATGTTGATACCCCTCCACTGCCATTGGGACTGAAGTTCTAGGGGCCCGTGCTAGGAGGCGTGGCAATTGGGGGAATGGAGTGAAAGCCTCATGCCCGGCAACGGAAACTGGTTTCGGCTGATGGGGCAGAAGGAACGCTTAAAATAGTTTCACGTGGACGGGGGGGGGAAGGGAAGGGGACACACGTTTGGGGTTGAGTGGCGCAGTTTCTGGATGCAGGGAAAAAAGGTGCAAATCAAACCGGGGAGTGGCGGCCGAAAAAAAAGCAGACCACGTCCAGTTGCAAAACTGTCGGACACTTTGGGGGGAGGATTGAGCACCGCAAAAGGCCATAGCAGAAAAAATTGGTTCTGGGGGAAAGTCACACTAGTCAAGGAGGACGGGAGAATGAGCGGTTCCCCTGCACTGAGAAAGCTTGTTCGCGACATCCGAGAAGCCACGCGTGAGATTAGAAAGCCGAAGGAGAGGGAGGGAGTCTGGGTAATCTGACTGATAAATGTTAGCGGGAAGAGAAAATAACAGTCCAGGTGGGTTGTAAGGGGAGGAACAATTGCCCACGGCAAAGACGGAGGGGAAATACTGACAGCAAAAAAAAAAAAGAGGAGGGGAAAAGAAGAGGAAGGGGAACCCGATGTTGAAGGTGGGAAAAGGGGGGTAAAGGTTGAGGGGGGGAAGGGGGAAAAAAACAATCTTGAGTAAAAAAAAAAAAGAAAAAGATACGTCTACCCTAGAATGGGCGGCAAAGTATAAGAAATGCTTAAAAATTCCAGAAGTGAAATGCTCGTTGGGAAAATCGGCATGCAAAACTGTGAAATTGAGGGGGGGGGGGGGGGGGGGGACAGTGCGGACGGCAAGTTCTATCAGAAAAAGTGAAAAGATCACAGCAAGAGTAGAACGAAAATGATTCCAAGTAAAAAAATGGCTACTATGGCATAGGGGGAATTCAGAAGAGACACGAACATGTCACTACGAACGAGAGGGGGGGCAGTATTTTGAGGAAGGGACGGGAGGTCACAGGGCGAGGAAAAGGAGGTGTGAGTCAAGCAAAGAACCTGACGGAAAAAAACAAACTTATGGCGTCAAGTTAAACACGTCGGAAGGAAAAGACGGAGGAAACTTCGCATCATCACAGCCGAAGTGGAAAAAGGGGGGCCATATTTGCTGCGGAAAACTTTAAAAAACATTGCCAATCGCAATCTTCAAACTAGAATCCGACATCTGGAGGAGTTGAAATTCAGGAATTCTAAGTAATGTTACTCAAGATGGACCGGGTGATTGAGGAAGGGGGGAGAGAAAACACAAAGAAAGGGATAGAGTTCTGCAAGTATACGGACGGGGGGACAATGCATACAATAACGGGGGGCGTAAGAAATTTCATGGCAAGAAAGCAACATAAAGACTTTGGAGACGTGTTTTGACAGGTGCCGGGAGGAGAAACGCAACATCTTTTATTCAATAAAAGTCAACTAGATTGTTCCGAAAAAGTGGTGAGAAAGAAGCAGTTGAAAAGAGTAAAATTCCGTGTCTGGACAAAAAGAAAAAAGAAAAAAGGTCGGTGAAGGCTAAGAAATACAGAAAGCATAGCAAAAAGAAATGAGACAGTTCCGGCAAATGCGATATTCTCCGAGGGTATTTTGGGAGAAGCGTCTGACCTTGTGGGGGGAGGATAGACCAGTGCAACACGTGAGGGCGGGGAAAGGAGATACAATCATTGCCAAGGGCACCGACTCCAGTGGGGAAAGCCGCGCACAGTCCAAAGGTGAATCCACAAATAAAGCAATGGAAAGTCAAAACTTGCGGAGGGGGTCGGTAACCAGAGACCTGGGAATCTGCAAAGAAGAGAATGAACACCTAGTCGGACGAAACATCCGATTTGAGGGAAAAAACTGTTCCTCAAGCCACAACCACTGTCAGCAAGTTGGAAAAACGTAAAAGTGCGAAGTCTAGGTCCCTCAAGAAAGGGTACGTGTCTGACGGAGAGCGGTCAGAAAAAGGCTCCTTATCAAAAAAGACGGTAAAGGGGGCGTTAGGTCTCTGCTCGAGACAGAATGGGGGGCGACATGAGTGTTGAAAATCGAACACCATGGGAGAAAAAGGAGAAATAAAGAGTTTGAAAACGCAGCCATATGCCACCTACGGAAGGGGGTCAAAGGCATGGACCGACTGCAGTCTGTTGACTTGTCACGATCAAAAAATGTAATGAAAGACAGATAATAAATTCCCGCAGATTGGGGGGATCGTACATCATGGGAAAGTCGGCTGCGTCGATCAAATGCGGCAGGGGCAGGACTGACGATGCCTGTTTTATTTGAGTGGAAAAGCAGTGGTCGATTCTATCAAGGCGTGTCTAGGCCGGAAATAATAAAAAAGGTTGAAAAAAGCTTTTTTTCGGGGAGTCAAGGTTTTAGGATGAAAAGGAAAACGAGCGGCTGGCGGGTACTGATAAAAGAAGAACGGAAACGAGTAAAAACGTAAGATTGGGGAAAAAGCGCTGGCCGAATCACCGTCGCTAGGGGGGGGGGGTGTCATGTAATCGTGCAGAGCCTGCAAACATCCCAGTCACAGAGCTTGGAAGTAGGGGAAAAAAGGGAGGGGTCATCTGAAGAGAGCCAGCGTGCCCAAGAAAAATGAGTCAAAAAATCGGGAATTCTGCGAGAGAGGGAGAAAAAGGGGGGGGTCGTCGTCGCTGTTTGGGTGTCCCGAGAAAAAGTCATAGTTTCCGTAAAAAGAGGGGGCTCGGTCGGTTAATAAGGGAAAAGACAGTGTTCACGACAAACGCACGTGGGGTCCAGGAGAAAAGGAGGATGCTCTAGTCATAGTCGTCAGCAAAGACTAGTATTGGGCGACAGTCGACAGCTGAATTTGGAACTGACTTTCAGGTGCTATCGGGAAACAATCAAAAAAGCATGGAGGGGAAGACCGTCAAAATGTCACCGAGGGAAAAGATCCTCGGAAGCAAAACGAAAAACGGCACCAAGTCGGGTCGGCTTTTTAAAAAGGAAAACGGACGCTATGGGGGGAAAAAAGGCGAATCTGTTTGTTCAGACGAAGGGGGGGGGGGGGGGGGGGGGGGGGGGGGGAGTGGGAGAAAATCAGGAACAAGGCTGCGGCCGGCTGGCGAATGAAAAGAAAAAAAAAAGTGGTCTCGCGGCTGGGAGAGAGAAGTCAAATTTCCAAGCAGGAAGAGAAGGAGGAAGAGACAAGCTAACGAACAGTATCGAGCGGGAAGCGCATGTACTCACGGAGAGGGAAAAGAAGACACAAACAGCTAAAAAACAAAAAAAAACGAAAGTAAATATAGATATATAGGAAGGATATGTCACACGTTCGTACGGATTGATGCGCTTACCTGATGGGCGTTCTTGCCCACTAACTTCAGATGGTAAGGGAGGGAGGGACGCGCCTATTTGGGTAAGGGCCTCTCCAAGCGGGCTTTTCATGACTGATCAAAGAGAGAGTGAGTTGTCCTTGATAGAAAGTCCAAGTGAGAAAAAAATGAGGAACTTAAGATTGGGGAGAGAAAACAAGATCAGTGTCAGTCGGCGGTTCAAGCGCCGGGTGCTAGCCGAGGATTTTGCGCGTATAGGTTATAGAGAACTCTGGTGGGCACGCTTGTCGTGGACGGAGAATAAAGAAACTTTGTTAGTTGTGGGGGAAGAAGAGAGACCCGGAGAAAATATTGATGGAAAAAAAAATCAGCAGGGATGCTAGGGAAGCGACTAAAATCGAGTCGGGCGGTAAGGGGGGAGAGGGCGCATTTTCGACGCGCCAACAGGAGGGCCGTCCTGTGAACCTGGTATTAGAGGAGGCACCAGGCCGACGAAAGCGTTAGAAAAGAGAATGTGAAGCAAGAAGGAACCAACGACGACAGAGAGGGGGGAAAAAACAGTAAAAAATGACGGTTGTTTGAAACATCAAACGGGGAGGGTATGGAAAAATAGGGTTTACTCACCAAAGGCCGATGGTCTCATCAGAACGGGGGGGACTGAGAGGCAGTGGTAATTTGGCGGGGAGTAGGGTCTGAAACTATGGCAATGCAAAACAGGCAAATGGACGGTTATGAGGACTATTCCAGGCAAATCTTCGTGTTTAAACTCGCGGCGGCTTGGGGGAGGGTCTGCCTCTTACCGGACGGGCGGAATGGGAGGGAAGTACTGTAGTTTCATCACAATCCGTGTCACACTGCAAAAAGCAGAAAAAATGGGGATTTGGGAAGGGGCAGAAGAACAAGAAAGAAGACGGGATAAAATTGAGAGCTGCATCACATGGAAACAAGAAGTTCAGCGTCAGGAACGGCCCAGTGCGACTCAAATGCGGCCTCTGCAGGGGGGGCATGATAGCGTTCAATGCTTGGGCATGTGGGGTTAGGGAAAAGGAAAGGTCTAGGTGGGGGCGCTGAAACTGAATAGGACCAAAGAGGAATCAAAAAAACGAGGAGCGGTGGCAAAGGTAGATGTCGTTAAACGGTCTGGGGATGGGCGACGGTGGGGGAAGACGGTGTTCTCGACGAACCAAGGAGAAAGGTACGGGCCACATAGTAAAGGCTTGACAAGGCACAAGAAGGAAGGTGTTCATTCCTGGAACCAGGTTTCGCCAAGTGAGGGCGCGTTTTCATAAAAAAAAAAGAAAGGAGAGGAAGAGGGGCGTTCAACCGCTCGAGGGAAAGGACCAGGGTCGGAGTGGTGGGAACTGTGAGTAATGAAAGGACGCAATCGGGGATGTATGACGAGTACTGGTTTCACAATGCGGGGATGCGGGCAAATTCCATCGAGCGGCCGAACCGCCGGGGGGATGGAAAGCATCACCTTGGGGAAATAGATCTCATCATTTAATGAATTGGGAGGACGGGGCGATGAGTCAAAATGGGTCAGAGGGGAGGGGTAAAATAAATGGGCTTCTACAGGAGGGGAAAGCAATATTTGGGTGTGAAGATCAAACGGGGAAAAAGGGGAGTTCAAAAGCAAAAAAATCTTAGTTTCTGTGCACAATCTGTAAAGGGTGGAAAAAAAATGGGGGGGGTCTCGTTGTGGAAGGGTATTTGTTGAGGGCACATCGGCGAAGGTTGCAGGGGGACCGGGGGAAAAAGGCCAAACGGGGGGGGGGGGAAAAAGGGTTAATACGGCTGTCCTAAAATTGAAAAAGAAAAAATAAAAAGAGATGGTAAATCAAGAAAGGTGGGGTTGGGGGCGACACGCAAATAAAACTGTCCTATGAGACAGACCAATCACGTTATCAGGGGCCGTGCTTGCGTGGGCGCATGGGAAAATTTAAAAATCAAAAAGGATCGGTCGGGAATTGAAAATGCCCTCGAACTGGGGGGGGGCAGAAGGCAAAGTTCCTTTCAAGTTTTTGGGGAAGGGAGAAAAAACGTCGGCAATGTAGGAAGAAAATCCCCGGAGAATATGGTGGAGGCGTGGTGATGAGACAATGAACGACGGAAGGTCGATCTTATTGTCACAAAGGGGGGAAAAAGAGAATGGGCTATGGGAAGGGGGAAGGGGAAGTTAAAATAAAGCAAGGGAGGGGGAAATTACAGCTGGGGTCAGAACTGAGGAGGGGATGAACAAAAAATTGGAAATCTCGGGTCAAGTGGGACCGTGGGGGGTTGGGGGAAATGAAAAGAGAAGTGTGGAGGGATGGGGTGGCTGTCAAGGGCGAGGATGAAAAAAATATTCAGAAGCAAACGGTAAGGGGCGGCTGCTAAATAGACTACGGAAGGGAGGGCTGAACAGTGTTGTTTCAAAGAAATTGACTCCGCATAATGGACACATAGCAAGCCCCCGGGGGGAATGGAAGAAAGGGCAAACGAGCTAATCTTATAACGGGAAAAATAGAAGGTTCAGGCAGACCGGATTTTCTTCGTAAAAATAAGAAAAAAAAAAAGAAGAAAAAACAAAAAGACGGGGGAAGAACGCGCAAAGACGGCGTGCGAAGGGCAAGAAGAAGTCTGAAAGACATCTGGAGAGGAGGGTGGTGCAGGCATTTGCTTGAAGGGGTCGGTCCTATAACAGGACAAGGTGACAGTGGGTTGGGTAATTTTTCTCTTGGGGATTAGCAGGAAAAACAACGGGTGAGAGAGAAAAAACGAAAAAAAAAAAAGGGAGGGGGGTAGGAGAAAAAAGGATAAAATGCCGTAATGTGGAAAAAAGGGGTTTCTAGAAGAAGGGAAACAAGACTGTCGAAGAAGTATATTGAAAGCTAAAGTAGAAGAAGGCTTCCCCAGAATGATAATGGAGTAGTGCTCTTCTGGAAATAGAAAAAACGGAACTGCGGTTACGGGATTGGGGGCTGACCAAGACTAACGTGGAGTGCCAGGAAAGAAAAAAACGTTATCAGAGGATGGGAAGGGGGGAAGGAGGAAAAGGGAAAAAAAGTGCATGTTCGATGGAGGTGGGGGAGGAAGCAAGTCGATACCTAAATTTCTACGAAAATCACAGTAAGGGGAAGGGAAACGGGATGCGTTTGAGTCTATATTTTTAGGAAGCCGCAAAGACTAGGGAAAAAGAAAAGGAATGTCGAAAGGTTCAACACTCAAATGGGAAAAGAAGTAAAACGAGTGCAGACGTCAATGCATAGTCACGAAGACGAGACAACGGGAGAACTTGGATGTGAGTATGTAAAGAAATGAAAAGGGGGTCAGAAAAAGGTCAGTCAGGTGACATAGAAAGGAAAGCAAGGGCAAGGAGGCAAACACATAATTCAAAACTCTAAGTGGGCCAAGATACGTCTTTTGCGACTCGGGCGAAACATATAGAGATTAACTCTGGCGGTGGGAATGCACACGGACTTGTTCAAAGGCGAAAGAGCGTAAAAAGGAAATGGCAAATGCCATCAACGCAATCTCCGCATCCGGGTGGGGGGGGGTGGGTGCTTTTGGGAACCGGCGCAAAAAAACAACGGGTGGCATCCATCGTAATATGTTTATTGCCGGGGAAAGTTTGAGGACAGGAAAACTAGCTATAAAAGTGGAAGGGGAGTTCAAACATCACAAAAGCACAGTGAAAGACCCAGAGGGCAATACATCCCTATCCAAAAGTCGTAAAAAAAAGCGAAAAAATGCGACAGGGGACTCGAAAATGCGAAAAGGGGAAATATTATTGTGTTCACGAAATCAAACAAGCCAGTGTTGAAACGGGTGGTTATAGACTCACCATAAACATTGAGAGGCGCATTTCAGTTAAGAGGGGAAATTAAAGTGGGGCACGGAGTCGAGTGAATCCTGTGTGAACGGACTGATCACAAGTCTCAAAGGATAAAGAGAATCATTGCAAGGCTGAGAGACATCAAAAACGCGGGAAGGGAGTAAGAGTTAGCTTGGGGGAAGTGGAGGACAGGGCGTAACCGCGTCGTCCGACCAGAAAGGAGGGGTCGAATTCCCCTATAGCCAACCAACAGTCAGTATCCACCAAGCTCATGAAAAACTGTTCCAGGGGATCGAGCGACGGAGGGCTGCTGCGCATGGGGGTCGGTTGCAAACAGAACCCGGGCTCGCGGACTTCAAACGCGGGGAAAACCCGTCAGGAAACTGACTGATGGGCGTTTGGACCTGTCGCAAAGAAGGAAGAGACCTGGGGTATTTGGGGTGAGAGAACAACAGGCAAAACTTCGACAATCACCGAAGGGTTGAAAAAGAAGGGGACGAGGCCAGGTGGCCCAACCGGTGGACGCAAAGGGGTTCTCTTGTACTTGGGGTTGGAGGCGGAAAAAGGTTTCCCGGTCAACGGCCAAGAGAAGGAATGAATCAACTACAAAATGCAGCGCAATTGAACGGGAATAATGTGCAACCGTCTGCGTCAAGGCATCAATGCGGCGCAGGAGAGGCCGGCCTGTGCGGGAGGTGCAGAAAGAAGAGATCATGGTCAACTGGAGGCGGGGGAGAAAAAGAAAAAAAAAAAGCGGACACGAACGCTTTTTTCACAAGGAGAAGTGAAAAAAAGGAATCTCAATCTCGCGCGGTCGGAGCCATCAAGGAGTAAAACGAAAAGGAGGTGTAAAGCCTGAAACATAAGTGCCGACCATTGGGGGGCGGTGTGGGGGAATTTCTATTACGTCAGAATCGTCCAAAAAAAGGCCAGCAAGCCAGAGACGGACTTAGAAAAGGGAGGAGGATCAAACCGCAGAACATCGTGCCCAAGAAGGAGAGTTAACAGGTTCAAGGGATCAGGAGAGGACACCGAACCGCGAGTCGAGGCCGGGTTGGGATTTCGAAAAAGCGGCGGCTTTTGGGACGATTTATGCAAGCTTTAAGCGTCGGAAGATTGAAGAAAAGGTTGTGCACAGGCAAATGGGGTGAATCGAAAGAGAAAAAGACAGTTCGGTAGACATATCCTGTACGCCAGAAAAGGTCGCGAATCATGCGTTTCTGAATAGGTCTGTCGGTCTGATGTTGGGGACAGCAATTTAATTAATCGAAAGAACTAAAGAGAGAAGTGTGCTCCGTGGTGAACTATAAGGCAAGAGGAAGAGAAAACAGTAGACGCAGGTATACGCGCTAAAAGAAGCAAAAAAAAAAGGCTGGCATGATATGGGAAAATCGCCGTGACCAGGACAGTGGTGGAAAAACGCACGCCGGGGTGTTAGGATGCTCAAAAAATGAACAAGATCAGCTCAAGGAAGTGGCGCATTAGGGAAAAAAGGCGAAAACTCCCGGTGGGGCCGCGGAAGGCATACTGCGTCGTCTAAAAAATGTGTCCCCCGAAGGAAAAAGGAAAAGAAATGAATAACACGAGACGAAAAGAACAGGGGCACATCGACCGGCCGAGCCAACGGGGGGCGTGGGGGGAAGGCCGAGATAGCTGCTCTCACAAAAAAAGGGGGGGGGTGGGGGAACAAAAAGGAGGAGAAAAGAGAGAATACGGTTAGAAGGAGAGATGTCACGCGGACGCTAAGAGGCGTCGCTGCGGTCCTACTCTGTTTCGAGGGACTAAGACGACAGATGTTGGGAGACAGCGTCCATTTGGAACGGCCGGAGAACCAGCGGTTCATCGTTTCATTGCGCAAAGCGGCTTGCCTGGTATCTAAAAAGGTAGAAAAAAACCTAGGAGAAAAAGAATTTGGACACATTACCAACGGAATGGGGGGGGCGTTCTAGCGTAGGATTTTTCAAAGCGAGCGCAGGCGTCGTTTTGCTGCTTATCGAGGAACGGTAAAAAGGAATCTGGATTACAAAAAAACTGGCGGGGATTGGGTCGAATGTCCGGAAATAGTGCACAAATTCTAGACGGGGGGAAAACAAAGTCCACGTCAAAATCTTCGGCTCTGGGCGGAAAAGGATGCGCAGACAAAATTGTTGCTCCGCAACCAGGAGTCGTGGCTCTGATTACAGGCAGGTAAAACGGTCACAGACGAACGAAAAGAAAACCGAGGGGCGGGCGAATCAAAAACCGTCGGTTACGAGGTTCGGGGCGCCGGGAAGACGTACTATCAAGGATTGGGCATCCCACCACAAAAAGGTCGAGCCTAGTCGTAAGCCGGCCGTCCTGATGTAAAAAGGCGTCTAGCCGAGGAGTTGAATGGGCCGGGGGCGATTTCTGACAGCAATTCCACGCACATCAAATTAAGAGTCTGAGAGGCTGCAAATCGTCGGGGGGAAAAACGCTTTAATTTGAGGGGCGGGTCCCTCGCGGGATGAAGGTTAGTTCAAAGGGGTGCCTGGAAAAAAAGCAAGCGAGGGGTTCGGCTGGTTTAGCAGCAAGACAATGATCGGCTCGCACTTATGGCTGAAAAAAAGCCAAACAGGAACACGCAGCCCGTCATTCGAAAAAAAAGCAGGGATGCTGGAGCGCTAGCCGTGGGAACATGATACGTTGCAGGGAAAGTGGCGATTTGGAAATGAATTTCCCAGTGTGGCAGCGCAAAAATTCTGGCCAGTTTCGTTCAGCTATGACCGGGACGGCATGGATGGGCACGCTGTGGCTCGGTGAGGGCAGAGGGAGGGCGACGTTGGTATAGAGGTGGGCTCGACAAAAACTATTCGCATGTCCCCAAGCTGGACAAGTGTCAAGGACACGGCAAAAAACAAAAGCCAAGGCGAGGGAACAGGGAAGCCGGTTGATGAAAAAGCTGCGTTGGTTGCGCACCGAAAGCGCAGCAACAAGGGGAGGAGGGGGAACAGGACCGCATGGGTCGGGTAAAAATTTTGGAAACCTGTTGTTTTGCTGATGTGGAAAATAAAAAGTCACTAGTATGGGGATGTGCGACGAACCGGGTAAAGCGGGGAGCAGCATTCCCGGGCGTTAAAACGGCCGAACGCCGGTTTTATGGAGCAGCCCTTGAAAATGGGAAATCTCTCTGAATTCATTTGACTTTTGATCTGGGGTCGGGGCAAAAGTGAAGGTCATATCTGAAAAGTGTTGGGACTATGCGACAGGAAGTTTGGGTGGTAGATCACAAACGTTGTCAAATAGTCGGACAATATCAGGCATTTTCGCAGGGAACTGAGGGAGTTTGGGAGGGGAGGCACGTTTGGGTATTATTGGTTTGGATTTCAAAAAGAGAGGAGTGTCAATGTGCTTGTAGTTTGAAAGACAACGGAGGGGGAATATAACTGTCTAAAAGGTAAAAAAGTAATAGAAAATATATAGTGGGTGCAATCGGGTGGTTTGACAGCCGCGGCAGCCAAAACGGGGGAACTAAAAGGAGACAAAAAATCGGATGGGCGGCATTGCGGGGAGGGGCATTTGCAATAGTCAATGTACCCTGAAGGTGTATGTGGCTTGGCACAGTCAGTGCTGAAGACCCAGAGAAATCTGATAATTTGGGTGTGGGGAAACAAAGCGTCAAGGGACAGGTTCAGCGGGAAAAAGATGGTTGCTAAAAGCATATTTGGGGAATGCCCAAACAAAACTATTGTCGAAGGGTAGATTGTCAGCTTTTAAAAAATGAACGATAGGGGAATAGGAATTAAGCAGCACGCAAGATGCCAGGCAAGGAACTGTGGTCGGCTGGAAAAGAATGACTCTTTAAGGATGTGTCCAAGCTTGACGGGAACTGGACAATCTGCCGGGGGTTAGGGGCCGTCAGGTGTCTTGGTAGGGAAAAACCCTAATAGCAGACGGAACAAAAAAAATGAGGCTCTAAATAAGCACGTCCGTTGCTTTGATGACCACTTTTGGAAGACTGTCCGCCAGGGTGGACGCAGAGAGCAAAAATCTGGGTTAGCTTGGAATAATGCAAAAAAAAAAAGGCCACTCCTCGGAAGAGGGAAAGAACTTGAAGGCTCGTTGAATGGCACTTCCGGGGCTTGTCGGCGCAAGCCGTTAAAAAGCCAACGCGTGCGATTGGGAAAAAAAAAGACGCCACTGATCACAGTCTGGGAATATTCTGGGGGAGCATTGTCTTATAAGTAGTCACGTATAAACTTACATGGAAAGCGCAATGTTTTTAAAGGGAAAGTTTTGCTCCACCTCAAACAATCGGCTGGAAGGAGTCCAACAACACGAAAAGT
>Ga0179591_1330650_pt1 | contig 13249 bp, 13 predicted proteins | sample CZOMad2_1_08_16f_FD_182891 | JGI IMG/M metagenome (GOLD analysis project Ga0179591, IMG submission 182891) | Vadose zone soil fungal communities from Angelo Coast Range Reserve, California, USA - CZOMad2_1_08_16fungal (PacBio error correction) | ecosystem: Environmental > Terrestrial > Soil >...
AACCTGGGAAAATACAACCTCAGTAAAAAGGGACGGTTTGTCGGGGTTAGACTTGTAAAAAGGACACAGAAGCTGACAAGGAAGCCAACATGGACTAAGAGAAGATGCCTCTCAACAACGGGGGGTGGGGGGGGGGTGTGGATTGAGGACACAAAAAAGAATAAACCCCAGAGGACAGCAGGGGCGGACAACGAATCCTCGTACAAGTAAAAAAAAAATCGCAAAGCACATCGGCTGGAAGGCTCATGTATTGATTCCACGGGTCATCACCTGGTGGGGTTGACGTACAAGTGGTGGGGAAGGCTAGGTGGGAAAATCTCGGCATGTAAAACAGGGGTGCAGAGGGGACGAGAGGTCTGGGGGCTTGTGGGACCAACCAACAAACCCGAGGGTTGACGAACAAAAAACACCGCAACAATCATCAATCGAGCAACCAAATTGTTCACCCTCCCTACAACCAGGGCCGGGCAGGAGGGTTCAAAGGCCGCACTCACGGTGGGACGATCAAACTCAGAGGATTCAAGAGGGCGTCCAAAGCGTGGACCCGAGTGGGACAATGAGGACTCACAACTAAAAAAAGACTAGGGGGACAAGGAACACAAACCCCCCCAGAACGACCTAGGAAAAAAAGACCCTACTACTAAACCCCCCCGCAACCTAATTCAACCACTTTGAGGGAAAAAAAGCCCAAAATACCCAAGCAAAGGCGGGACGGCCAGAGCCTGGAACTCTGGGGAATAAAAAGACTGGATCCACGGAGTCGAGGGGGGAAAGAAGAAAAGGGAAAAAATATGGAGCCAGAGAAGCACCTTAAAAAAAAGCCAACAGCATAATCGCTCGACAAACAACAACATTCGAGGAGAAATAGATAATCGGGAGGGAGGTTATCAGAAAAGGACGTCAGGACGACATGATTGGAGACGCAAGACTCCGGACACTCGCCAAGAGGTTGGTAAAGGAATGCCTTCGACCAAAAAAAAAAAAGTGGCACGGAGTAGTAAACCCTTTCAGACCAAGAAAAAAAAGGGAGGGCGGCCGGTTGAGAGGGGGGGGAACCAGGGGAGGAAGGAACGACTGGGTGGGGGGTTTCGTCGGGGAGGGTATGTGGAACGTTGTGGGTGAAAGGGAGGGTGTTTCCAAACAGGTTCCGGAAAGGGTTTTCAAGACCTCGTCGTGGTGGGGGGAAAAGGGGTAAAGGAACACAGGCGCTCGGGGGGGGGAAAACAACGCATTGGAAGCCGCAAAAGGGGCAGTAATTCGCCGGGGAGGCACCGATGCGGGACTTAAAAGGTCACAAGGGGAAACGGTGGTAGGGGATTAAAAACCCCAAGTGGGGGGTTCAAAAACCTAATTAAGTGGGGCTGGTGGGATTTGTTGTCGTCAACGAACTAAACACGAAACACGCACTTTGTAACCCAGGCAAAAGTAATGCTCGTACCGGGACTAAAAAATACCCCAACCCAAAACCACGGGTAAACACCCCTTAAAGAAACTCAATAAGCAAGACTTCCCACCGCCTGGGTTTTGTTGATCTTGGGTATAGCTTGGTCAAAACCCTTGTCGAGGCCGAGTTGGGGGACCCCACGTTATGCATGCGTTCACGTGTCTCCATATGTGGACAAACGGCCCTTAGATAGGAAGTCTGGACGGTACGATTGAAGGAAACGCAAGTTCCGAAGCGTGACACGGGGCGTGGGGTCCGCTCAAAAGTGAAGGGGGGCAAAAGACGTAGAACAAACAAAACAAAGCCCCAGCCTTATAACACCCAGGAGCGGGATAGAAATGGAAGGCCGCATGGATCACCAGAAACTCCCAGAGAAAAAAGGGTACTGGCGACGAGGTAAGGGCGAACTCGAGAAACGAATCGAAAGACGAACCCTGGACATCCCTCGAACAGAAAACAGCCAAGGCTAGGCAGTAGAATCTGTCTGAAACGCACCCGCATACAACTGGGGTATTTTCCCATACTGGTAAACTAAAGACAGGATCGGACATACACACGCAGAACAGTCGGTCAGAAGGAAGGTCTAAGCACTTTGGTGTGGCGAACCTGGGGGTCAGGAAAAAAAAGGGGGGAATAATTCAAGACCTTGGGCCGGATAGATGGTGCAAACCAGGGCCGACCGGTCAAAGGGGGCACAGCAAAGAGCAAGTACCCGCGGCCGAGGTGGGGAGTAAGGGCCCAAGAAACAATAATTTCTAATGAAGAGGAGAAAAAATCTCGGGGGGCCTGTGCGAACTCACAGCCAACCACCGAGCACTGGACTGGAAGAAGGACGAGGCCGTGAATCAGCCGCGCAGCGAACGAAAAGTAACGTATCAAAAAATATCATCACCAGCGGGCGATCGGTTAGATCTTCGAAGGGCAATCCCACCGTATAGCGACCAACACTCTGGGGAAAAAAAAAATGGGGTTGAACGAAAAGGCGCCTGAGGTACTCACAAAAAAAAAAAAACACGGGGGGGGGGATCATCGAAAAAACACGTTCAAAAAGAACCCGGTCCAAAGGTAAAAAACACGGCTGTTGGGGACAAGAGACGAAGAGAAAGGCCACTCAAATGGAGCCTTGGCCCGGGGAAAGGAAAAAGCTGCTAAGAGGGACCTCAGTTTTGGGGGCGGGGAAAAATCGAAAAAGGTTTTCGCCCCACCGACGTATCAACAGTACTGTAGGAGGCAAACACCGAACCATGGTGGGTGGTGGGGCGGACCTAGTCAAACAGACAGGCAATGGTCAAAACGAAGGGGGGGCAGAGGGGCACAACCTTAATTGTTGTTGGTCTCCCTTAAAAAATCATCAATAAAACCACTACCTGTAAAAAAGAGCCGTTTATGGGTGCAAAGGGAAACGCACGTGCACCACAACCCCTTCGGAAAGAACAGGGGGGGCGAAGGAGAAAAAATGTTTTCGCTGAGAGGATCAAAAACACCCTGATACCAACGGGAACAGCAGAGTAAAACAGGGGGGGTACGAAACTCAAAGTTTCTTAAGCTAAGAGGGGAGTTGCGACCGAGCAGGCAACGAAGCAAATGGGTCCACTCGGAGGTTTTGTGTTGTTGTTGGGGTTTTTTTCAAACGTGGAAATCGTACTTTGACCGTGCGAACGGAGGGGAAGACCACGACGTCAAAGACAACAGCCGGGCCCGACAGTCCAAAGAAAACCAAAGGAAAATGGGGGACCGGGGAGAACTCCCTTCGGAAAATCGGGGGGCGTATTCAGGAGTAGGGGCGCTTTGCACGAAAAACCAACATCGGCACCGACAAAAGATCCAGCCCCCCATTCCAGCAACCACAAAAAAAACACGCCTCCCCTCCAAAGCCCTGCGGGAAGATGAAGCCCGTTGCGATCCTCGTTGTCCTCCATACGCGGGGCCCGAATCTGGAAAAGCGTACTCGAAAGATTAGGGAGAACGTTTATACCGGAACGGTATGGTGCCGCGATTCGGTGTGTACTTATAAAAAGGACCCCTCTTAAACGAGCCCCCCGACTTACCCAGAAAAAACGACGCTCTGAGCAAGATATAAGGGGTTGAGAACAGTCACAAGAACACGCAGGGAGCCACACATACAAAACACTCCCCGGTGTATAAATTAGGGAGGTGGGTCCCTCAAAGATAAGCACTTATCGGGTCACTAACCCCGTGAACTACCAAAAAAGGCACAAAGCCATGCGACGGACTAAAACGTATAGTTCCCGTTTCCTCAGAGAGCAACAAAACAAAAGGGAGTGAAAGGAGTCACTCTCCGGGATACAGGTGCAGAAAAATCCGCAGCCATCTGGTTTCCGCGGACAGAGAGAGGTACAGAAAACACGGTGCCGCGGTTGTTGTGATTCAGTGGAATAACCCGTAAAAACCGTGCAGGGAAACAATATAGAGCCACTGGGGAAGGAGGGGGACAGATGGTATGGTAGAAGGAGCTCACCACCAGGAGGGAAGTCCAAAGCCCCCGAAGTGAGGGAGGGGCAAAAAAAGGGCGCCAGAAAATGAAAGGTTTGAAAAAAACCGTAGAGAAAGCAGCAGGGACTAGCTGCACTAGACAGGACTTGGGATTTGAGTGGTGAGGGGAATGGGCCGGGAGAGTCACGGCAATAAGTTTACAATTGGGGTTATCCAAATCATCTCCCTATTAGAAATCTCAACTTTACGACGAAACCAAGGCAGGTCCAACCATTGGTAACACAAGGAAACGCTGAGGGACGACCTGTTGTTCTGGGGTACTATACGGAGAAACTCTAACAAAAAATCCAAGCGAAGAATCATTCAAAGGGAAAGAACAGACGGGGGCTCGTGCGACTGAAACAGCAGCAGGGGAGGGCAGGAAAAAAAAAAGAAAAGGACTCAGTCCGCACATGGTTAACGATTCAGTGGGATGGAACGCGCCACCCAGGACTCATTGGTCTCGGTGAAGGAAAAGAAAATCTAAAAAGGAGAACGGCGCAGGGCTTAGCAAAGGGGGCGTTAGGGAGTGAACAAGAAAGAGGAATGATTTGAACTCAGTTGGGGGGCAGCAGAACAACCATTGCGCCCCATAAAAATAAGGTGTCCGTAAAAGGGGGGTAAATCAATGAAGGAGGCGGGGAAAATACGGGTGAGTGCAAAAGAGAACTAATAAAACTAAAGCATGCGCGCAAATTCGCAGGGAAGAAAGGGCTTCCCAGGACGAACAATGCAGAAAAGAAACTGGGGACTATACTGGGGCCGGGAAGAAACTGGGATGACACTCGAACCGAAGGTCCCAAGCCCGGTAAAACAACCACTAATTTCGGACAAGACAGGAGTGTGCAACGGGAGAAGAAAAAGAAAAAAAGGGAGAGAAAATTAACTACCATACGGGGGGGGGCGAGACAGGGAAACACCCTTAAAAAATAAAGGGGTCAAGGAAAAAAGAAGCTGGAGCTCGGGACAGCAGGAACAAAGTTAAACGCGGCTGGTGATCTGACACTTCAGTGTGACCTTCCCAGGTAAAAGCCAACCCAAGGTGGACTTCGGACAGTCCAAAGGGGGGGGGGGGGGAAATGGGGACATCGCAGCAACTGAGCCGGACGGAAAGGACCACAGAATTCAGCAGAAGCTAAAGGTAATCCATCTAACCAGTGAGAAAGGAGAAGGAAGGAAGAAAAAAAGGGGGGAATAAAAGAAATCAACGAATCAAAACGCGATCGGAGAAGACATTCCAAATCAAACAGAAAAGATTGAGGGTTGAAAGATAAGCCAAACCCAGTTCACTGGTGTTAAAAAAGTCAAGACCCCGAGACTTCAATTCCATCAAAACGGATAGAGGTGACGAAAAAGATCCTGTGGTTAGACCGTACAAAGACTCGACCACCAAACATTATTCTTCTAAGTTCAATAAGAAAAAGCCCTACCGGAAAGGAGGGAGGAACAGTTTCAGGGTACCGCCGGGCAAACGTAGATATGAAAAAAAATAAGCACGGGGAGGAGTCCCTACAAGGGAGCCGCAAGGTTCCTGGAAAGGGGTGAGGCTCGGAAACCCAGTACAATGGTCGAGCGCAAGACACGCGTCCACAAGAACGAAAAGGAGGGTTGCCTGGGGGCACAAGGAGGCAAAAAACAAGCGGGCCGGGTTGCGGACACCCCACTAAGAGGTCTGAACTTAAAGAGGGTAAGTAAAAAGGAGGATGGAACGTCATCAACCAAAGCAAGGTCTGAGCGCAACTATCGCAAGGAAGAAAGAAAAAAGAAGCGGGTCAAAAAAAATAATGCCTCGACATTGCCGCGCCCATAGAACCACAAAAAAAACACGGCTTAATGTAGCTTGAAGAAATATATATGGGATCAAGGTTTGTCGTCTTGCTGACCAAAAAGTCTTGTTGGGGAAGACACAGAGCAGCAGCAGGCACGGGTGGGTTGGGGCTAGAAAGGAAAAAAAGGGGGAGGGGTGGAGAGGAAAACCTATAAAACTACAAAAAAGCCCTTCATTCTCAACCATGGGTGCAGCAAAACCAACAGAAGGAAATCAAATGAATGCAGTGACAGCTCACTGAAACTCGACGGATGGCAAAAAGGGAGTGACACCATGGAAGAGGACCGATAAAAAGCAATAATATTTCCAAGTGCACAGACAAAGCATCAAAAACAGTAAGTAAAAAAAAAACACCGAAATCCGGCCCCCACGAAAACTACAAAAAAACAAGGGAAAAAAGGGCGAAAAATACGAAAGCCGACAGGAAAATCGCTTGACTGAAAAGAAGACGAGGAAAAAGAAAACAAGAGGGGAAGAAAGCCAGGGATAAAGCAACGAGACCAGACCCAAGGGAAAAAATCCAAAATCTCAAAAAACAACAAAAAAGAGGAAAAAGAGAGGAGCGGAATTTGGGAGGGTTCAAACAAGGGCATTCACGCTGACAATTGGAACGAAAAAAATTCAAAGGGAACGAAGAGGGAATTTGGAGAGATGCATTAGAAAGGGTCCATAAAAACGAAGGTAGACCAACGTGCAGACGGGTTGCGAAAAGGGGGAGGAGGTCCGGGGGGGTGTGGGAGGGGGAAGTAATTCGGCGGTGGGGACATGGGGGGGAAAGGGCCGGTGCTTTGGGGTCAAAAATGGCAAACGAGGCTGGAGTGCAGCAATGGGGCAGCAGCAGTACACAACCTCAGGCCAATGGGGCCCCGCAGTGGCATTGTAACGGAATGAGAATAAAGTACCACCCCCAAAACTTGTAGGGCACCTGACCAAACAACCAGTGTGAAAAAAAAAGAACAAGATGGGGGGTTTAGGGTGAGGACAACCGAATCAACCACACACAGAAGTGGGGTTCCACAAACCGCTGCTGGGAACGAGAAACAGAAAAGATCACACACAAAATCAGACGAACAAGAAAATAGCAACAAAAGGGCACAAGCATCAGCCCCGGGACGATCAAAGTTCGAGACGAAATAAGCAATTGACCAAAGGGGGGTGTTTTCTTAAAATTGGGAAAAAAGACGATACCGGTGTAGAGGCAGGGAGTGGGCCAAATCTAAAAAAAACCAGATCAGGGGCTCGGCAGTAGGAAGTTGCCTCCGCGGGGGACGCAGCATCAGGAAGGGGGATTAAATCAAAAAGTCACGGAGGGGGAAATGAAAACGAGTCAGAAAAAGAGCGGTTAGAAACGGGGCCGCTACATGTAAGATGCGAGAAACATATCACAGAGCAAAACACAAACACAGCCACCTAGAAGGGAATCACCGTGCTGCGTAAGAAAAGGTATGGGGGGGAGGCAACGGCACCCTTGGGGATCAAAAACGGCGAAAAGAAAAAGAACTTCTACTCCGTTAGGAAACCCCTGAAAGATGAACTAAACGAGGAGCTACTTAGCAAAAGAGGGGCAAGAGAAAAAACAACAGAACCAAAATCGGAATTGGATCGGTAGGCGGCGACAAAGATCCGGAAAAGAGGGGTACTTGGGAAGCCTGGGGGACAAGAAAGGGTGTTCAAGAAAACATCCACTAGGATCAGTGACCATCAAATCATCTTCGGGAAAACTCTCCAATGACTCTTGGAAAGGGAATGCCAAGAATTATGTCGAAGTAGAGCCCGGGGGGGTTGTGTCAGGATGAAAAGAGATGGGGTCAATTAGGATACCCCGGAACTCACTGAAATGGGAGGCACAAGTTAGGAGGAGGGGGACTCTCACACAGGGAAAAGAAAAACGACCGAAGAAGGCACCGGACGGGAAGAATTAAAACCGGACAGAGGCAAAGGTCCCAAGGGATTGAATATGGAAGGGCAGTCGAGAAGAAAACGATGAGAGGGCCAAACACCAACAAAAAAAAGGAAGCCTTTTGGTACAGTAAAAAAATGCGGGAAAACTGGGGCGGAAGCTCCGAACTACACATCAAATTTTCTCGAAAAAACACCCACCAAACCAGAAGAGAGCAAGTAGGGCCACTTCTACTACAGAAAGCCACAAAAAACATAGGTAGAGGGACGAACAACAGCAGGTTGGGGCACGTGGGAACCACTGAACAAGGAGGGGAGGGTACTTAAAAGCACTGGTGGGACAGCTGGAACCGTGCAAAGCAGTCACCAACCACTCGTGGGAACCTAAACAACAGCCAAAAGGTATGTTAGGAAAGAGGTAAAGACTACAGAAAATAAACGAAAAACCAGTGGAGACCTTTGGAACAAAGGAGTATGGACACTCTGGCTCAAGTGGGATCCGCCTAACCCTCGTAATTGGGCGGGCAAACAGGATCTCACAAGTAACCTCAAGTGCAAGAACCTCGCGCCGAATGAGACTACGGTCTATTAGAACATACAAGGAAAATGACCAGGGGGACCCCCCGTGAAGGTAACAGCCTGAAGGGTACAGGAAGGAAATGGACGAGGTCGAAAAGGGTGCAAACACAACAATCACGTTTGTTCACAAGGGAGATAGGGTTATTTGGGAAAAAAACACATCAAAAAAACACTGTGCGCCGGCAAGCAAGGAGAAAACACGCTTGGGGGAAATAGCAAACGAACGACGAGAAGGAAAAGACTGCCGAGGAACACCAAGCAGGATGAAAGATCAAAAGGGGGAAAAATAAAGAAAAACTTTTGGAAAAATAAAGGGACGACAAAAAAAAGGCATGCGGACGAGGCACGTGGACTACGGGACACGGGGGTGTTGTTTGGGGGGGTTTGGTTGGGTGTGTTTCAACGGGTCCCATACCCTGGGGGAGGAGGGGAAAGCAGAGGGGCGAGAGATTGACACCTGAGTTGGTAAGGTTGCGCCCGAACAGAAAAATAGTGGAAACTCGGTCCAGGGGGGACTGCACCCCTCCCTGTGGTAAAATAAAAGGGAGTGCTCAAAGATCCAGAGGGAGGAGGCCAAAAGGTAGGGGGTGGCACCACCCGCAATCTGTGACGGCAGAAAGAAAAAACCCAAAAAAACCGATACACCCACAACTAAAACCGCCGGAAAGATAAAAATGCCGAAAACAGTGCATCAGAGGGGAAGAAAAGAAAGGAGGGTCAAACGGAATCTCAGGAACCATCGGCAAGCCAAGTTGAGAACAAACAATCCACCGTACCTAAAGCAAATTCGGGGGGGGGAGAGAACCAGAACGGAAAACTTCAAAAAAAAAAAAAACGCACGAACTGGTACCAGAGTCAAAACTCCAGGCCCAAAAAAAAAGCCGTTTTGGGCTCCAAAGGGACACACCAGGTGGGGTCGGAATAAAGACCCTCGGGACCGAAAAAAAACCAACGGAAAAAGGGTCAGCGGGTTCCAAAACAATCGTCACAATCTGTCAAGAAAACCCTCTCGTGAGCAGGACCCGGAACGGCTGTGAACGTTAGAGGAACTCAAAAACTAAACAAAAAAACGGAGTATGGATAAGGAGAGACAGTAAAACCAAAACCAGCGGGAGACTGAGGAATGATGGACGTTAAACCCAACGATCACACAAACTAACACGGGGCCTCAAAAAGTGTGGGGGGATCTGCGCACCGGAACGGTGGGGGGAGAAAAGCAGGATCGATGTGGGCCGCTGTTCTCCTGGTAGAGGGCACCTAGCAGAAACCTCGGCTGTACACCCCAACCGCAAAAGGTGGGGAGTAACGAGGGAAGGGGTCGATCGATGGCAATGGGAATCAAGGGAGGGAAAACTGAGGAATGTGCCTGGACGAAGAAAAACACCCAATTGAGAAGGTCGTTGTAGGGGCTGTGAAAGCCGGGAAGCGGGCCAGAGCACTCTTCAATAGAAAAGAAGGTGGGTGGGAAAAAAAAGTACAAAGACCCCGAAACACGCGAATGAGAAATAAGGGAAACTGGAGACTAAACCGTTGTGGAACACAAAAGAAAAATGGCAGAGGGGACGGCAAAAGGGGGTATGGTTAAGCCGGGTAGTTGGACCTACTAAAATAACGAGGGGAAGCTCCACGCGAAAGCAGAACGGGGATTGGAATAAAAAAAAAAAAAAAAAAAAAGGTGACGGGCTCGGCGGAACCCTAAAAAAAACTGTCCACATCTTACTTCGGGGGGGGAGCGGAAGAAAGAGTCGAGCCAAAAAAGGGAAATTTTCAAGGGAGGGGCAGGGGAAAAACGTAACCAAAGCAAAAAAAATTCGCAGAGGAAAAAGAAGGAGGGACTTACGGGGAAGAAAGGGGGTGGGAACATGTGATTTCGAACGCAAAGAGGGAGAAAAGGGGACGAAAAAAGTTTGCAGCTGCCCAAATCGCCCTAGCCTGGGGAACGAGGGGTGACGAACAGATCAAGGCAAGAAAATGTGGGGTCGGCAAAAACTCTAACTCGCGGTAGGGCGCAGGGAACGGGGAAAAACCGGTCAAGAGGAAGTGGAAAAAACACCTAAACCAAGACCATAAGCAGGAAATAGCATGGGGGCTGAACTTGCAGGGGAAAAGAATTGGAGGACAAAAGATCACCAAAATTACGTATTCACAAAGGTCAGGTACTGTTGAAAGCAGCAAAGGCGGGGTGACAAAGGGTTCCGAGAAACAAAAAGTCGAGCGTGGAAGGAACGCAGACGTGTTCTAACAATCTAACAGGTAGGGAGGGTTTCTGAATCCCACTGGGGATTCAAAGAAGCATAGACCACTGAAGAAGCTGCCAGAAAAAAACTTTAAGATAGAAACATTCTTTGGACAACTTCGCGGCGATAAGCACCAAGTGTAAAGAAATTGCACGTAAAGAAAAAAAGGGGGTATTTGGGGGCTTTTACAGACGAAGGAAGATACAGCTGGCCAGTGAAACGAAAACTATCTGGGGGGAGTTACGCAAGAGGCAAGGGGGGGGGGGGGACTTCTCAAGAGGGAATCAAGAAGTGATGAAAAAAAAAAAAAGGGGGAATAACCTACTCTCAACTAAATGAAAGACATGTCAGAGAGCCTAGAATAGGTCGAAGGGGGATTTTGCACAAAACAGCCCTTACGGCAACAAACAGTTAGAAGTGACACGCCAGATCGGGGCAACTAGCGGAGGGAGGAGGGGTCAGAATACTCGCAGGTGATACAAGGTCAAAAAGAACAGATCCAAAAAAAGACAAAAAGTTATAGAGAATGGGCGACAAAAGAAAGCCACAGCAAGGAGATGGGGAAACAGGCTGGCGAAAAATGTCGCCACGGGGCTAAAAAAAATCGAATACGAATGGGAGAGCGAAAAATGTCTGAAGAAGAGGACAGCCTAAGGGAGCATTGTGGTTGAGCGCAGGGGAAATAACAACCGGGGACAAAGAAATGGGCAGGAATAAAAACCAAGTCCAACAAGGGACTCATTGAAAACGCGGTAAAGCGTGCGCGCATACGGCACAGTCCAAGAGGGAAAAAAAAAAGCGGGGGGCTAAGTCTACAGCAGGAATCCCATGCCAGCTGGAATTCCTCAAGGCAAGGGGAATCGAAGATGTCTCTTAAAAAACCATGAGGAAAAAAAGAAAAGGGAAAAAGGAAAAACGATGAGGACAAAGCAGACTAGAACCAAAGGCCGAGGGATAAAGGGGAAAGCAACAAAAAAAACAACTGGGCAAAGGTAGCACCACTATGAGGTCCATTTGAGGAGGGGGACGGCATGTAGTTGGTATCGATACACCAGACAGGGCAAAATAACGTGCTACAAATAACCTGGGGTGGGGGAGGGGGGTGGAGGTAAAGGGAACGACAAAAAAGGAACAATACAGCACAGAAAAAAACCGGTACACTTAGCTGCTAAACAAAAGGGGTGGAAGAATAACAAGTGGCCACGGGGAAAAAGCCTCCCACTGGGAAATCGAAAGAGAAAGACCTGCCCACATTCTAGAAGGAAGTTGTGAAAGGAGCTACCCAGGCCCACCTAAGAAAAACCAGTAAGACATCCCTCAAGCGGGAAGAGACGAAAAAAAAAGGACCTACCGAATGGGGAACAACTCACGGACGCCCGACAACAAACCAGAGCGATGCAAAACGAGAAAATTGCCTATAAATTTAATTAAAAATCGCTCGAGCACTGGAAGTAATTTATATCAAAGAAAAGCAGTAGCACGGGGGGGGAAAAGGCCACAGAAAAATCACTCAAAACAAAAAACGTCACTTATTCGAAAGAAAGATGAGACATTGAAAGGGCAGGCCTGAGGGCTAAAAGAAAGTGGGGGACAGAAAAAAAGTAAGGTTCGACAAGCGAGGGTTGGCAATCAAATCCGGAGCAAATGAAAACGGTAGGAAAGGACATACTGGGAACGTAGGGGGAAAGGGAGGTTCAAATGGGGTGGGGGGACCCGGAAGGCGGGAGGGTGGGGGGGGGGACGGGGGGGTTTCAAGTGATACTTACAGGTGTAGGGGGTGGCGGGGAAAAGGTCGGGCAAAACTTTTTCAAGGGTTGAGGTGGGACAAGATGGCGGTGAAGGTAAGCGGAAAAGGGGCAACAACACCTTCCAAAAATTGAAGGAAAATACAGGGGAAAGGCTTCGGGGGGAAAACGGAAGGCAGTGATCAAAAAACAAAATTGGCTTCCCCATGGTAGAGAGAAAGAGGAGGGGATGGAGGTTGGGGGGGATCACACCTACCAACCCGACAAAGGCAAAAGAAACAAGGGTTGGGGAACGAATACATAAACAGGCTAGGGGACAACCAAACGGAGAAAACTAAAGGAAGAACCCCCCCACCGAGAAATCCAAAGAGGGTTGGGAAACCAACAAGAACCAGGCGAAAGCAGAGCAAAAAGGAAAAGCTGTGGTGGGGGGTTGAAAAAAAAAAAAAAAAAAAAGGGCGCTTGGACTAACTAACTTAAAGTGGTCAGGAAGAAGGAGGGGGGGAACCAAGAGGCAATTTCCACCTCATAAAAATTGTCAGGGGTGGTAAAACAAAAACTGGGGCAGCGCAGCTTTAGAGGGGGGGGGAATAGGGGAGAAGGCAAAGGAAGGTGTGACGGCAAGGAGCGCCAACCGAAACGGGCCGCGGGGTTGGGGGGGGGGGGGGGGGGAACCTGAGTCCAAGGGGGAACCGCAAGTGCGCACAGAAAGAAAAAAACAAAAAAAACACTCCAAAAAGCACCGGCGCCGGGCGCCACGGGGGGAGGAGGGGGCTAGAAAGTGGAAAGGGAAATAAACGGCGGAAATTCCAAAAAAAGCAAGAAGAAAGGATCGCAGACCGGTAGGTACGACCTATAAAAAATCGAACAGGCGAAAGAGGGACGGGTGGAAAACCTTCGAAAAGCAATCCCAAGAAGACTTCCGGAGCTCTCCAGGGGAGTACTACAAAACAAATAACGAGGAAGCCTGGGTCATTGAGGAGAGGGGGAAATTTGGGAGCACAAAGCCGAAAAAGTAGGCAAA
>Ga0179591_1294756_pt1 | contig 13248 bp, 20 predicted proteins | sample CZOMad2_1_08_16f_FD_182891 | JGI IMG/M metagenome (GOLD analysis project Ga0179591, IMG submission 182891) | Vadose zone soil fungal communities from Angelo Coast Range Reserve, California, USA - CZOMad2_1_08_16fungal (PacBio error correction) | ecosystem: Environmental > Terrestrial > Soil >...
AAAGGAAAGCTAAACAAAAGGGCTAACAAAAAGAAATAGAGTCGGGTATGGGGCATATCCGGGCAATTCAAACCATGCATCGGAACCACGCTGAAGAAAATGAAAAAGACAAGGAAAAAGAAGGTCCCGAGGGCGAGGTTTCACCGACGTCAAATACCAAAAAGAAGGTATACGGGGCCTGCTGACACCTTAATCTCGTTCTCCAAGCAAGTATCTCCAACAACCAAAAGACCGGGGGGCCCAACAGAAAGCAAAGGTCGAAGGTGGGAGGATTGGGGGGGGGGGGGTTGTGGGTTTTCCGCAACCGGGACCCTTACGACGCGAAAAATCGACTGAGGAAAAGAATCCGGAGATATGTTTTTCCAAAGGCAGGGGAGCGAAACACTGGCAGATATACTCAACCGGGAAAACTCTCCTTTTTTTGGGGAGGGGAGGAAGAAAAGAAGAAAGCAGTATCGAACGCGGTGACGCAGCGTTTTCAAAGGGAGGCAAAAAAAGAACAATGAAAATAGCCACGTCAACCTAAGGAAGCACACCCGAATACCCAGAAAAAAGAAAAACCTTCCGCCACTAAACCAAAAAAACTACAGAAACCACCGATCCACTGATACTTCAATGATAAGGAAGAACCATAATGACTCCTACCTTCCAGGGCAATGGGGACGACACCATGCAATACCGATAGCCAAAATACGAAAAGAACTCCTACCCCTCACGGGGGAAGAGAAAGGGCATTAAAACTTTTAAAGTTCCACACTGGACTTCTCACTTGAGCCGGGGTTCCAAAGAGAATGAAAGGAGAGAAAGAAATGAAAAAGAAAGGCGGGGAAACGACCCACACGAATACTAACCGAAGGAGGGTAAATAACCGAGAGGGATTCTCAAGTATCGCAGCCAGTATTTTTAAGATTAGAAAGCCCTCCACCAATACCGGCTCAACCAAAAGTGAACAACAGGTCGCGAAGCCGCCTCAGGACAGTTGGGAAGAAACCTGATACCGTCGCCAGCTCCCTCTCGTGGCCTTTAAAGGGCAGCTCATTAAAAGAAGGGAAAAAAGTTTAAAAAAAAGCCGGGTATTAATCTATTTCGTCGAAAAGTAAGAGAAATCCCGATTAGCTTGATGCGGAAGAAGAGTGTAAACGAATGTAACAAAGAAGAAGGACCACCAGGTTCGATAAAAGCACGCCGCCTCTAAAAACTGGCTCGTTCAAGAAACCGGAACATCAGGATCTAGTAGAGTGTCCGAAGAACAAAAGGATCAGAACACAAAACAGTTTGATCTGGTTAACAATGAACAGCAGCGAACTATTGCCATTGGATTACTGAATAGGCTCCATTCACAGAAGATATAACAAGGGAAAATTTGACCTTCCTCAGCAATTGGGGAAGCGCCGGATTAGGGCCATGAAACGTCAACACCATCCGGCATGTTGGAATGGTCAGACGGGGGGGAGAAAATCACGACCCAGATGGGTAAGCTACACAGTCGGATGGGACTTGTTTAGGGAAAGGACAGAAAATTCAGGTGAGGGGGGGGAAGAGAGGGACCCGGGGTTTGACAAAGGTCCATCCTTAAGGGCGCATGGCGGGTTAGGGTGGAAAAGAGATCTACCACAAACAAGTAGAGTAGATGGCAACATGAAAAGGGGCTACCCATGAAGGGGGGAACAAATTCTTTATGACGGTGGCACTGAAACGGGGTTGGGTCCGCCTACCCGGGCTGGAAGATGGCCGGAGGCCCGAAAAAGAAATACGACTTGTATGATCCAGGGGTGCACAAAAGAGGGGACACATGAACCAGTATATCCCATAGCCCGGAGTATAAAATGTTTACTTTGAATATAAGAAGGATTGAATTGAGAAAGTGAATTGGAATTATTTTGAGGGGGTTAGTTTGGGGGGGGTTGAAATTAAATAGAGAGGGGCAGTTTCAAAATCAAGGTGGTCGGCAATGCATTCACGGATTTATCCAAGAAAGTAATGGGACTAGTTTTCTGGGGATGACCAAGGTGGGGTTTTGGTCTCGAATTGGCACTTGGGGAGCGGGGGAGGGGCAAAAGCGACGTGGGGGGGTGGCGGCGGCTTTGAAGGAGGAAGAAGGGGGGTTGCTTCGGACTGAAATCCTAGTCAAGATTCGCAGGAGCATCCGAAACCGAGCAGAATTACTGTTTTGGGGTCCTCCTGCTATAACTCCGGGGGTTCTGGGGGGTGAGAGACTTTTGGGGCCTCTGGATCCCTGCGAGAGAAGGTGCGCTTGGGGTACTGGGTTTTTTTCGACAGTCGGGTCCGGTGAAACTTGCATAGGCTATTGTAGCTGCGGGATTGGTGGGTCCTTTGTGATATTTCCAGGTGGAGATTTACGAAGTAACGAAACGATCGTATTGGGAAGTGTAAATAATGACGGGAGGCATGGTTAGGGATGGAAAAGCGTTACGGTTGCGAGAGGCAATGGCGGGCTTTTATTAAAGAATTTAATTGTCCTTGGAAGGGGGATTTTGGTAATCGTAACCTTCGTGCCGTGGGGGGGGGATGAGCACAATTTGGTTGGGAAGACGACTTAAGGTTTAGCCAGGACATGAACGATTTTGACATAATTTGGGTGTCTTTGGCAATTGGGAGATACCGGTGCGGAAGAGTTGCAGGACGCAATACGCACTCTCATATGAGATGGATTGATTGCGATGGGTTTGCACGGGGAAGGAGGGGAGAGGGCAGCCATAGCAGAACAAGGAGGTTTTTTCAGTTTGACATGTCGCGGAGGAAGAAGCGGGTGAGGGATAAGGGGCGTGTGTTTTGATTCCTATTGTTCATTTTGATGTTGGGAGTTTTAGGAAAGCCGGGTCAAAAAAGAAAAGATCAAGTACGGAGTCGAGAATCACAAAAGACAAAATTTTATATGGGGTGACGTTTTTAATACCTTTTTATACTCGAGATCAGCGTCCAACTTCGGCCGTAGAAGGTGTCCGAAAAAAGTAGCGATGGAGGTTACTTGAGATGGCGACTAAAACAAGTTGTGAGAAACTTGGGGTGTATGGGGGACGGAGGTTTTGGGTTGTGAGAGAATTGTAGTTCCAAGGTCGTGAGAACACAAGAGGGGTGGTTGTTGGGTTCTCGCTTTAAAAGTGGCACCGACAGAAGTTTGTCAGGGAGTTGTAGGTTGGACGTCAAGTTTCCGCTACTGGGGGGAGAATCCTTTGACTTTGTCGTCAACCGGGGCCGGTAACGATTTTGTACCAATCACGGGGGAGCAGGGGAGGGGGGGCGGACGATTGGGGGGGGAGAGCGGGAAAGTTCCTCCAAAAATGAGGCATCTCTAGAATTAACGGAAGTTCAAACTACCGCCGTTTCAGACCACGAAGTCCCTTTAAACAATAGCGTCAACCGTTTCGACAATGCAAATATTTCCGTCAAAAGACCAAGACGGAAAACCTTAGGAAAGAATGGAACTTTTTCCCGTAGGTCATAATTTGGCCAACGAGCCCACTATAACAGGGAATACGTCTGACAAGACTATTGACCACCGGGACTATCTCCATTCAAAAGATCAAAACATTCCGACAAAGGAATAGGGATTTCTCCTCCCAAATCAAACTTTACCTGCGGACAAAATCCGAATGAGGGAACCTTCTGACGCCGAAGGGCGATGGGGGTTCCCAAGGGAGTAGGTCAAAAAGGGCATCGACCCGGGGTCCCGAAGGGTTGAGGGACTCGAGCAACGAAGTAGAGGACTCGGGGAGGGGGGGTGAGGGGGAATGGCAGGGAAATGACAACAAATCATCAAAAGGTCAAAGCCTGACAGTCCAGCGCATCAGAGAGGCATAAGAGCAACCGAAAAAGGATCCATAAAAAGGGGGGTTAAAAACCAGACAGCGAATTGATACCCTAAATGACGATGCTGCCTGCCGCATCCCCTATTCAGAACGAAAACAAAAAGAATACAAACAAATCGACAAGACTGGTCCCCATCAGGGGGAAGGATTACAACGCGCATGAAAAAAAAAAAACTGCCCCGAACCTTAAAGCATTCCAAAAAAATTCTGGCCGGGCCCAAGCAAAAAATTTCCGGGAACAGGAACCCGAAACAATGAACCCGGAAAAAAAGAAAACTCCCATGCTCCGGCTCAAACAGAAAAGATAAGAAAAGAAGAGTATAAGAACGAGAAAATGCACCTCGGAAAATAAAAAATAGAATGGGGGATAAATCGAAAACTCAATTGGCACTGAGAACAAATACCTACTCTCAAGACGGAGAAGAAACGAAGGAAGTTTTTTCACCAGAAAAGCAAGAAAAAAAAACTCGGCTTAAAAGATCCCGAATGTAGCCTGACCGAGAAAACTACGGAAAACCGCTACCCAGAACTTAGGAGGATAAGCTTTATTACGAAGAAATAAAAAAGAATAGTACGAAGTGTGAGCGTAATTCTTTAATCGGTATAAAAGAACGAAAGAACCCGGACTTGAATCTTCAAAGCAAGCCCTGAGACCAGGTTCTTCAGAAACCTGCTCATCATATAGGGAGAAAGTTGTAAAAGGAGGGGTGGATGAACCGGGAGAAAACGAAAATCAAGGAAGGGGGAAAGTATGCCAGTCAGCGCTATGATACTAGATGGTAAATCTACCCTATCAGAGGGTATGTAAAATAAATATGAAATATAGGTAATTTGAATCCTTCAAGAGCAATCGGAGAGGAACATCCGCAAATACACTAAGAGGGGAAGACTGTTAAGAGGGGTATGTACACCTATAAAACCGGCCTGGGTACCTGTTAAGGGAGGTCAAAACAAAAATTAATCCCAGAGGATAAGCGAGAAAAAGTTAAACCGATTCATAAAACCCTGAAAGAGCAAAAGGAAGAAGGGAAATTTTTTGAAGTCACACCGGAGGGGAAGCACCAACAACCAATTTCGTTGAGAAGTTCAGCGATTAAGACGTCACGGAAAACGGGTGGAGCGATAAGACGCAACCGGGGAATTTAAGGGACGAAAAGAGAACTTGGGTATAAACAGCGGAGGGATGGTATGCCGCCCAAATTCAACATTAAAAGTTAGATACCAATGAGGGAGGGTGGAAGGGGCATGAGAAGAACATGCCAGGGAGTAGTTGAGAAGTGAAGTTTTTTCATGGGAGTGTTTGCGGATTGACAGAAAACACTCTGGTACCATAGAAATCGGTGGGGGGCGGAAAGGCGTTGGTCTGATCGACGAAAAACGGAATCCGTGGTTGTGAGGTGGGGACGGGGTGAAATGGTTTTTGAATCAACTGATGATAAAGGGACGATTGAGAGGAGCGGTTTTCTACCGAAAGTGGGGTCTTGCCGGCGGAAGGTTGATGGAGTCAGAGGACTGTGTAGGGTTAGAGGGGAAGCATATATGCCTAGAATCACCAAAAACGAGAAAGGGCTGGCTTAGTGCAATAAACCGCTACTAGGGATGGTCGGCGTTTCCGTATTGAGCCGCGTGGAAAGAAGAGGCGGGGGAAAAGGGGGGGAGTTGGGGGGAGGGCTAGCGACAGGTTTGCTCGGCGGGAAGCGAGGAGCGAGTTGGCTGAAGGAGGTAGTTTGGGATCTTTGGGGGCATTAGTCGCGAAACTTCTCTGCTTTTTGCATGGGTTTGACGGGGAAGGGACAGGGCCTATTTATGCGTTTGGTCAGTCGGTTCGGGGGAAAGATGAGGTAGGCAATGCGTCTTCTTAACAGGGGCATTTCATTACCAGGGGAGGGGATTTTAGACTGGGGGAGCCAAGTTCGCGAAGGGGTTCTGAAAAAACAATTTTGGGCAGGGTTGAATGAAGGGGAGCAGAAAGCAGGAGTTTCAGGTGCGAGGGGGTCGGTTCGGCTAAACGGTGAATTCTGTTGGTGTAAGGTACCCCATAGGGAGAAAGGAGTTTGAGTGAGAAGTGTGTGTGCTTACAGTATGACAATGGGGGGCGGAGTTGGTTGGACCGAAAGTAGCAGGGACAGCGTTATTTGGGAGCCGTATCGGGGTGTGGGAAAGGAGGACCGAGCGTTGATGGTTGGGGCCAGGAAAAGACGGACAAATCCACAGCAACCCGACAGAGCAAGAATACTGCGTAACGAAAACCCAAAATGGGAGAGAAAAGAGAGCCGGAATAAGAGGGGACAAACTATCACGGTCCACTCCAAGGGAAGGTTAAGAAGGCGGATTTGTGTCGAGCTAGGGTACGGGGAGGGATGCCCAATCAGTGAGAGGGTTGGATTTTTCTGGAATGGTTGATCGGAGAATTTGGGGTAAAGTCCTTAGGTTGGTCCGGGGCCAAAGGACGGTATTGCTCCTAGTGGAGGGATCATACCCAACAACACGTCGAGCAACGGACTTTGGTCTTGTTTGCCGCATTACGGCGCGTGTAATTTTCAGGCAGTGGGTGTTGTACCTGACGCCTGATTTTGGAACCCGGGGGGGGACAGAAAGTGGCAGAGGAAAAGGGAAAAAACGGAAATCGCGAGGGGGGGTGTGTCAGAAACGGGATTGGTCAGATGACGTGGATCTCAGACAACCAAACACGGAGGGAAAAAGAGATAACAAAACAAAAACTCCAAGAAGGGGGGGAGACCCCCACCAACAACGAGGAAGGTCACCGAAGGAGCGTCTTATACGAACTTTGACAAACAAGGCATGGAAAGCAGAGTAAAAAAGCAGGAAGAATCAGGAGGCCGGGGGGTCAGAAGAGGGAAAGTTCCAGATCAGCGCCAAAAAGATAAACACACGTTTGGAAAACCACGGCTTCTACACACCGCAATAATCGCTGCAAGCAAGAAATAAAAACAAAAACGACCTTTCTAACCCAGAAGCGTCTCCCGACAAAGCAGTCGATGTAGCCCCTTCGAAACGAAGAACGCAAAAAAATAACACAAAAAAGGAGGGAATGGAGGTCCAGGAAGTGGACGCTGATATTGGGAGTTTCCTCCGGCAGGCTTCACAACGGGACGAGACCGGAAATCGACACCGGGGGGGAGAGACTCGTCTAGTGGATACGCAAAGTGGAATGATAACACAAAGAAATTAATAGGCACGACCAAGTCCAAGACGATAAGGGACATTCCAACGAAAAGCCCACCGAAGCGAAAGAGCAAAAATCGAAAAAATCCTTGCTCACTGACTCATGAATCCACTGCGGCAATGGAGCAGCCTCAAGTTCCCACGCAAAAGAACTAGTCCGGAGTTTAAGAAAAGGTCAAGAAACGATCGTAACGGACTCCTGCAGTCTCAAACTCCGGGGGAACTGGATACATAAAGAGCCGTAACCAAACACGGGTCTGAATTGGTCCGGGGGGGTTCAACAAACAGAACGTGCAGAAGCTTCCGATGAAAACCACCTGAACATCTGCGGAGGTAGAAACAAACGATGCATCATCCCAATACTCCGCCCGCGGGGAAAAAAACGAAGTCCAACAAAACTCAACTATGGGGATCTTAATTCGAACTCTCACATCCCTGACAAGAACACCAGTATCCAACGACCCCAGATCAGGCCGGACCATCAGCACTAAGGTCCGTTCGCAAACGTAGGAAGTAATCAAAAATATTCAGAAAGGGAACCACTCAAGTCAAAAACGGCCAATCCCCGAGACCATAATCAAATGAGGAATCTCCGTCATCACTCAAAATAATCATCTTTGTATCGGTGGAGGAACTTGACAATAGGTGGACCAATCCGAAAAGAACTCCAAGTCCGAGGAATAGGAACAAAGACTAACCCACTGGCGAGGGGGAAAGAAAAAAATTCTCGCCTTAACAAAGAGGTAAAGGACCTTCGGAAGAAATTGCATCCACGAAAAAAAACAAACAGGATCAGTGGGGGGGGTCGGATACCAAGGACAAGCGAAGACTTGCAGTGATGGGAGAGACCGGAAATATGACCTGTTCACATAAAAGGGAAAATAATAATACATGACTGGCGCAAAGGGGAAAGCAGAACGGATAGGCCCGGAAAACCGCTAAAGGATGTAAAGGGGGGGTTGCGAAGGGGGTGCGGATAACCCCTCCCCTTACATGGTGTAGGTCACACAAGGCGAAAGGGGGAGTGCAGGGGACACTGAAGCAATAAAGCCCCTTGGAAGGCGTAAAGCTAAGGAAACACCGGGGTAAGTTCCCTCATCCAAAAAGTCTATTCTTTCACTCGCCGGTCAGGTTTGAGAGAGCAATAAAAACAAACAAGGAGGAAAAGGGAAAAATAGAGATGAACTTCGGGAAAGTTTTTACGCAAAAAAAGTAAAGGCTGTATCGGTTTAGAAGGAATTCGAGCTTGAAGACGCACAGGAAGACCCAGCTGGAGGCTCAGTCACGCAAAGGGATACATGCAGGGAGGGGGTTCAGGAAAGGCTTACAACAGGAAAATAGATAAAAAAGAAAATAAGATGGTGAGGCGTTCTCTCAGGATTGCCATTGACACAGAAAGGGGACAAATTGGAATTGATTGTTGGGGGAGATTGGGGTCTGTTATTTTTACGATCGGGGGGGTCGAGAAGTCCTTAGTGGGGGGGGGGAAGGTGAAGTGGGCAAGCAGGGATCATCCTGGGGGGGTTTTGTTTAGGGTGGAGAAATGGGTTCGTCCGTCACAGTAGAAAAAGTGAAATGTGAATCTTTTCTGAAACTGCAACAGTGGGGTAGGGAAGAGACGGCTGGGGGAGTGAAGGACTTGATTTGTTAGTAGACAAAGTCACAAGAACTACAAGTTAGGGGGAATTATTGAGGAACTACTCCACGGATTCGGGTGGGGGGGAAGGTGGTCGAGGAATGGGAAGACGGCGGAACGGCGATAAGTGGTTGGAGTACGGGAGAAGGCAAGGCTAATGGGACCGGCATGGGAGTGGGGGGATACGGTTGAGGAGTTGGCGGATTGATGAACAATCGACAGAAATGGCGGTTCCAGAAAGTACGGGGGAGTTGGCAGTTTTTGGAACTTCTCCCGGGGCGGGGGCAGGAGGGACAATATGGAAAACGGGGGGGGAAGGGTTCATTTGGTTTCAGGGAGAATTTTCCCAGTGCCAGTGGCCAGAAAAGACCAAGTGGGAAAGTGTTTGGAGGCCACTCGGAAGGTAACGAGCATTTGTGAGGAGCTTGAGGAGAAAAGCAAAGGGGATTTGAGTCAACTCCACATCATATAGAGGGGAATTTGCGGAGGGGGTGTTGCGGGAAGGAGGTCTCTCATATGGGTGGGTTCGGGGAGGGGGTAAAGATGACTGAAGTAGTCGGTTAGGATGATTCCGATCGGATTTAAGGAATTTGGCATTGTGGAGGTTAGGGGTCAGGGTTGAATCCAAAAAATAAACTAGGGGAGGGGGTGACTTCTTCCTCTCAAAAAGGAGAGTAAACAGGGAAGAAAAACCTACAGGTGGAAAGAAAAAAATAAACAAAATGAATCCAATTCTATGGAATAATTTCAGAGGGTTTGAGAGTGGCTAGCGGGGAGCGTTAGGAAGGCGGCAGAACGCCGTCAAAGGTTGGGGAAGGGGAAGTTGGGGGGTTTGTTAGGTTTCTTTGTCAGCCGTTGTACAACAATTAGTACGTTGGTAGAGGGGTCGTATAGGAGGACTCAAAACCCCTGTCCCGGTGCGTGATTTGGTTCTTTAAAGAGGTTACAGAGGAAGGCGAATGCACCCTTTGGAATCACGTGTCGGGGACCCACTATTGGAAAGGGGGGGGTGGTGCGGGTCACCGGAGGTGAATGGTGGGGTGTCAGAGCAAAACACCCCTGAGAGAAAAGGAGAGATAGGGAAATGAGCTTCAAGAAGGTGGTGGCCGAGCTGGTAACATCCTTCACTAAGACTTTGAAAGGAAATTGCCTTAGGCAATAAACAAAAAGAAAGTTCCAGTCCGCAGGAGGAGATGGCCAAGATCAAGCTCAAAAAAGTTCTAGGTCAAAGGGGGAGGCACGGATAACAGTCTAAAACACCAACCTAAAAGGACAAAAAAAAATACAGGTCTCAAAGGTGACTCCTGAAACTCTAACACTACCTTCGCCCATAGAAAAAGAACTAACTGGGTAACCTTCCGAAGGGACTTGTGGATTTTCAGTAAAAAGCATTGATCATGAAAAATGAGAAATCCAGAAAAAAAGGGTTTTTGAGATTGCAAAAAAAGACAAACATTACCTGTGTGGGTCGTCTTTGTCAAACTGAGCAAAAAAATAAAAAAGAATGCCCCCTTTCAAAGAATCTATCGGAGAAAAACCGAACTCGTACCCACTCGCCAAGGCTTAGCTAAACCACCTTTAACCACGACTGATGCAGGGAAAGACAATACTAACGTTAAAGCAACTCGACTCCTCGCGAATACGACAAAAAATGGCCCCCTACAGAAACAGTCCTGAAGAAAAATACTTCTTCCAACGTGTTACGTAAGAGCTTCCAAACCTCAAAAGGGGAAGGCCTTAAGGCAAAAAACTGCACCTTGAGCAATTGAGGAAGGAGACAAAGGAAACGGTGAAACCTTAAAACTTACTGATACGGATTGCTCAGCATCATCCACCCGAAACGGTGGAAATTCGCACTAATAGGACAAACGGAAACAGCTGAACAAGGCTCCGAGGGTGTCTCATGGGGGAGAAGTGCTCCAACAGGACCCAAGGATTCCCAATACAAAAAGCCTAGCCGTATCCAACTCCCTGCATGGACTTTTCAAAGAAAAAGAGAGTGCCTGTATCCCCTACTCTTTAAGCGCTCCTTCCACCGAAAAAAGCACCGGACAAAGCCGCTAACCTAATAAAAGGCGAAGAACCACGCAAGGTATGAGGGCGTGAGGGGATGAAAAGACCGAGAAAGACAGACAGTTGTCATCTTAAAAAAATCACCGAACCCAACTGTTGATCGAAACCGAGCAGAGACAAATCGAAAGGTGTAGGGGGGGGAGGGTAAAAAGAAAAGGGAAGAAAACAACAAGAGGTTTTAGGAGGCCATAAACATCAGATTGGGCCACCTATTATATCAAATAACTCCTATTGTCATGTACCTAAAAACCAGTAAAAAAAGTAGGGAAAAAGGGGGCCATTGCAATGACCTCAAAGGGGAAAGCTCGTAGGACCGAAACCTACCTCAAATGTGTTAATGGGGCAGACAGGGTGGTTGGACACTAAAAGTATCCACAAGTGTGCTTTTCTGGAAGAAAAAGGTACATGCAAGCACAGGGGTGAAGACGCGGAACGAGCAACAAAGGTTAAGGGGGAACCAGAGCGTGCGTGAAAAAACCGGTTTCAATGGGGATCCAGAAAACAACAAGGGGGAGGAGTAGAGAGAGAGAAACAAAACCGGCGTGAACGCAATTCTGGCAGGGGCTTTCTTTATGAAAACAGGGGTCGACGGTGGAGAGCTGTAAACCTTGCTTGAATGGGAGGTAATTTCAGCCCACGCAACGTTGTCGAAGGGTCGGAAAGGGGGGGGAAGAAATCACAGACAGGCCCATGGCAAGGAGCGTGTGAAGTGGAAAAAGTACCTTAGCAATAGCAAGGGAAAGTGACAATCAGGGGGGGGGGTAATAGGTTGGTTTTAGGACCTACCATTGCTGGGGGAGAGGGGAAAAGAAGGGAAGGCAATAGCCGCGGCTGAGATGTCCTGGTGCAAGATGAAAGGTTATGGGGGGGGGGGGATGAGGGGGTGTCGAGGAAAAAGAATCTGCTAACGATGAATGAGGGACGGGTTCTGCAGGGGGGGGGAGAAACATGGGGAAGGGGGGGCAGGTGCGGACTGGGAGGTTTGAAAATTCGGATTGGGCAGCCGGACAATTCCGAAGATCGATACAACGAAGAGGACATGGCTTGCGTAGTTAGGTCTGGGGGGGAACTTGAGGAGGGGGGCGAAGGGAGTGGAAAGGAGGCGGAGGAAAAACGAGGGGCGCTTTATGCATGTTGGGATAACGGCAGAGTATGCGTGACATGAAAGAGTCGGTAAAGGGGGGGGGGGATGGGAATTCAGTAAGGTTATTTGGGCATTTCGAGTCTAAACTTTGGATGTTACGGGAATTCGTTGAGATTTTTAGATCGTGAGTGAGGACGGTTTCAGGGGGAATGGCGGAGGAAATTAGGGCTGGAGCGAGTTTTATGGGTCCGAGTGAATGAGGAAAGGGGCGACTGTGCTTGGGGAAAGGGCCGACAAGGTTCGTTTTTGAAGCTCGGGGGGGGGAGACGGAATGCCGGAGGTTGAGAAAAGAATGAGGGCTTTAGGAGGATCCGGGGAGAACGTGGGTGCAAGAAAAAGCAGCAGATGGGATGATTGCTGAGGCTGGGGAACGGGATCGGCAGGCAGCGGATCAAGAGGGCAGGGAGCAAGAGGTGGGTGCGGGGGGAAATATAGATGGGGATGCGGGGGCGTTATAACGGGAAAGTGTGAGGGAGGCCTGTCATTGGGTTTGTGAATTTGGTGCTAGCCGGCGGAATCACCCCTAAAACAGGATTTCACTTGGCCAAGAACAAAAAAGGGAGTGGGGGTACCGGGGGTTGCAAAGGGAGTCTATGCCCGGGGGAGGGAAAATCCAAATATAAGCGTGAACCACATGTTAGAATTAGAGGGGATTTTTTGTATGGCTATTTGAAAGGGGGTGGATCCGCCATCTAGGGGGGGAAATGGGAGGGGATGGGGGCCTGGAGTGGGTTGTGGATGAGATTTACTTCGGGTCGGGAAGGGTTTGTCACCAGGAAGGCGGGTAGGGCTCTTGCAATTCGAAAAACGCCGGCGGGCAAACATAAATTAGTGGACGTGAGGGGGGAAAATGTTGCGGAGAGGGGGGGAGGGGAGTCCGTAAATGCCTTTTTTGGAGAAAGCCAGTCCGAAAGGTTCCAATCCCAAGGGAATTCGGTGAGGTGGGGGTGCAAACGGGGTGGCAAAGCAGGGGGAGTTTTGAGCTGTCTTCTCTCACAAAAAAAAAAGGGGGGGAGGGACTATCATAGAGCTTCAAAGCCAAGGTTTAACGCACACACTCACTATATGCTTGGAGGTGGGAAACAATAGGGTGAACGCCACGGTGGAAAATGATGCGAGGAGAAAATTAAAACAAAGTCAAGGGGGCCATGGATAAGAGGGGGGGTCAGCTTCCACCTGACAAACGACGGATGGTGGGGGGAAAACGGCCCGTCAGACAAGAGAACTCCCGACTTGCAACCCAACAGCCAGGAAAGACAAAACAAGTAACTGGGGGGGGAAGCTTCCAACGCTACAAAGGGTTCAGAAATAGAAAAAAAATCAGACTTAGGACTTCAGACCAGTGGATGAGGGTGGGTTTTCCGACCGCCCGGGAATTA
>Ga0179591_1369992_pt1 | contig 13247 bp, 15 predicted proteins | sample CZOMad2_1_08_16f_FD_182891 | JGI IMG/M metagenome (GOLD analysis project Ga0179591, IMG submission 182891) | Vadose zone soil fungal communities from Angelo Coast Range Reserve, California, USA - CZOMad2_1_08_16fungal (PacBio error correction) | ecosystem: Environmental > Terrestrial > Soil >...
AGGAAAAAGTCGGCATCCAGTTCTGACGGCTGGCGCGAAAGAAAAACGGACTTGCGCGATTCTCATATGGATAACAGCCCCCTCGCCAAGTGGCGAACCAAAAAGGAAGCGTCAGTGATCAGGGAAAAGAGAAATCATATCCTCATCGTCGTTGGCGATGTTTGCCGACAATAGTTTGAAAATACGGTAAATGCCACTCTCAACAGCCGCACGTAGGTGGTGACGATCGAAAGGGCCTAGAAGAGAAAAACTTCCGGAAGGAGGAGAGAAATCCTGAAAGTCTGAGATGGCAAAATTGAGAGACCACATACTGGTAACGGGAAAAGAAAGAAGTGAGATAGCGCTGGGGAAAAATCCAACGGGATCCGGAGCCTGGGAACGCGGAAATGAAAAAGAGGAGGCCGAGTGCCGAAAAGGATCATTAGGTGGTGGCGAGGCTATCACTCAAAGCTGGGGGCCCGGTCGAAAAAAGTGCGCCAGAAGGTCAGGGCAGGAACAACTCCGTCAGTCCAAAGAAAAGATGCAGAGAGGTCAAAAACGCCCACATTCGGCAATCGCCCAGCGAGGAAATGGCTCCGCCACCAAAGCTAAAAAAAAAAGACCGCTTGATCCTGAGTAGGGGAAAATTTCGAAAGCGCGGTATCTCTCGAAAATGATTCAAATAGCCGTCAGGATCAGGGGGTCAAGAGTCGCCTGGCTCCGTCAAAAAGAAAAAAAAAGAGGGGGCTGGGGGAGGATCGAAAAAAGAGCTTCGCCAGATTGGGAAGGATATTTGAGAGAGGGAGGGAAGTCAAAGACGGTAGTAAAGTTCAGGGGGGAACTGCCGGAACTAGAATCATTAAATACAACCTGATCCGGCCAAGAATGGAGTGGCAGAAATGGAGGATACTACCTGCCAATGAAATTTTCTACTTGAAAGAGCCGTGGCGTCTACTAGAAGGAAGGGAGGGAATGCACAATCATTAAAAAAAATCGTGAAATCTTATGAGGACTGGCCGAGAATGCTTGGGCCAAGGATTCGCCAGCGTAGGAAAACCGACGCAAGTTGGGAAGGGGGGAAAAAGCGTCGAAAAAAAGCCATACTTTCTCTATCTTGGAACCGGACACCATCGGGGAATAAGGCGATAGATCCCCGCAAGAAAAAAGGGGGGAAAGAAGATTAAGGGGGGGGGAGCTCTATTTCCAACCTTTCGTGGTGACTGCATTAGCGAAATAGACGAGGGCCGACAATGAAATAAGATCCGACGACCCATTTCGCCAGGAAAATTAGGAAACGAGACCACAAAAGAGTCGCAACTACTTTCCTATTCTGAAAAGTGACGCAAGGTATGAACCAGCCGCAAAATCTTAGAAATCAAATTCATCGCAAAAGCCCATATTTAAGGGATGCAGTATGTGCTCTTTCTTGTGCTGGGAAAAAGGGAAGAAAAGTCGAGGGTTGGGAAACCTCCGTCGACCTGGCTGGAATTAAAGGGAAAAAGGAACACCGCCAAACCACGGGCAATGAAAAAAGAGCATGCTGGGAAAAAAAAGAAAGTGCGACGAAAGGGGAATAACAGTTTAACTTTTTTTACGAAGTGTGGAGGAAAAAAACAAACTAAGTTCGCTAAGTCCGTTGAGAAAAGGACAATAATTGAAAAAAAGAAATATAAAGCGCTCATTATTGACAAAAACCCTTACAAACCTAGGAAAATATCAGGGAGGCACACCAAGGACTGTCATAGTCCCCAAGTGAGGAACCGATCCCACCACGTGAATAGACTTCTTGCTCTGTATATTGTAAAAACTACCATAAACGAACACTGTTCTAATCGGAACAACTGGGAAAGAGGGGGCGATTCCGAAATGAAAGGTCCAAGCTCTTTAACTCCGAGCTTCCTTCTAAGAAAGACGGAACGATACTGAAAAAAAACTCGGCCGCCCGATGGTCTGGAAAAAGGGTAAGGGGTTGGGAGAAGAGGTGCTTCAGACGTAAAAAAAAGACTACCGAAGATAACCAAAGGCAAGGAATAACTGGGACTTTAAAAACAGGGAAAGAAGCAAAGAAAAGAAAAGCCTACAAAATACCGGAGGGCCACTGCCACTGAGTGGAGCTTTCCGCTCCACCAAAAGGAGGCTTTAAGAAGAGCCCATCTTCTGACTACTAGGGAGGCCCATTAATCTGAGGGCTCAAAGAATGAAGTCACGTACAACCTCTACTAAACAAAGAGACGGCTAAAGGAAATCTTCCAAAAACATAACATCGTGAAAAAGGGGGGGGGAAACCTTTTGACAAAAGAGGGAAAAAACGAATCTAAAATCTCTAACCTTATAACATCTCCCACTGGGAGAAGGGGGAAAAAACTACTACCTTTGAGAGACATCCAATTGTTCTGACGAACATTAACTTGGATCTTAACGCAAATGGTAAATGGCTTCACAACCGGCGCCGGCCATAGCCGCTCTTGAAAAAAATCTCGGCAGGAACCAACACACCCGTAACTAAAGCGTTAAAAGGCGGAGAGAAGTCCTCGTGATTCAAAAAACCTCCGTGAAGGATGGGAAGCAAGGTACGAGCCTCGAAAAGAGGGAGACCTCCATATACCGGGGGTAGAAAGAAAAAGCGTTTTACTCGCCTCTGAGGAAACCCTGCAAAAGAAGTTTTCAAAAATCCCCTCATCGAGTACCTCAAGCCCTTTTACGGCACAGGGGGCGCTTGGAATCTCAGTATCCGCTCGGGCGAAATTTCCTGAAAAAGCTCTCCTGAACCTTTGCCCGTGATTGAAACTTAGGGTGATGACGGAACGAGATCGCGCGAGCACAAAAAAACAAATTGTTAGGGGGGGTCCCTCCGGTCTAGTGTCGACGAAATAATCCAGAGTGATCTGACAGAAAATTGGGGGACTAGTATCTAGGTTCAAAGAACTTGTTCGTGCCCCATCGCAAGCAAAGCGCTAAGATCAGTGAAGTAAGTCCGTGTAGAGGGGGTCGTCGAGGACTTGTATGCACACAAAAAATGGTCTTGCTTTTAGAAGGGCAAGAACGCTGTGCTGAGAACAAATAAACCGCGATTCCTAATGAAGGGTAATTGCCGAAAAAAGGGGAAACCAGAGGGGGCCGTCTTCTAGCCTGATTACTACAAAGGAGGTAAGAGGGAACTAAGGAAGTAAAACTTGCTATCATAAAAAAAAAAGTCAAGTCAAGGGAAAACAAAATCGGAGGGCAACCCCGGCGGAATAATTAGAACTCAGCATGAGGACAGTATGGGGAATAAAAGTCTCGGGAGAGGTACAAGGAATGTAGGAGTAGAGGGCATAAAAACTAATGCGCCTAAAAGAATGTAAAAAGTATGGAATAAGAAGGAAAGGGATATTCATTACTAACTGAATTGTATAACTTGCCAAGATACATTATCTAAATGTTAAGGGTTTAAAACGAATATAGGGGGAAGGGGAGGTTTCTTCGACTGGGTTCATAAGAAGAGGTTGACGAGTTGGAATCCTGGCGGGTAAAAGGGTACAGTCCTAACGGAGGACGCAGAGGGAGATCCGAGTGGCTCCACGGAGAGGTTTTCTTTTCTTAAAAGGTGGCTGGTAAATTCAGTAGAATTCCAGTTGAGGAAATACACCAAGAAAGGGATACCACTCAAAGTGCACCCTGAGCGAAAACAAAAATGTTCCAACACGGGTAGAGCCGTCCCGGAAATAGGGAACTGTGGTCAACGCGGCTTGCTCCAAAAAGGCCATCATCTCAAAAAAAGGGCTCTAAAGGAAAGGGGGGTGAACTACTTCACCATCCAGCATCGTACTCAACGCTATCAGGTCGCATAAAGAAACCACTACTTGGGTCTTGGGAAAAAAAAAAACAAGAAAAAAGCTGCTCCAGCAGAGGATGGGGAAACGCCGTGAGTGAAACTATACCGTCTAAAGAAAAAAACAGAGGAGTCGATCAGAGATTGTCCAAAGGGGTGGACAAATCTTTGACCGCCAGCACAGGTTAAAGTATATTACTGTATTCCGATGAAGAAATTTCTAAAGAGGGAAAACGGTGGAAACTTTTTCCGTTGTAGGTATGTATCTCGCATGGAAGCGGTAAATATGCCTGAAGAAAATAGAGGACGCAGGGGGGGACTTCGCGGCCTGTGACGACCCGGGGGTCTAAGGATGGGCGTCGATGAAAAAAAAAAGGGGAAAAATAGTTCCTTTAAAACCTAGGGTAAACCCACAGGTTAAAACTCCTAGATGCACTATAAAATTGAAGCTCCAAAGCAAACGCCCAAGAGATGTTCCCACCGCGAGCAGCATAGATCTTCCTGTCACCACAGATAAAAGCGAAAATAACAACCTCACACGGTAAAAAAAACCACCCCATGAGGGAGAAACCCCTCTGAATTCAAACGTAGACACAATTGGGTCACTAAATAACATTAGGGGAGAAGGCATCTTGTAGGGGAGGAAAGGACGTGCGAAACGAATCCCTGCGCGTAATGCGATGGATGCTGAAAACGGGGATCTGTAAAGAAAAAAGCGGAATCTGGGAAGGAGGACTGTTCAGTTCTATGATTGAATCTTGATGAAGGTGTAAAAAAACGGGAAGGGGGTAAATCAGGGAGAAGACTTTGTTTCAGTATCGATTTTCTGACTCGGAAAAGGTGCAACGGAAGGGGAGGAGCTGCGGCGAAACTACGACCGTGAAAGCTGGGTTCTAGTTTTGGGAAAGAAGGGGCAACAAGCACCCAGACGGGGCGGAGGATCATTATGAATGAGGAAGGACACCAAAAAAAACAACCAAAAAGACAAGAGGACTGACTACATATCAAAGGCTCATTGAACCTCAACAGGGTCTCCGGGGTATATCTTGGGGAGGGGAAAGAAGCGTCGGTAGAGTGAATAAGTCAAAAAGGAATATTTCAAGAAAGGGGGGGTGAGTCATCTAGGAGGAAGCCGGTTAACCGCAAATTGTTGGAGACGGCGGGAGCTAATCGCTCCGACCGGTAGCGGAACTTTTTCTCAAAACCTAAGCAGTTGTTTGTGGGGGTGGGTGGTTGGGTGGGGGGTGGGGGGTGGCCCGGGTGATATCGGGGGGTCCGCCATTGAAGAGGCTAAGGGATCTTACGGACATGTGAAGTTCGAGGGAGTGTAGATATGAAGGGAGTAGAGGGTCACGCAAGGGCCCCTGAGTGCGTCGGGATCTGAAGGGCTGCTAAATTTAGAGAGACTCTCCTAGATGAATCTATTTTAACCAAACGGAAATGAGGGCTGAGGAAAAGTAGGCTCCAAGAGGGGGGTCGCGTCCGCTTCATCCATTGGGAAAACTGGAAGGTACATTTGGAGTGAACACCGCAGGTCATTGGCGCTCTTTCGGGTACGAAGCCTGGTCACGGAAAGGGTTAAACTTAGCTGGGGGGCGCCTCCGTCCGCGTCAGGAACACGCAATGAATGGAGGAGGGGGCTAAAAAAGTTCCTTAAAAATACGGTAGGTAGAGGGAAGGTAAAGAAGTGGGCAAAGGGGAAAGGGTAGTACATCAGAGATGTGAGGATCTTCTGAGAAGGAAGACTCATATGGTGTAAGTGAACGAAAGAGCTACGGTAAGTCGCCGATTGATAGGGAGGGACCATCCGCTCTTAAAAGAGGGTTCCTACTTCTCCAATCAATAACGGGGGGGTTAATAGTAATACAACTCAGTTTTTAAACCTGGTCGGCTACGGCGAGGGATAGGGTGGGAAGTAGGAAAACAACAAAAAAAAAGCGCGCACGGGGAATCATAGGGAGGTCGTGCGTAGAGAAAAAGGGAGAGCTACTAGTTGTCGGGAAAAAGAAGAAACCGTACGCCCCTCCCAGGACTGTTGCCGGAAGCTTGGGGCGTTAAGGAGACAGGCGTCTGATAAACACACAGGCACGAGCTGAAATAGGGTAAAAAAAAACGCGATCGAGGGGGGGGTTCAGGAGCTAGGACGACCAAGCTCAATTCGGAGAACCGCGAAAATCGCTTCACGTGCGGGTGGAAGAAAGAGGCGGGGTGGGGGAAAGAGCAAAAAAAAAAAGGTGAGCACGCGTAGGCCCCCCGAGTGTGAGCATGCGTATTCAGTACCTGCTAAGATGCTGTATGGCCTCTAACGGGCAAGCTCGTAAAGGGAGGCAAGTCGTTGTGGAGGGGGGTCCCCACGTCGGAAACCGCTGTGTATCTGACAGAGAAAGGCTGAAGAGAAGAAACTCCTCAAACGGGCGTCGTTAGAACAGAAAAAATTGGGGAGGAATGACGGGGGAGGATCAAAGTGCCATGATGGTGAACCACTCAGAAGAGGGTCAACTTAATCAGCAATCAAAAAAAACGACGGAGAAGAAGGGAAATCTGGACATTGGGGAAAGGGAAAATCTATAGCAGCTGGCAAGAAGGAGGAAAACGTGGCCGACGAAGCAAAAGGGCGAAATCGAACGTCACAAGAGGGGAGTCGACTAAAAACGTCGGTCAAGGGGGTGGGGAATTGGTCGGCCTATCATGCTGAGGAGAAACCCTCATCGGTCAGGGGAAAAAAATTCACCGTCAAAGGCGGAAAGGGGATTCGATGAACCACCTTCGATTTGGGGTACCAAAAATAGCCGCTCACTTTGGGGGGTCTATCAAGAAAAAAGAATGTGGGAAAAGGAAGAGAACGAACACTGGCATTACTGAAAGCTAAGACATCAATTAATCGCTGGGACGTGGGGGGTTCCGGAGGGCCGCAGAAGCAAGGAAGAGGCGTCTACAAAAGGCGGAAAACCGCGGGGCGAAGGTATCGTAAAAGGAGAGGAGCCATATCTTGAAAAAGGATAGGGAGGAGATCAGGGGATTTGAGGAGGAAAGAAATGAATTGAGGGAAGGAGGCACTATAAATACGAAAGCGCTCTAGGAAAATAGGAAGGGAGGATCAAAAGCAAGCGAGATGGCCTGCATCTCTCCGGAAAAAAGGAAAACAAAGAACGTATGATGGGGGAGAAGTCGGACCCGTCGAACTCAGGAAGACAAACAGACCTGGCGCCAAGGGACAATCGAGACCGAAGGGCGAAAAAAGGAAACATCAGAATGACGGTCTGTGCAGTTTCGGGATCGGGGTCGAGGGAGGCTTCGCGGGGCGCTTGCGAATACAGGTGATCGAAAGGGGGGGGGGACAATTGGTTCGGAATCGGTCTCGCTGAGCGCTCTTCCATCAAGTTAGAAGAAATAGAAAGAAGACGTAGGACTAAAGGGGGGGGGGGGGGGAAAAAACGCCGTAAACAAAAACAGTTCGTACTCTTTGACAGAAAAGAGTGAATTCGAAAAACGACATAGGGCAGCGGAAGGTAAAACCATGCTGGGAGAAAGAAAGGGAAAGAATCTACTTTCGTCAAGAACGTTGCTAACCGGGGGAGAAGTGTCCGAAAAAATGGGGGATACATCGACTGGTTTTCGTCAAAAAAAACTAGGGAAATACGCTTCTATTTCCTAGAAAGGGAGAGGAAAACTTCACCGATGAGGGGGGGAGGGGACGCCGATTAACTGATCATTAGCAACCACTTTGCGAGGCAGGGGAGAAGGGGGAAGAAAGGGGAAGAGTAAGCCTTCTGTTCTCTGATAGAAAGAGAAGGAGAAACCCTGCGTTCATGAAAAAGAAACGGAAAACAAGAGTGAAAGAAAGGAGAGAAGGGGAAAAAGGGTGTGAATCACCACCAAGCTGGGGTCGCTGATCGTATTGCCTAAATCAGACTCATTAAAAGAAAGAATAAAAGGGGAACAGCAAGGAGAAAAAGGGAGGAAACCTTGTAAGTGGGAAAAGTCTAGCGCGTATTCATGAAGATTATCGGCTGTGATGCGGATGGAGGGAAATAGCAACGAGGCTAAAAGATGGGAAAAACAATCGCGAAAAAAGAACCGCGGTCTTAAGTTGAAGACCCGAGGCCTTCGTGCGAAAAAACATTCCTTCTAAAGAGGGAGGGGGAAAAAAAGTCGAGATGGGGGGCAGGGTAAGTTTAAACGTCTAAGTCCTTTTGAGCGGGAGAAAGATAAAAAGTTAGAAAGGTGCAAGGGGCACGGGGAAAAAAGAGAAGACCGAAGACCATCTGCGCGCGGGACCAGGGTCTGGACGTCAAACGGAGGGGACTAAAAAGAGCAGGACAGGAAAAACCAGAAATTTGCCGAAAAAAGGGAATCTACAAAACAAACCTGGCGGGTGGACGGATCTCTTAAAGCATGGAAACTCAAAAAAAATAAATAGTTGGGGATTCCGGGGTCCTTGTCAACCACGACGACCCAGACCGAAAAGGTGAAAATGGAGCGTCTGGGAGCGAAAATAGTTTGGGAAAAAAAAAGTGGAGCAGTCAAGAAAGACTCAGGGAGAAATCTTGTCCGTTTTGGAGCTGGGATCAGTCCACGAAAACGAAAGCAAAAAAAAGAAGCCAAAGCGGCGCCAGATGGTGGAAAGGAAAATGTTCGATAAAGAGGGAAGGTTAGGGCGACGATGACTTCGAGTTATTTGGTCCTGCTGGGGGGAAAAGAGATCGGAAGGAATGATCGTGACAAAAATATGGTTGTTCAGAATGCCGGGAGAAAAAATTGAAGGAATCGACTTCCTAATGTTCGATCGCGGGTAAAAATCAGGAAAAGGACTTCTCACATCTTAAAAAGCAGAAGCCACTCCACAGGAGGAAAAAAGGGGAGTCCGAGGAAGAGGAAAAAAAGTCGGCGGGCCAGAGTCATTTGGAAGAGATCGGCTGGAAAAAACTCGCCAGTAGATGGGTCCCAAGCTAAACAAGCGTGGAGGTTAGAGGGGGTAACCTTTACAACGTTGCAAGGTATCTCGAACTAGGAGACGCAAAAAATCTTGACGAAAGATGCGAGAGACCGGACAATTTAGCGGGGGGGTGACCTGGGAATCGGCGGGGAATAAGAGGTCCTGATAGCCTACGGGGTGAAAAAATCTCTAGACACGAGACCGGGCATTCAGTAAAGCAAAGTCGTCTAAAAAGTCGGAAAAAGAGGGCTTCGTCGTCGGAAAGAGGGTGGGAGCATCATAGGAGGAGATGGGCCCCCCCCCAAAACCATTTTGACAAGCTATATGCAAGGGTGGAAGGGTGAATGCAAGGGGATAGGAACTGAAAGAAAAGAAAGCAGAGATGGGCACCCTCCGTCTACAATGGCGGATACACGAAAGACTAACCCCGTGGGAAGAACCAATGAAAAGAACTTTGGACGTCTTCGAAACTGAAGGGGGGGAGAAAGAATTTCCTATACTTGGGTGGAAAAAAACGTGTGCAAGTTCCAGGGAAACCAGCAAAAAAATTTAAACTACGACGGCTAGAGAAGGAAACAATTGACAGAAAGGGACAACCCACTCTCATTTAATTGGAGAAACAGGTCTAAAACACAGCATTGGAAGAACGTCTTCATCAAATCCTCGGGGACGTATTTCTCAATCGCCGCAGCTTACCTGGGAGGGCGATTAGGATCTGGTGACAGTCGAAAACAAAAGAATAGCGTATTCCTCATCAAGCAAGAGAGGAAAAGCTTTTCGAGGCCCTCCGCCGTCTGCCATAGACTAAAAGTAGGAGTTACTAGCTGAAAAGATGGTCACTGTGAAGGTGGGGACAGAGGGGGGGTTCTTCTCTAGCCCACAGCGAAATGCCTATGAAAAGCAGGAAAAACCAAACTCGGGAACGACCGGCGAAGAATGCTGGGTAGACGCCTCATAACGCATACGGAACTGAAGGACTAATTTCCAGAGGTGGTTGGGGGGCACACGCTCAAACAGGGATAGGGATTCTAAAAGACACCCCCATCTCGGGGGGAGTGGTCGCAACTGTCCATCATGACTTTAATCTTTCAGGCAAAGGGACAACCGAGGAAAAAAGTAAACGAGAAAAGAAAGGATGTAACCGTTCACCGGCACCTTTTTCCACTTCCTAAGCTCACTCTAACCTACCAAATGGAACGGGAAAAAACCTTAAAAGAAGAAAGAGGCCAGACTTAGTCTCCGCTGGAGACGACGCGGTTCGAAAGAGAATCGATCAAGGCCAATGATGGGGGATGAAAACGAACCTAGTCGACCTGGACCCGGCGGAAGGCACGACCCGAGCCTCTACGACCCAAAAAAAGTGAGAAAGTAACTTCGGCGCTGGAAGTCTTGAACTAAGAGTAAAAAAGGGCAGGATGTTTTCAAAAAAAATGCTCCCTCTCGAAAAATATCCTCAATAGCAAAAAAAGGAAAGAAGACAGGGATGGGAAAGCCCGGATTTGCAACTGGAACCCTCTATTCCCGACGGAAACAACCACTTAAAAAAATGGATGAACGGCCCAAGCGACAAGGGGGGTTCGATAGGAAAACTAACACCTTTGCCCTGCTTTTGAGGAACATTACCAGAGATCCGTCTAGTTCTCGTAAACAGGGGGAGAAAACACTCTTAAAATCACAGTGAAAACTTTGTCAAGGAAAGAGGATACAGAATCGCCTCCCGGAGCAGGGGGAAAAGAGAAAAAACCGTCAAGGACGAGCGACGCGGCGGGAATCAACAATGAAAAGAGTGAGAGAATTAGAAAGGAGTGGAGATCGTCAAATAACAGGGAGCCTTTGGGGAGCGATGATAGCGGGCGGGGTGTCTGACGTGGGGTAAAGAAAAAAAACGGAGTTAGGTTTGAATGGGGTAAATATTGGAAAATCTAAAAGCGGGGGAAAGAAGGAGGTAGAGCGCACCGCTTCTACCCGTCTGTGATCGGAAAAAGACTATCAAAATATCCTCACAATAGGAAGAGATGCTGCAAAAAAGGAAAAAGAACGGAGGCAACTCCATCAAGACCTAAGGTTCAATTACTGGGGGGGGGAAATAGGGAAATCAAAGTTAGGACATGCCTGGAATCTGAAAGGGGTCGCCGGGAAAGAGAGCGCATACCTAGGATCAAGCCTTTTAAAATAGGACTAAAAAGGTATCGTTTGAAGTGGGACGATTCTACAGGGAAAAAGGCCAAAACCGGAGGGGGTTCGACTGGTGGGTTAAGCCTGCGTCGTTTAATCGCGTCAAAGTTGCAATTCCATAAAAGGACGTCCTGGCTGAAAAAAAGCAGGGCGACCGAGTCTGTAGGGGTAAAGGGGTGCTGTGCGGAGCCGAGCATCAAAAAAATAGGGGATTTCACCAAGGGGGAAAAAAACGGGGGGAAAAGAAAAGAGCATCTGTGCAAACATTATCCCTGTCCTAAAAAGAATGTTTCGCACTGTTAATGGGTGGGCCGGACAGAAGGGAAAGGATAGAGAAAAGGAGGAGGGGGCTGATGACTACTCGGCAAGGGAACTGTGGGGATCGACCGACATTTGCCCAGAGGAAGGGGGAAGCGTATCTCCAAAAAGATTTCAAAAACTAGACTACTAGCAAAAAAGGGATCGACCTAGAGGGAAGAGGGCAAGCAGAGGGCCTGAGCAAAGTACCTGACGAAGAACGACCAGATCTCTCAACCAAAGGAGGAAGAGAGAGGTGGTCTCGTAGAAAAAGGCATGTCGTTCAAGAAAAGGGAAGGGATTAGCTACAGGAGGGGGGGGGGAGCTATAAGGGAGGCGGGAGCTAGCATAGGAAAAGGGGCCAACAGAAAAAAACGGCAAAAAGCGGGAAGGAGGTTTCCGTGAAACTGGAAGGGGGTATTCGAGGAAATGGGAAGGAGGTCCTCCTGAATCGTCGAACGCCTGGGCAGGTCATTCATACCCTGGGAAAACAGGTAGGGCTTGGGCAAAGTCAGGCACAGGAAGCTGGACGGAAAAAGACAAGGGGGTGTGGGGGGGGGGAAAAAAAAAACCACCGAGGCCTATCTTCAGGAGGCAAAGGATACCCAAAAACGGAAGCAACACTAGGTTCCAGGAATCAGGCAAACGTCGAACACGTAGGACTGGAAACATCTTGACCTGAAGAAAAAAGAGAAGCTGGGGCCGAAAGCGGGAATAAAGAAGAAACTCTGGTCGGCAGGAATAAAAGTTTTAGGAAAGAACTTGGTATAAGTAAAGTTTCACTGGGAGAAAGATTCCATGAGCTGAATCCAAAGCTAGGAGAAAGTTACGTAATGAGGGAAATCTCTCGAAACCTAGGGATATCTGGACATCTCGTCAAAAGGGAGGGGAAGGATAACGGAGGGTTTAGTGCGTTGTGAAGGGGGAAGTGGTGGTTCCAGCCGTGGGGGAACGGTTTGAGGATCTGACGTTGGGGGGTGATCTAGGGTGCTCCGGCTAGAATTCCAACGCCGGGGACGTGGGGCCTGCCGGGGGAGGTAACGCTTGGTGGGAAAGGAAATAGGTACCCATACCAAGGAGGATGTGTGGACCGAGGAAGGAAAAAAAGGGAAAACGGGGACAGCCCTATCATCAGAAATAGCCACGTCAATGCGATAATAAAAAAAGGGTAAAAGAGGGGGACGGCACCTCTCCAGGGGGGATCGTCCTATTTTATCGGGGGTGGGTGTCCGATCGACGGGGTTCATAGGGAAGGGCCAATGGTACGCCGGAAGTCCAGATTGTATTTGATTAATCAAAAGGGGGGGGGGGCGCCCTTAGACCCCGGGGCCAAGAGTAAGAGGAGGTGCAAGACCTTCTCCGTATGAATTTTTTAGAACACGGAAAAAAGAAGGGGAATTGGGTTAAGGTCGTTTCATTAAGGAAAAGGGAGGGAAAAAAAGAGCCAGGGACTCGCCGTAGTAAATAAGTCTTAACAAAATCAGGGAATGGAACATCTACCTTGGGAGGGGGAGAGACAGCTCGCATGAGTACGACGAAGAGAAAGGCTGGGAAAACCCCTAGGAAAAAATTCTTTATGCACGACTGCTACACAGCAGGATTAGCGGGGAAGAGGTTTGTAGGTGAGGTAGCGAGGAGGGGGTTCACGGACGACAATTGAACTGTACAGGGGGGGGGGCACTATGGGCGGTGCGGTAAGTTGGAGCGTGCTACCCAAAAAAAATGCGAGCCAAGAGGTAGCACTCAATCCCAAAAAACCCACCAAACCAACCGAGGTGCAAAGCTCAGTGTCTTGGGTAAGGAACGACGGGGGGGAAGGCTTCGTCGAGCATGTGCAAAGGTTGAACCGGGGGATCTAAGAGGGGCGTACGTCTTAATAGAGAGTCAGAGGGGGGGACGTGACTAAGCTTCGTTAACCAAAGGGTTCATTAAAAGGGGGGGGCATCTTAGAAAGATATGGTTGTAACTAGTTCAAGAAACGAATTTTTGTGGGAAGGAATGCTCACCTCTGAGGGTATGACGGGGTACGTACTGCAATTGGGAGGCATG
>Ga0179591_1257019_pt1 | contig 13246 bp, 13 predicted proteins | sample CZOMad2_1_08_16f_FD_182891 | JGI IMG/M metagenome (GOLD analysis project Ga0179591, IMG submission 182891) | Vadose zone soil fungal communities from Angelo Coast Range Reserve, California, USA - CZOMad2_1_08_16fungal (PacBio error correction) | ecosystem: Environmental > Terrestrial > Soil >...
GGGCTTGGGGCTTCGGGATGCGGCGGGTTACGGGCTGCTCGCGAACCGCTCCCGGCGCTGGTGATGGTTCGCTTCGGGGTCCTCGCCCTGGCGCCGGGTCTGCTCGCGGAACCCTCCCGTGCTGCATCGGCGGCTGGTCCGGCGTTCCGGTTGCGTCTCAGCGCGCCGTCTCTCGCGTGGCCCCCGGGGGCCGCGTCCGCCGTTCTGGGGTCGCGTTCACCGGGGCCGCCTGTCGCCGGTCTGCTCCGCGAAACATGCTCGCATCGGGGGCGCGCCGGTCGCCCGGTCTGCTCCGCGAAACGGTTCGCATCGGGGCGGGCCGGGCGCCGGTCTGCTCGCGGAACCCGCCCTGCGGCTGGGTTGGGTGGCTTCTGTGATCGCCGGCGCCGGTCTGTCGGCGGAACATGCCGTTGGATCGAGCGACGGCTGGTCGGCGGACCCTCGGGCGGCGCAGCGAGCCGGTCTGCTCGCCGGCCCCGGGGGCTGCGCCGGGTGCCGTCTGCTCGCGGAACATGCCCGGTGGATCGAGGGGTGCTGGTCGGCGGACCCGCGGCGCCAGCGAGCCGGTCTGCTCGCCGGCCTCTGGTGCGCGGCCGGTGCCGTCTGCTCGCTTATCCGGGCGCCGTGCATCGCATCCGCCGGCTCGCGCTGCGCTATCCGAAGCGGCTTGTCGGCGGGGATGCCGGCGCAGCGGGCCGGACGGGTCGCTGCGCATCTGCGAGCATCGGCTGGACCGCCGGGCGGGCTGCGCGCATCGTGCTGGTCGAGTCGCGTTTGGCGCTTCGGGGCGGCCGGGCTGCTGTATGGGCGCGTGCAGGACGCCGGTGTGCTCTGCCTCATCGACGGATCCAGCGCGCCGGTATCGTCGCGGCGCCGAGCCGGCGGCCGGGTCGTGCAGGGGGGCGCAGTTGCCGTCTGCTCGCGGCGATTCCCCGGACTGTCCCAGTTGCTCGTTGCGCGTCACCGTCTTTCGGCTCGCGCGGGGCGTCGAGCATGAAGTCGGTCTGGCTCCCCGGGCCGGCACCGGAAACGGGATCGAGCCTCGCCGCCGTGAGATCGGTTCCCCGCCGGGCTCCACATAGCGGCCTGTAGGACGCGGCGAGGTGTCGCGGACGCGCCGCGCGACCGCAGTAGAACAGCGACGGAAGCCCGAGCGCCAGCCCGCGAGCAGCGTGAACCGGCCGCCATGTCCTGTGGAACGCGACGTCGGACCAGGCTCCGCCACGATCCTCACGTCGGACCACCTCGGGGTCCGAACCTGTAGGCGGTCGCGACCGCGAGCGAGAATCGCCATCAGCGCCAGCATGTAGCCGATCTTGGGTGGAACACATCCGAGGCGCGCCGCCGGCAGCAGCCGGGCGCCGGCTGGAACCCGACCAGCTCGCGAAGCCCAGTCTGGACAACCAGCGTCACCACCGCGGCGAGCCGACGTGTACATCCCCGCGCACCGATGTGACCGACTCCCTCGCGCATACAGCGCGGGGGTTCCGCAACATCCGCACCCCGCGACGAGAATCGATCGAGAGCCGGTTTCAGCTCGAACCCCTCTGTCGCGTCGCGTACAGTCCGAGAACGCGCGGCGGCGGGATCAGCACCAGCTGATGCGACCGCGCAAATCGCATATACGCGTCTGAATCGCGAAACCCATCATCCCGCAACATAACCCGGCTCCCGTCTGTACCAACGAACAGTTCGGTGACAGGTTTACTCGCCCACTGGGCCCCCCGCGGCTTGCGTCGGCAACCGACTGCAGGCCGGGACATGTTCAATTGCACATGTCGCGGTCGCCCTCGAGACGCTCGACGGAAGATCTTACGATAACGGAGCGCCGGTGCCGCTGCGATGCGCCGGCATAATCCTGGGGTCCTGCCCGCCAGCGTCGGCCGGTTGCGCCGTTCGCTCGGCCGGGGCATCAACGATGGCTGCAACTCGCGGAGCTCGTGAGAGCACAGCAAACCCAAACGCATGGTCAGCAGCATTCCTTGCCACGGGCACAACGCCGCTCGAGGCCGTGCGCGCAGGGACGTAGTCATCCGGCGCTGAAGGCTTCCCGCCACCACACATCGGACCCTCGCCTACGCACGACGGCTCACCACCTCGCGACCTCGTCGACCAGGTCGCGGACTCGCTCGACCAGTCGGGCGACGAGCCGCTGCGACGGCGATGGCCCGCTGTACCGGAGCTGCGGGCCTTCCTGGAGACCGCACCGCGCGAGCGAGCCGCGCGCTCCGGTGCCAGACGACTCTCCGCGGGCTCGCCGCCAGTCCGGTGGATCGGGCCGACGCCACGCTCGTCGTGCTCCGGATCCGCCGCGTGCCTCTCGTCTGTCGACGCCCACCGCATGGGGTCCGGCGGGCACCCGACCCGCGGCGCGCCGCGAATCCGGCGCGCCTGGCCGGCCAGCGCCATTAGATAGAACCCCCCCATGGCCCGGGCGTGAGTAGTCCGACCTGCGGTCCTGTGCGCGGCGGCGATCGCGTCGCGGCGGTCAGCGGCCCCGTCCCGCGCACACGCAGAACCGTCGTCAAGTATCGTCGACGTCACCGTCGAGGGCCAGGCGGCGACGGTCGCTCTCACCGTCCTCCGGTGACGTCAACCGAGCCCTGGGGCTCGCGCCCGACCGCGTCGAACCGTCGTCGGAGGCCGGGCGTGCCCTCGTGTCGCCGCGTCGTGGAGGCTGGCTCGCGGTCGGTCGGCCCCCGGGCGCGCCGGGCCGGTGACCGACCCGCGGCGGCGGCCGACGCCGACGCGCGGTTGTCGTGGTCCGCCTGCATGTCGCGTGCGCCATCCTGAGCCGGGTATCGCGCGGATCGCCTCGCTTCCGGGCATTCTGTGCGTCATGCGCGCTGAAGCGATCGTCGCGGTGCATGCCTCGTACGCTCCGGGTGACGCGGATTTTGGTGCGGGTCACCGATGCCGGTCCGGCGGGGTCCAGTCCGGCGAGGCTCTCCGGCCTGGCCGGCGTGGATTTAGCGCCGCCGGGGTCGACCCACACTGGGAGGGCGCGCGATCACGTTCAGCTTCGTGATCGCGCTGGGCTGCTCGTGTTCATGCTGGGTGCTGCTCGGCCCCGGCCTGGGACGTCCGGCCTGCCGTTCTCGACCCACTGCTCCGCACCTCGCCTACCGATCATCACCGCGTTCACCGTGGCCCACAGCCTGTCGTGTGATTTTCGCGGCATCGCTCGGTGTCTTGGGTCCTCTGCCCTGCCGGCTCGTTGAATCTCTGATCTCGGTGTCGAAATCCTCTAATTTTCTATACTTCCTTTCACCAATTTTTTCAGTATTATAGTTTTTTTTTTTTGACTTAAATAGTTGGATATAAGTACTTAATATTTATTTTCAGAGACTTCATAGACTTTATAATATATCTAATATACCTTAACTATATATTTATCATATGAGTCACTATAAAAGAGTCATCTTATCATTATAAGTGTATGGCTGATCAACACCCTTATATTGGGATTTGACCCTGTTTTGTTTTCAATGACTATTGACTTTTCAAGCCATAAAGTCAGACCTCGGTTCCGGGGTTAAAGGATGGGGGCAAACTGGGTGGTAATGCCTGCAAAGACGGTGCGTCCACTGTAGAGCGGGACCGTACGGTGGTGCCGGTGAGGGTGGGGCGGGGGTTGCCATTGAACAGTGGGGATTTGGGTGTGGGGCACGGTTACTTTTGGTTTCGGTCGGGTAGGCAGCAGTCTATGTAAGCCTAGTATGGTGCGAATTGAGTCAATTTTTGGCTTTGGGATGGGGCTTTTTTGATTGCGAGATTGGGGGTGACAATAAGGGAGAGCGAGCATTTCGTTTTCTAAATAAGGGGGTCGGATCTGGGGGTATTAGTCCATGTGGAACGAATTGTGTCGGTTGCTTTCTCCACGGGGTTCTTATACTCTATGCGGGCATTGTTTTGTTCTTATTCCACTCCAATTCATTAGCATGAGATCATGGCGGTCGCTCCCATTGGTCGTTAGCCGTGATTATCCTTTCCATCTCACCAGATATTGTGTCGCTGCCTTCCTTGGGCCGAAGTGGCATTTGCCAAGGATCTGTCCACCTCCCATTCTTCTTCTCCTTCAATGACTATCGGGAGGCGGTCGATGAAGCTGGGCCATGTTCATGGGTTTTCTCTATACTGGGTTAATAGGGCGGCGTAAAGACTTGTGGATTCCCCATGCATCTGGAGTTAGGTGGGATGCTATGTGTGAAATCTTGCGACTCCCCGAAGGGTCCGTATCGCCTTGGTGAGAGTCTTTTTGCTGGCGTGAAGGCCCGCTAAATATTTGCTCCATCCACCCTCCTTGAATTTTGCAAAAAAATTTTTGATCTTGATTCGACGAACTTTGAATCCTTGAGAATCTTCCCTGCTGGTCTTGGAGATTGCCGCTTGTGCCTCTTCCCGAGCTTCCTTGATGCGTGATACTTGGCCATTGATGTCGGGGATACTTGCTTCGCATTCGGTTGATGTCCTGTGGGATAAGCCAAGGATCAGTTCGAAGGGGCACTTTCCTTAAGTGGAGGTGTTAGGCCAAGAGTTGTGGGTGTAACTAACTGCGCAAAAGGGGTAGCCAGTGGGCCCGTCGTCCTGTCTGCTTCCACCGTAGAGCCTAAGATACTGGTTCCGAGATTGATTAGTCCTCTCACTTTGGTCCATCTGTCTGTGGGTGGTAAGACCGTGTGAGATATTTTGCTGGAATTTTTAGTATATCGCATAATCTCCCTCGAGACGTTTAGAGGCGAAGCAGTGTCGCGGTCTGAGATGACCTTCTTGGGAATCCGTATTGTGTGAAGTGTTAGTAGTTGCGTACAGGGTTTGCCACAACCAGCGTCGTCGATTGTTTTCCTACAAGGAATGAAAGAACTCAGCTTTGAACAATCGTGGTCTTTGATGTCATCATGGTATCGTTGCCATCATATAACCTACATTTGCAATAAATCGTACTGATTGTTTGGAAGGGAGTGCGTTCGCTTCACTGGTGATTGGGTAACATGGGTGGTTCGGTTGGGGTGCAATGTTTGACTTTCCGTCATTTGACAGGTTGGCGCAAAACCTTTGTACTTATTCGTGATAACCCTTTGTGCCCAGCCACCAGTAGTACGGTTTGATGAGCGTGAGGGTTTTCCCGTGATTCCCGGTGACCGGCGGCCATGGTAGAGAGTCTTGAAAAAGTGGATCATCTCCCCTTTTGCATCTCATTGTTACCACAACAACGAGGGCTCCTTCCTTAAGAACCGAGCGGTCGCCGGTTGTGAGAAGGGAGTGGTCTGTGCGCCACCCGACAAATTGAACAGTGCCAATCTTCTGGGAGAAGGCAACTTGGCTGTCGAGAAGTGCTAGGGAAAGAGTACACCGTTGTCCCGCAAGCTTTGATAACTGACGGCGGAGATTTCGTGTCAGTGTGACTAAGGTTGGTCGTCCGAGTCGTAGTCCTCGGCCTTAGTCCCATGTGGCGGTGTAGGGTAGTAGGTGGCGTCCGGGGACACGACAGTGATCCTGAGAACAAGGGGTACATTCACATCGTTGTCAGTGGGGGTTAGAGGTCAGGGCGCGGGACAGTTCGCGGCCCTGTGACTGCTTCCCGGGGCCTTTTAGCAACTGAATGTGGTCTTCTCCGGCAATTTCTGCGACGTCATCCGTTGACTCGTGGTCCCAGCTTTTTGTGGCTCTCGTCAATATTGAGGTTCACTGGTCCGTGATTATGAGGACATGATGGACTGAATTCGGTCATGTGTCGCCAAGTGTTGAGTCCCCTCATGACGGCCCTAAGACTTTTCCCGGTCTAAGTCTTGACACCGGGTTTTTTGGTCTTTTCGTTCCCCACGGTCCCTGGTGATGTAAGTTTTATGACGAAATTAATGGAGGACACGACAATTGGTGCGCACCTATTGAGCTATATTTCCCCAATTTCGACCGATTTGGAATGAGAGGTGGTGCAACGCGTAAGCAAAAACAACCGTGCCAACCCTGTACCCATGGTTTCGGTTTTGGCACGGTGTTTTGGCTTACGCGTGACCAAATCTCATCCAATCGGTCGAAATTTGGTGGGATCTAGCTCAATAAATCGCACCGTTTTTATTGTCCCCCATTAATTTCTCATAAACTCACTTCCCGTACCGTGGGAACAAAAAGGCCAAAAACCGTGTCACGCCTTACCGTCCTATTGACCGTATTTCAAGCACTATATTCTTTTTGATTAGTCTGAGTTTGAACTAATTTTATATTATCGTTTATCCTTTCCACTTCTGGTACTTTCAACGTGTGTGATCTTGTGTGCTTGTTTTAACAGCTCAAAAGTGATGAAAAGTTTCCAAAAGTGACAAGTTTTTGTAGTTTGCTGATGTGGGGATACAACATGTGCGCATTAAGAAAGGAGCTGGTGAAAGCGCTTTCATCCACAAATGAAGGTCTTTTGAACAACGGTAATGTTCTTCGGACTACTGGACTCACCGGCAACCTGCAAATGATGAATGAATGCGCTGTTTAGAAGAATTAAGAGAGGGCTGGCTGATCATACATGGATGACATGCTTATAGCCATGCATAACAACCCAGCCTTCCATGAAAATGCTCCACGCACAACCGCATCCAGCAAACTATTAGCATGCCTGCATTTTTGCTGGAATCCATGTGAATTGTGCCATTTTGTAGGAAAAAAAAATTTTTTTCCCACTCCCAGAACTCCACGCTTTTCTGTTCACAGACACCTTTCTTGGGTTTGAGATATAGGTCATTGATAAGGAGTTTGCTGAGGATGCGGTGGATGGGCATTTCGCATTGAAGGCTGGGTTGTTTATGCAGGGCTAATAAGCATGTCCATCCAGGTATATGATCAGCAGCCTCTCTTAATTTCTTCCTCAAACACGCATTCATCATCATTTAGGAAGGTTGCCGGTGAGTCAGTAGTCCGAAGACATTTACCGTTGGTTCAAAAAGACCTTCATTTGTGATGAAAGCTGCTTTCCCTCATCTCCTTTCTTAATGCCCACATTGGTTGTAGCCCCACATCAGCACAACTACAAAAAACTGGTCACTTTTGGACACTTTTTTCATCACTTTTCAGCTGTTCAACAGCACACAAGATCTCCCATGTTGAAAAGTACCAGAAAGTGGACAAGTGATGTAACAGATAATATAATAATTTAGTTCAAACTACAGCCTAAATACAAAAAAGAATATAGTGCTTTGAATCGGTCCATAGGAACCGGTAGAGGCGGACATGGTTTTTTTTGGCCTGTTGTTCCCACGGTTCTGGGAAGTGGAGTTTTATGATGAAATTAAATGGGGACAATAAAAACCGGTGGCGCATTTTATTGAGCTCTATCTCCACCATTTCGACCGGATTTTGGATGAGATTTGGTCACCGCCGTAAGCAAAACACCTGCCCAAACGAAAACCCATTGGTACAGGGTTTTGGCACGGGTTTTTGCTTCGCGTGCACCAACTCTCATCCAAATCGGTGAAATTTTGGTGGAAAATATAGCTCAAAGAGGTGCGCACCAATTTTCGTTGTCCCCATTAATTTGTCATAAACTCCAACTCCCCAGGGACCGTGGGAACGAAAAGAACCAAAAAACCCGTGTCACGCTTAATGAACGGGAGCTCTTAGCCGTCATGAGGGGACCCACACTTGGCGACACCGTGACTCGGAATTCATCCATCCTTTGTCTCTCATAATCACTGACCATGTGAACCTTCCACATATTACCGAGAGCCACAAAAGCTGGGACCCCGAGTCAACGGATACGTGCAGAACTTGCCGAATACCACATTCATTTCGTCTACAAGCCCGGCGCAGTTAACCGGGCCAGGGGAAACTGTCCCGGCGCCCTTGACCAACTCCCACTGACACCGATGAATTTACCCTGTTCTCCCGGATCCTTGGTGCGTGTCCCCGGACGCCCCTACTACCACCTACACCGCCACAATGGACTAAGGTCCGAGGACTACTACTCTGACGACACCTTAGTCAACACTGATCACTAATCTCCCGCCGCTCGTATCAAAGCTGCGGACCACGGTACTCTTTCCCTAGCACTTCTCGACCGCCAATGCTTCTCCCTAAGATTGGCACTTGTTCAATTTGTCGTGGCGCACAGCCCCACTCCCTCTCACAAACGCTGCGACCTCTGGTCTAAGGACAGAGCCCTCGTTTTTGTGGGTAAAGAATGAGCTTAACAGGGGGCTGACTCACTTTTTCAGACTCTACATGGCCGTCACCCTGAATCACTAAACCCTCACGCTCATCAACCCGTACTACTGTGGCTGGGCATCAAAGGGTCATCAGAATCCATCAAAGGTGCGCCACCTGTCAAATGACAAAGATCCACATGCAATCCCACAACCACCCCTGTTTCCCCATCACCAGTGAAGCGAACGCACTCCCTTCCAAACAATCAGTCTCGATTTTATTGTCAAATACTGGTATCTGATTGACACTATCACCATTCTGACCATCACAGACCACGATTTTCCAAAAGCGGCGTTCTTCATCCTTGGACGAAACATCGACGCGCTGGTTGTGCAACCTGTACGCCCTAACATCTTCCCCCACTACGACTTCCAAAAGGTCATTCTCAGACCGCGACACCTTCTTCGCCTCTAACTTTCTCCGAGGGAGTTTGCGATATACTAAAATTCAGCAAAAATATCTCCACGGCTTACACCCACAACAGACTGGACAAAGTGAGAGGACTAATAATCTCTCGAACATATCTTAGGCTCTACTTGTGGAAGCATACAGGACGACTGGGCCCACTGGCTACCCCTTGCGCAGTACACCCACACTCTATGGCCCTAACCCCTCCACTAAGAAGTCCCTTCGAACTGATCCTTGTCTTTACACTCCCCAGGCACCTCAACCCGAATGCGAAGCAAGGTATACCCGACATCAATGGCCAGTATCACCATCAAGGAAGGCTCGGGAAGAGCACAAGCTGCAATCTCCCAGACACAGCCGAAGATTATCAAGGATTCCAAAGTTCGGGAATTCATATCAATGATCAAGTCTGGTGGATGGAGCAATATCAAGCGCCTTAGCCAGCAAAAAGCTCTCACCAGCTATACGGACCCTTTTCGGGTAGTCGCCAAGATTTTCACACCTAGCCTACCACCTCCAACTCCTGATGCATGGGGACTCCACAATGTCTTTCACGCCGGCCCTATTACCCGTATAGAGAAACCCCTGAACATGGCCCCGCTTCATCGAACCGCCTCCCGAAGTCATTGAAGGAGAAAGAAGAATGGGAGGTGGAACAGAATCCTTGGCAAATTCCCCTTCTGCCAAGGAAGGAAGCTACAATATCTTGTGAGATGGAAAGTACTCTCCGGCTAACGACCATTGATCGACCGCCAGGATGATCTCCATGCTACCATGACTTGGTAGTGAATACGAATCAAACAATGCCCGAATAGGAGTATAAGAACCCCCGGTGGAGAAAGCCCAACCGACACAATTCGTTCCTCCTACTACTACCCCAGTATCTCGCCCCCCCTTATTTAGACAACGAAATTGCTCGCTCTCCCTATTGTCACCCCCCCACGTCTCGCAACAAACCCCATCCCAAAGCCAAAATTGACTCAATTCGGGCACCCTACTAGCTTTACCTATTACTGATGCTCCCCGCCCGCACCCCAGAAACGTGCCCCCAAATCCCACTTTCATGTCCACCCCCGCCCCCCACCTCACCGGCACGCCTTACGTCACGCCTCTACGGTGGACGCCCACGTCTTTGCCTGCACTACCCACCAGTTTGCCCCCATCCTAACCCACCGCACCGGAGTTTCCTGAGCTGTTATATGGCTTGAAAAAGCAACAGTCATTGGCAAAAAAACAGGTCAATCCCCAATCTAAGGGTGTTTGATCAGACATACAATTATAATATGATTAGATGACGTTTTATCGTGACTAATATGATAACATATAGTTAGAGTATATTAATCTCTTCTAAATGGGATCTCTGAGGTCCTCGAAAATAAATATACTTCCTATATCCAAGGGCGCTTTACGTCAAAAAAAACTATAATAACTTACCACCTTTGGGGGGGGTAAAGCATTTCGCGCCCTAAGGATCCGACCCGCGATCAGAGATTCACGAGCCGGCCCGGGCAGCCGGCCCCACCGAGCGATCCGCGATCGCGACAGGCTGTGGGCTCGGTGACGCGGTGATGAATCGTCGCGGTGCGGCGCAGGTCTCGACCGGCGTCCCTGCGGCCCACCGGGGCCGCTCCGCACCATCATTACCACGATCAGCAGCTCGATCACTAAGCTGACGTGATCGCGCCCTCCCAGATGTGGTCGACCCCGGCTGCTATCCAGCCGCCAGGCCGAGCGCCTCGAGGCCCTGGAACCCGCAGGACCCGGATCGTCGCCTCACCACGACCGCGTCACCGCGCGTCCGAGTGCATGCACCGCTACGATCGCTTCCTGCTCGCCTCGACGCAAGAATGCCCTAAGTCGAGCGCGATCCTCGCGAGGTCGGCGCGCACGCGACCTGCCAGCGGACCCGACAACCGCGCGTCGGCTTCGGCCGCCGCCGGGGTCGGTCACCCGGGCCTCGCCGCGCCCGGGGCCGTGACCGACGCGCGCCAGCCCGCCCTGTACGCGGCTACCGCGGGCACCGCCTCCTCCGCGACTGTCGGACTGCGCGTCCGGGCGCGAGCCCCAGCGGCCTTCGTTGACGTCCCCCCGAGCGACGGTTATCGCTACCGTCGCCCCGCCGGCCCTCGCGGTGAAGTCTACGTACTTGACCGACGTCTGGTTTTGCTCTATGCCGGGGCCGCGACCCCGCTAGCGCGATCGCCGCCGCGCCACAGTACGGTCGGACTCCGCCCGGCATGGGGGCGGTTCTATCTCATGGCGCTGGGCCGGCCAGGCCGGCGCCGGATCGCGGCGCGCCGGGGGTCAGGTTGCCCGCGACCCCCGCGGTGGGCGTCGACCCGACCGAGGCACGCGGATCCGGCGCACGAGAGCGTGGCGTCGGCCCAATCCACCCGGAGTGGCCGCGAGCCCGCGGAGCTCGTCCTGGGCACCGAGCCGCGCGCTCGCTCGGCGCGGGGGTCTCCAGAAGGCCTCCAGCTCCGTGGTACAGCGCCCTCGCCGTCCGCAGCGGCTGGCTCCCGACTGGTCGACGCGTCCGCGACCTGGTCGACGAGGTCGCGAGGCCTGGGTTAGCCTTCGTGCGTCGGGGGGTCCGATGTGTTGCTGCTGAAGTCCTCAGCCGCCGGAAGACTACGTTCCCTGCGCGCACCGGCCCTCGATGGCGTTGTGCCCGTGGCAGGCCTGTCTGCTGCACCATGCGGTTGCTGTGCTCTCAGCGCTCCTCGAGTTGCAGCCATGTGCCTGCCCCCGCCGAGCCAGAAAGGAAAAATCGAACCCGGCGCACCGACGACGCGTCCGGGCAGGACCCCCAGATCTGCCGGGCATACGCGCGTGCACCGTCGCTCCGGTTCTCGTAGATCTTCCGTCGAGCGTCCTAACGAGGCGACCGCCGGACATGTGCAATTCACATGTTCCCGGCCTGCCTTCGTGTTGCCGACGCCGCCGGGGGGGCCCAGTGTGGCGAGATCCAACCTTTCACCGCCTGTTCGTTGGTACAGCCGGGATCTTGTTATGTGCTTGATGATGGTCGCGAGGCAACGCGTATGCTGATTTGCGCGGTCGCATCGCTGGTGCTGGATCCTCGCCTGCGCGCTGTTCTCGGACTGGTACCTCGCCGCGACGGGGGTTTGAGCTTAACGCTTCTCGATCGATCTCGTCGCGGTGCGGTGTGTCGACCGCGCATGTATGGCGCGAGGAGTCGTCACCTCGGTGCGCGGAGGGGGTACCCGTCGCTCGCCGCGGTGACTCTGTGGTCCAGCCTGGGCTTTCGCCCGCTGGTCGGGTTCCAGCCGTGCGCCCGGCTGCTCGCCGGCGCGCGCTCGATGTGTTCACCAAGCTCGGCACATCCTGGCGCTGATGTCTATCTCCGCTCGCGGTCGCGACCCGCCTACCTTTTCGGCCCCGAGTGTCCCGACTGGCGGATCGTTGCGGCCGCCTGGTTCCCGACGTCGCGATCCACCAGAACTGGGCGCCGGCCACGCGGCTCGCCGGGCTGGCGCCTCGGCTCGTCGCGGTCCTACCTGGCGTCGCGCTCCGAGTCCATCGACCTCGCCGCGGCCTACAGGCCGGTCATGATGGAAGCCCGTCGGGACCGATCACTGGCGGATGCTCGATCCGTTCCCGGGCCGCCCGGGGACAGACCCGACTTCTGCTCGCCGCCCAGCCCGCGCGAGCCGCCCGCGGTGACGCGCACGACACCTGGTACAGTCCGGGGGACTCCGCGAGCGACCGGCAACCTTCGCCCCATGCACCGACCCGGCCGCTCGTGCTCGGCGCCGCGACCGATCACGCGGCGCGCTTGATCCCGTCGATGCGGCCGAGCACACCGGCGTCCCTGCACGCGGCCATCGCAGCCCCGGCCGCCCGCCGCCGCCACCGCGGACTCGACCAGCCTATGCGCGCCGCCCCCCGGCGGTCCAGCCGCTGCTCGCGATGCGCGCGCGACCCGTCCGCCCGCCTGCGCCCGATCCTCCACCCAGCCGCCTCGGATCGGCGCGCGCGAGCCGGCGGAATGCGATGCACGGCGCCGGATTCCGCGAGCAGACCGGCACCCGGCGCTCCCCCGAGGCCGGCGATCAGACCGGCTCTCTGCGCGCCGCGGGTCCGCCGACCCATTCCCCTCGATCCACGGCATGTTCCGCGAGCAGACCGGCACCCGGCGCGCCCCGGGGCCGGCGAGCAAGACCGGCTCTCTGTCGCGCCGCTGTCCGCCCGACCAGGTCCGTCGCTCGTCCACCGTGCATGTTCCGCGAGCAGACGCCCCGGCGCATCCCCGAAGCCCACCCAACCCCACCGCCGCGGGTTCCGCGAGCAGAACCGGCGCCCGGCGCCCCCCGATGCCTACATGTTTTTCGTCGGCATACGCGGCGCCCGGCGCGCCCCCGATGCGAGCATGTTCGCGAGCCGACCGGCCTCCCGGCGCGCCCCCTGTGCCCGCTACCAACCGGCGCGACGCGGCCCCGAGGCCCCGGAGCAGACCGGCGCGTCTGCGCTCCACCGGCACGCCGTGCCCAGCCGCCTCTGCAGCCACCGGTAAGGGTTCCTCGATCAACCGTCCGCCGGCGCGCCCCCGAGCGACCCACCCCAGCGCCGGGCGGTTTCCGCGAGCAGACCGGCCCCCGCCCGCATCCCCGAAGCCACCCACCCC
>Ga0179591_1326744_pt1 | contig 13246 bp, 20 predicted proteins | sample CZOMad2_1_08_16f_FD_182891 | JGI IMG/M metagenome (GOLD analysis project Ga0179591, IMG submission 182891) | Vadose zone soil fungal communities from Angelo Coast Range Reserve, California, USA - CZOMad2_1_08_16fungal (PacBio error correction) | ecosystem: Environmental > Terrestrial > Soil >...
GTGTTTGTACGAAGGAAAAACTGAGGGGGGCAGCGCATACGGAATCTTCAACAGAACCCAACGAAGGGGAACCAGAAAGGTTCCTGATTTTTAAAAACGTCTGTACATTTTGGGAGGAACACAACTTCCCCAGATGAAGGAATATATTTAACAAATTCGTTTCCATCCGGTAACGTGATGCAGTACGGGAGGCTTTGGGGGGGATGGCACGGGGTGGCGGGGTATGTAAAAAAAAAAAGGGGATGTTTGTCCACTGGGGTAGGAGTAATGGAAGAAAACCGGAAAGAGGCGAGTGCGGAAGCCGTGGTCAGTCCCTCGGAGGGGGGAGGGAGCCAAAAAAGGGGAAACCAACATTGTCCGCGGACTCCCGCCGCGCCAAAAAAAGGTTAAAACCCGGGAGGGATGGAGTAGCCAGGGGTTTTGGGGAAATCGATGTGAGTCTATCCAGAATCGACGGCCAAGGGTGAAAACGCAGGTAGGGGTTGGGTTTCCGGGGGGGGCTTTTTCACGGGCAATGTTAAACAGAGCCCGAGGTTCAACAGACAAAAAACACAAGACGGGGGGCAGGGGCCTTGAAACTCGGTGGAAATCACAAAAAAAACTGGTCAACGCTACGGCAGTGGGCCGGGCACGGCGCCACCGGTTGAAAAAAAAACCCGGTAACCGTAAAACCGCAGTAAAAAAACGCAAAAAGACCCACGATAGGTGGCCCCACGGTGTAGGCAAACGGTGGATGGAGGGGGTCTCCCGAGAGTGCGCAAGGGGTTTGCCCCCGTGCCCGTAGGGGGCTGGACCGGGAAGAGGAAAAAACACGTTGTTCAGGGAGTGCAGATTAAGGGCTACGGCTGCACAGGGCAACCTCGGGTGGCAGGTCAAGTCTGTGGGGGAAAATCTGGCGCGGTTAGGTTCAGGACCAGAAAAGCGACAAGGTTCCTGCAAAAAAGGGGCGGCCGGGCAACGTGGAGGGAGGGGCCATGGGGGGTCGTTCCATCGAAGGGGGCCGCGTAAGAAGTCCCCAAGGAGAACCAAATGGGGGGGGCTTGGAGGGGGGGAAATGGGGGGATCGGAAACCGTACGGCTCCGAGAATGACAGAAGAAACAGCCGGACGGGCGGTTCCCGGGGGAAACAGGGAATGGAGGGAAAAAACCGGGGCCGTTTTGCACCTGAAGTTACCCCAAAAAGTCTTCTGGGGGGCAAACGTGACCCACGGGGATAGGGAAAAAAAAACGGGGTGGAAGGGCTGGTCAACCGGGGGACGGGGGTGGGAGGCAGCGCCAAAAGGGGGTACAACGAACCTTGGTGCTGGGGGCAGGTTTTCTGTGCCGGAGGGGTTGGGGGGTCCACATTTACGAGGAGACTCCATTTATGAGGGAAACACATGTTAAAGGGAAGGAGCGAGAACTTGCTGAGGTTCCGTGTAGCGCAAGAGGTAAGCCCTGTCGAAGGTGACCAACTGAATAGATGAACCAACGCACAAATGCGGACCCTCCAAACCATCCAAAGGAGGAGAGAACAGACTGAGGAAAAACCCCTCTCCAAGGGACTAAAGTGGTTAAATCAATGGAAAAAGTGGGACGACGTTCAGGGTGGTCATTTTAAGGGTCGGAGGGTCGTCTGGGCGAATGCTCAACAGTCAAGGAAACCCCTCTCCGCCGAAACGGTCAACTTCGAATCACGAAAAAAGGGTGTGAGCCAGAAGGGAGGTAATCGCCCCAGGCAAAGCAGAAGGATTCAAGGGAAAAAAAACGGCACGGGGTGCAAAGGACCTGAGGGTGGGCCGCCAGGGGGGTACCGGGTGAAAAAACAAACGAGAATAGCTTGTAAAAAAATTGGGCAGGGGAAAAAGGGGTGAAAACTGGGGAAAAAAGACAGTGTTCCCATTGGTTCACTTGGGGGGGGGGGGAGTGGAACCAGGAAAAGATAGAAGGGGAGGAGCCTTGAGGGTAGGGGGGGTAAGATTATTCATCGCTGCGTTACCATGTGAAACGGGTCAACCACGAAACGAGGCGAAAAACGGCCCTGGAACGATTAAAAAAATTAACTGGATCACAACAAGGAAGGGGGGTCAGGCAGAAAAACACAGGGGTTGCACCCATGCCGGGGGGGGGGGCCACGGAAAGATGAGGAGGACTACGGCACCAAAAAAAAAAAAAGAGGGGGACCTGCAACCAATCGATCGTAAAACAAACAACAAAAGAGAGGAAAGAGAGGGTTTCCCGATGGGCGGAGACGAAAGGGAGGAAGCTAGGGTAAGTGGAAGGGAACGGCCCTCTAGGTGCAACAGGAAGGGGGGGTTCAATCTTCATCGAACCCCCTTGTGGGGAGGCAAAAACAAAACCACGGTCAAAAAGGGTTACAAAGACTTGAAGCAGAAGGCGGAAAAAGCAATTTGGTACCCGACGTAGGGTACTATGCTTGGGCGACTGTCAGAGAAAGGAAAAAAAAGGCAAAAAAGTTGGTATAGGGGGCAGTCACACTAGTAGCCAGGGGATGAAACACAACTCACCGTCAGAGTGTGGCTCCACAGAGAAATCCTCAGGGACGGCGAGGTTGTTGGGTGAAACGGGGAGGGAAAAGAAAACCACGATCTGGAAAAGGGGTTACAAAAGGGTAAGAAAACCGGCGAGGGGAGACACCGAACCAGCGGGTCAGCCAAAACCGGACGACAAACGACGAAGAATCATGGGGGGGGAATCTTGAACAACCGATCCGGGGAGGGGGGAAGAGAGGAAGACCGAAAAAGGAAACCAACTGAACACAAGTGCGTGGAAGGGAAAAAAAAAAGTTCAGCCTCAACAGTACTACGTCAAAGGGGGCCGTGAACGGGGGGGGGGGGGGGGGGGGGGGGGGACGGGGCAGGGTGAGGGGGAAGGGGGTGGAAAATCGGGTGTGCGGGGACAAAAAAATTGAGCAAAGGTGGGGGGAAAGACTGGTTCGCAGAGCACGGAGAAGAGAACCCTGGAACAGTCACACAGAGGCCTCCAAGTCTAACAAACGAAGTCTCCCCATGGGTGAAAAAAATACCCCTGGACTACCTTAACAGGGGGGGGGGTGGGTGAAAACCGACGAAACCGATCATACTGAAAATTGCAAAAGATTTCACACCAAAGAATAAAATAAACAAGAGTGGACAGCAGGTAAACACTCAACGGTGAAAGGGTCACGAAGGAAAAAACCTTGACCAGGCACACAAAGTTCATGCCGGAGCCATCAAAGTACCCAAACACAACAGATGTGGGGTGTTCCATCGATCTTACCAGGCCCATGTGAGAACATCATCTGGCGGAAAGGGGGTAAAGACCCGGGGCTCGCACAGGAGGAAATGCCTCCGCAGGACCTAAAAAGAAGGAAAAGTCTGGGGCCCGGGGCGAATACCCGGCCAATAAAAAGAACAACCAGGGACACAGAAGGAGACAAAGAGGAGGAAACAAGTCGGGGAACATAATAACACAAAGGGGCCCACAAAAATGAGGTCAAAACCGCACAGCAAGCAAAAGGAAAAAAGAAAGAATTCTCATACATAACAAGGGACGCAAGAAGGAAACAAAGGTTTATTAAGCCAAGAAAAAAAGAAAAAACCCCCCATTCAACCGAGGAGCTTAAGGGCGAAAATGCGAAAACGGTAACGTGATCAGCACATCACCCAAGGCAGACAAAAAAACCGGGAGCAAGGTCCAAATGGGGGGGGCAAACAACTTCTAACGCCCAAAAAACCGCCGAAAAATCACGGAAAAAAAAAAAAAAACACAAAACGAGATGCATAGTGCCAAAACGAGGGGGTGTGGGGGGAAAACCTGCCGTGGGGAAAACAGTCCGGGAGGGACGGCGCGGGTGGGGTGAGCAACCACCGCTTTCCCAGAAAGGGGGGACCGGTGAAAATAAGTCAAAAAAATGGGTTCAAAAAAAAAAAGAACCAAACTAGGGACCAGAAATAAATGGGGCCGAACTTCGTGGTGGAGTGAACGGAGGGAACAGGGGGGACGTGGAACAGGCCAAAATAGTCCGCGATTCAAGGTCTTGAAAACTGACAAACAAAAAGAGCCGGGGGGGGAAGACCGGACTAGGGGTGACAAACAACAAAGAAAACCTGAAAAAAACTTAAACAATGGGGGGAAATGTTACTAAACATGGGAGGAACTCAGCGCAGGAGATATAAAAAAAAATGAATAGGAGGAAGGGCTCAAAAGCAAAATCCGAAATAGAAAAAGGGGGAACAGATCAAGCCTCCAACGGACAGAAAGACGGTGAAAAAACTCCGGGCCAAACCTCACGGGGGAACGAAAAAAAAAAAAAGAATTGGGGAAGGGAGAAAAGCGTACAGGGAAGACACCCAAATCGCCAAGGAGTCAAACTGATACAGCAAACGAAGAACTAGAACGGTGTAGGGGGAAGAAAAAAAAACCAAGGCTCAAAAAAAAGAACCCGAGTTACTTGTCTAAAACACAAACGACGGTGACCGAAAACGGCAACCAACCGCCATCAAAAAAGGCAGTCTAAAAAACTCCCAGTCGGGAAGACGTGGAAAAAACTGCGGAAAAAACACAAGAAAAAAAAGAATTCGAAACAAGTAGGGGGAAACTTATTCACTAGCCTCAAAAAAATGGGTAAAGGGGGCCAAGGCCTGAACACGGGTCAACCTGAAAAAAAAAAAGAAGGGAAGGTTCAGCACAAAAGGACAAAGGTCAAGAGGAACATCAAAGTCGAGACCAGGGGAAAAAATAATCTCAAAACCTCCAACAAAAAAAAAAAAGGGGAGGAGTATATAGAGAATGAAAATTGGGTTCAAAGCAGGGATTGAACCCGAGAGAAAACCCAGGAAAAAATGGCCGGGAGAAAGGCAAAAGAAAAAACACCGACAATAACGACTGACACATTTTAAGGTCTACGTGGTCCGGCAAGTCACGACCGAGACGGGAAGGAAAGGAGCAGGTCAAAAAACATCGGAATGGGGACAGATGAGTGCCGGAGACCCTTCGGTGTGAAGAAAAGAAAGGGACACGTATAAAAAAAAAGCGGGCAGGGAGTTGAAAAGCCTGGGGGGGAAAGGAGGAGAGGGTTGGAGGGGTCCGGAAGGGGGGATGGCAATAAGGGAAGAGTTGGGGAAAGAACTGGCGTTATTTTGGGGAAAAACCCGGTAGAGGGAGTGTAACCGTTGACCGGACAGTCGATTGGGAGGAGCCAGGGGAATCACGTGCCCAATGCAAGAAAAAAAAGGGGGAGAAAGGGAGGTAATGAATGGCAGACCTATTGACGGGAATGGTTTGGAGAGTGATCCAGTAGAATTTTGGGGGGGGTAGTGTGAGGAATCCCGACTGGGAGGAACAGGTCGGAGAGGGACGAGAAAAAGAGAGGAATGTGCGGCGCTGTGGGGACGCAGGTTATTACACAGGCAACTTGGTGCAGGGATGGGGGGGAAAAGGTAGGGGTAGGGTGGGAAAAAGACTTAGATGCCGAATCCACGGGAGTGGTGAAACCCGGCCGAAGACGGCTAGGGGGGAAAAAAACCTTGCGTATGGTGAAAAAACTTCACAAGCTAAAAAAAAAAAACGTAACGCATGATGCGTTAATGGTCAGTGGGTCCGCTAAACGCCCGGTTCACGAAGTTACACCTGGGGGAAAAAGACCATCTGAGAAACGCACACACATGCCAAACGAAGACGACAAGGGGGGACACGGTGGAGTAGTAACAGAGGGGTGTCACAACCGAAAGATTTAAAGGGTCGCGAGGATATGGGGTAAGATGGGGGGCGGGCGAGGGGGTTTGGAGAAAAAAAACCAGGCCCAAGGCCCGGCAGTAAAACGGGGTTGAGCAGGGGGCTGGGCCCCCCAGGCGATGGGGAGGAAAAAACTTACCGGGAAAGAAAAGTAGAAAAGGGGAATCGAACGGGGAAGGAAATTGACATTGGGTAAAACAGTTCGGGTACGGGGTGCCGTGGCCTCAATAAAACCTTGGGGGGGAAGTTGGCAACGTCGGGGGTGGTATGGCGCAAAGAAAGGAGAAGATGCATTGTTTTAGACTGGGGCGGTACGGGCCCATGGAAGTGAGAGGGGGGGAGTGTGGGTAAAATTAAACGGGGGGGGGGGGGGCCGGCGGACCCGTCGGGAGAACCGGGGGGGACGGGGGAAAAATGGTGGAGGAAGGTGAAGCGGAGAGGGAAAGGAAAAAGCAAAAGTGGAGGAGTCTCGAAGGCGCAGCAGGGGAGACCAGGGAAGGGAAAGAAAGAAAAGGGAGCTGGAAATATAATATTGCGATGGAATGAACTGGGGGCCTTGGTACAGGAGTAAGACCTGGGGAGGTGCGAACTTTTAGGAGGAACACCAACAAGTCTTCAGGGGTGTTGCTGGGAAAAGGGTCCGACGAAGGGGAAAGTGTGGGAAATGGTTGTTCAAAGGCTGGGGGGGAAACCGTCCCGAGCTGGTTGGTATCGACTGCAACAGCGTTGTGCCAGAAGGAAAATGGGGCAATAGTGGGAAGGAGGGGATGCCAAAAATCGGGCGGCGGTTTTTTGGCCCGGAAAAAAGGGGAGACAAACAGGTTTATATACCCGGGGGGGACGGCACGTGCGGAAAAAGAGACTTTATTAGATGGGCTGAATGTTTGGGAAGGGGTATCGCCGATGGGGGGGGGAAAAAAGTGGGACGAGTCACGGTTAAAAAAAACCGATCCCCGCTCAAGGACTCAACGGGAAAGAACCACGCACGATTGTAAAAGGACCAAAACCAAGTCTAAAAAAGAGCCAAACATAATCGAAGGAGAAGGAAATCTCAGGGGGGGAAAAGTGTACTGACATGAACGTAAGACCAGGGCTTGGAACGGCGGGTTGAAGGAGGAGGCGTCGAGCAAGAAGTCCAAAGGATAAGGTATAGGAAAGGTGCCAGAAAAGAGAGGAACAAAAAAATTTCATCTGGCCGTGGGCGCGGTGTCGTCAGGAGCCGAGGTCAGGGGGGAATGGCCGAAACGCAGAAGGGGGAGGAGAACGTGCACGGGGGTACATACCTTGTCCTATGTCGGGGAGGTGGGTGAACCAGGGGGGGGTCAACAAAACTCAGTACAGAGAGGGGGATGGGAGGGAAGGGACCGCAGTGGGGGAAAAAAAAAAACAGACAATATAAATGGTGCGAAAGTTTGGTCCCACTCAACGGGGGGAAAAGGGTCGTCAGGTGGATGTTAACTTCCAAGAGAATAAATAAAAGAGGTATCCAAGGTAGCTCTTACTAGCAGAAGGGAAACGACTAAGTGGGACACACTACGGGGAAACTGATAGAAAACTGGCTTCAATGGAGGACTTTAACACCGAATTTCGAATAGCAAAACCAGGGGTGTGAAACTTCTCGCAAAAAGAAGAACAGAGTACAAGCAAAAACGTAAGGGAAAAGGACAAAACGACGTAGAGACCACAGACTCAAAACGTCGAACGGGGGAGTACAGGCAAAGGAGGGTGAACTAAAAAAACACACTCTGACCCTCTCACAAACAACAACACAGGGTGGGGGGAAGTAAAATAGGAAAAATGGGGCAAACCGGCCCTTGGGCGAGGGGGGACAGAACGGACGGGAGCTCGGGAATCTTGGGGTGGTACAATGGTTGGAAAGTACTTCATGTGTCTTGCCAAGCCGGGGGAGATCGGTAGCAGGAAAAAAATCAACGTGTTGCCTAGCGACCAAGGTGGGGGGGGGGGTAGTTTCCAGGCCCGGGGTACAAGAAAAAAGCAAGGTTCCCCTCAGTCGGGACCCGCTTTAAAAAAAAAGGGGGGGGGGCAAGGGCAAAGGGGTAGACAGAAGAAAAGGGAAGAAAACAACCGGCTCCTAGACGGTTGAAATCAAAAAAAAACGGTCATAAGCCAGTGGAAGGTACAAAGGACCGCACCTTAGGACCCTTTTCTCACGCGGTCACCGCCGCACTCCCCGAGAGAAAAAACGGTTGTGAAAGACTGTGGGGTAACAACGAAGGAAACCATCGAACTCCGGACAGGGGGTGACGGTTATGCAGAACTGCTGCGGGGAAGGTAGGGGGGAACTCCAAGAACATCAAAAAAGAACACGCCTCAGACCCAAAACCAACTATTGGGAAATGCAGGGTCCTCTAAGGTGCCCCCGAGAAAGGGGGGAGAGAGGTGTAGGGAGGGGCTAGACGCCGGGAGAAATTACAACGTAAAACAGCCCGGTAGTAAGGGGACATTGAATAACCCCCCGTGCGGGAGAGAGAAAATTTGGGGGTGGCAGGGAAGGAGGATGGGGGGATGCTGTCACCATCTGGGGGGGTGGGGCGGGCCGGTCGCTTGAGGCGGGGGGGGGGCGGGGGGGGGGGGCCTCCCCCGCCGTATATAAGGAAAAGTCATGAGGAACCATGCAAAACAAAAAAAACAAAAAAAAAAAAACAAACACTCGAACCAAGCATATCACTCTCTGCTAATCAAAAAAAAAGACTACACCGGTTCATCCGACAAACACGTCTTCAGGTGAAAACTGGCAACCCCAAGGTAAGGAAACCGATCATCAAGGGAGGGAAACTATAAAAAAAAATTCTCGGTCTCACACCGAAGTCCAGCGCTGAAAAAACAAAAAAGCCAGTTGCAAACATGAAGAAAAGGCCTGCACAAGGGGCCCAGGAATCTTAAAATAAAAACAAAAAAGACCGGGAACATGGGTGGGGGGGTAAACATCAGCAAGGGGCGGCGTACCAAGGGACCAAGGGAAGTCACACATCCAAGAGGGTGCCTTCTGTTTCCATAAAAAAAATCAGACAGGCCGTAGGGGTCATCTACCAATGCGGACGAATTCCGAGAAAGCCAAGACTGCCAGAAAAATAGCCCGTCAATAAATCACCAAAAAACCAAGGGTACTGACAAATTGAGACGACAAATGACACGGCAAAATCGAATGAAAAAACATCAGGTACACCAAAGGGCCCCCACAAACTGCCGGGGCGAGAGCAAGAGGCACAAAGGGAAGATCATCCGGAGGGGGGCAGAAAAACCTAAAACACGCCGACTTGCACCAAAAAAGGTGCTAAAATAAACCGACGACCAGAAAAGGAAACAAAAGAAAGGAACTCGGCGAGCTAACTTCCAAAGACTAAAAAGGGGAAAGTTATCCAAGACAAATACTCGTGAACCAAGTGCTCAAAGGTAAGCAATGGAAGGAAAGGGTGGGCACACAAAAGAATTCAGCGCAAACCGATAAAAAAAGCCGCACGAAAGGAAGCCAGATCGGATTCACAAAAGAGTGTTTGGCGCCTCACCGGGTGAAAACCGAGGAGAAACCCGTGCCGGTCAGGCAGGTTATCAATTTGACATAGGTGCCGGGGAACGGAGTGTCCCAACAAAAAAGGGTGCTCAAGGAGAAAAAACAAAGAGGGGGGGACCAAAGCAGCAAACGAAGTAATTCAGTTGGCTGGGGGCTTACATTTAAACGTGTCTGATAAAGGGGAAAAAGGAAACCGCGATGAGGTGTTAAAACAGGTGGACTTACGACTGCCCCGGGCGGCCTCTACAAGGGGGCTGGGGGCAAAAAACACACCTAAACGAAAATAAAAACAAGCCACGGAAAAAAGGTCAAAGGGTGCTACACTTGTAAAGGGTCACCGCCGAAAAAACCAGTTGAGGAAAAAGGTATTCACGCAGGGCATAGACAAGGAACCAACTGACCCAAGACCGAAAACAGTCCTGCGAACATAACTAACCCAAAAGGACTCCGCCATAGAACAAAAAAAAGAAACAAAATCGTCGGAAGGAAAGCACTTCCAAAACGACAAAAAAGCATGGGGAAAAAAGGGGAAATTTTTTTACAAAGCGTCAAAGGACGAATCCCCCCATCTGCCTGACAAAGTGCAAAGTGGAGGAAAAAACAGCCCGCTCAGGCACGGCAATGGGGAAAAAAAAAACAGGTGTGAAGGTAAAAAGAGGGAAGGAACAAGGACAGACACATAACCCTCGACAGAAAAAGCCACCAAAGGGAATGAACAATCCAACCAAAACGGAAGGAACTAAAAAAGAAGTGACGAAGAACGTGGGAAAACAACGCAGTAGGGCCAAACCAAGGGTCTGAAAACGGGTACTCATCTGGGAGACATCGGATTGGGGAACCAAGGAGGGGATAGCCTCCACCGGTAAGCGTCGGAGGAAACAGGCAGGAGAAAAGGAGAAACCCTGATGGCCAAGTAACTGGGGGGAGGACGGTTGTGAGACCCGTCGATGGATTTCAGGAAAGGAAAAGCAGCTGTCGGGCGAACCCGGTTGGCAAAAAGGGACGAGCGCAAAAACCAAAACAAACGGAGATGAAGAAAAAGAAAAGGTAACCTTGTGCGGAAGTAAACGGGCTTGGGGACGCGTCACCGGAGAATTGCCCTGGGCAAAATGCACCAGTCCGCAACATGACGGAACATTCAGGTCTCGGAATGTAAAGGAAGAAAAAAACGAGTGTGAAAAAAAAAAAAAAAAAGGGGGGGGTTTCTTCGACGAAGCCTTGGTTTGTCAAATCGAGGGGGAGCAAGGATGATCCCGTTTCGACAGGAGTGTTAAGGGGAAAAAAATGGAAGGGGGTGGCACAGGACGGAAAGTGACGGGAATCGAAGGGGGGGGGGGGTGGCAGGCCTGGTGAGGGTTTCGGGGGGAGAGTGGGATGTCAAAGAAGCAATACGGGGGGGTAGACGATCCGCGTTAGTGGTGAGACACGGTAAAAAAGGGGGGTCTGTAGTCGTGGCGAAGCAGTGGGGTCCGCCGTAGAATGGTTTGGGGGAAAAAAGGGGGAAACATGGACGCCTTTGACCACAAAGAAAGTCACCATGGGGGGAGGACAGTTATTTGGCCGGCCGGACAGAACCTAGGAGGAAGTTTGGGAGGAGGAGAAAGGAGGGTAGAGTGTGGTGGGATGGGCAAACGACTGGGAAACGGAGAAAATCTTGCTAGGGCCCGCGGCAGAAAGACAAACACGACTGCGGCGCTTGGGAAGGGGAAGTGGGGGGGTTGGACAGGAATGGGGGTTGGAAAGTGCTTGGGGGGTATCGGGGCGGGGGTTTTTAAACAAGCTCGAGCCGGACCGGAAACTATTGGGGAAGCCGTACTCCGCGATGGAGGGGCGTGGCACTTGAACCCTGCTTTGGGGGGAAAAAACGTTTCACAGGAGAAAGCAAAAAACGAAAAGGACGGAAAGGGTAAAGTGCCAGAGAGTTGTGATCGTCGCAACCCGGGGTTTGGGGGGAAAAAAAAAAGTTTAAAAACAAAGATTACCCGCGGAGTTAACCGCATACCCGGGCAAGAAAAAAAAAAAGGCCAAGGTGTCCCCGGTTGGAGGAGGACAAGAGGGGGTGCACCCTGCGGGTATCTCATGGGGAATGGTTGGGCCGAAAAAGGGGTCTTTCTTTCTAGGTACGTCGACGGGGGGGCACAAAAAGGGGGGGACCCGGGAACGTAAAGGGAAGGGGAAGGTTTCTGCCATTGAAGAAATTTTGGCCTGACACCCGGGAACAGGGCGGTTGGAGGGCCTCTAACAGACGAGAAAGGGAAGATGCAGTGCAATGGGGACGGACTTTTCTTTCGGGGGTCCATTGGCTGCATCAACCTTTTGGAAGTCCTTGCGGTGAGGGGGGGAAAGGTTTTCTGAAGCCCGAAGTAGAGGGCTGAAAGGTCACACTGCGGTGGAGGTCACTGACCAAATTGGTCAAGGGGGGAAACTGTGGGTGGAAGGGGAAGGGGGGGGTCCCATGACACAGTGGGGAAGTGCCCGGGCTGGGCGTTTATCGGGAAAGGTCTTTGGGCCAGCCCCACTGGGTAGTTGGGGGGGAAGGGGGGGGGGGGGGGGGGAAGGTTATTGCGCAGCAATTACTTCGTGGGGACGGCACTCGAAGATCTTAAAGGTCCGCAGGAAGAAAACTAAAGATCCACTTGAGGGGGCCCTCTAGCCGAAGATGGAGGGAATGGTCAGAAAAAACCTTGGCCTTGGTGGAAGGAACCGCACAGGGGCCCTATGGGGGACAAACCCAAAACAAAGTCGGCCTGGGGGGGGGTCCATGGTGGGAATGGTGGGGGGCCCGGACGAAAGGGCTGACCATGGGGGGCACAAGGAAGGGGTTGTCAACTGGGCTGCACGACTACATGCGGTCGGTAGGGGGTGGGGGGAAGGCAGTTCAGCGTGTTTGAGGACGAAAGAGAACGTTTTGGAGTTCAGAAGTGGGAAGAGGGAGATCTGGGGAAAGGAGGGTTGGGTTACAAAGAAACAGCGACGCCTGGGTACGCTCCCCGTTGGTATCGCTTGGAGGTATAAAAGAGGAGGAGTAGTCTTAACTTTGAAAAGGGGGGTGTCGCGAGGACGGCTGATCGTAGGGGAGCGTACACCGTAATCCAAAGGGGAGACAAATGCACAGCCAAAAAACAAAGATGGACAAAGGACATCCCACCACCAAGACTCGACCAAAAAAAAACAAAGGAAAAAAGAGGGGGGCGTCTCGAAAGTAGGGTCTGGCGAGGGAAGTAAAGAAAAGGCCCGTACGACCAATTGGACCGGGGGGGGGAAAACGGTCCCATTCCTACGGGGTGGGGAGGGTCTAAACAGGAGCCTGGGACGACCCGCCCGACCGGATGAGTTTAAAAAAGTGGCAAAAAAGGAAAACAGAAAGGGATACGGGGAGGGAGCGGACATGCTGGCCTTGGATAAGGGAGGTTCGGTGGGGGAGGGGGAAGAAGAACACCGGGGGAAGAATGTTCTGACAGGGGAAAAAAAAACTATTCAAGGTGTTCCCGAACGAGACAAGGGTTTCGGGGCAAGGGGGGACCGCGGTGGAAACCAAAAACGACAGGAAAGAACCCGAAAAGGGGGATGGGGACGGGCGGTGACCAAGGAGAAAACATTAGAGGGGAAAAAGTTCGCCAGGTGGACAACTTCAAAAATCTTACTTGCCTTGTCTGGGGGAAGGGGAAAAAACGATAACGAAAGCGGGCTGATACCAGGTTGAAGGGGGGGGGGGGATTTCGGGACATCGTTATCGAGGGCCAGGAACATACGAAATGTTTTTAACCCAAGGGAAGGTCAAACCCGACGAGGGGCGCACCGTCTGATGGTAAATGAAAGGGGAAAAACCGACGGGGGGGGGATGAGAGAGCAAACACAATGTTCTGTTCCTGGGAGAAATGGAAGAAAAAGTGGGGGAAGGGGGGGGGGAAAGCATGCCCAGGTACGGCCCCAAGGGACCAATTCGCGCAAGCCGCACGGAACGGGGGGGGGGTGGCTCGCCCAAGGGCAGGGGAAAAC
>Ga0179591_1333693_pt1 | contig 13245 bp, 14 predicted proteins | sample CZOMad2_1_08_16f_FD_182891 | JGI IMG/M metagenome (GOLD analysis project Ga0179591, IMG submission 182891) | Vadose zone soil fungal communities from Angelo Coast Range Reserve, California, USA - CZOMad2_1_08_16fungal (PacBio error correction) | ecosystem: Environmental > Terrestrial > Soil >...
TTTGTAAAGGGAAAACGGGGAAAGGAAGCTATAGGGAGTAAAACGGAGAGCTTCAGGGAGACCTCAAAGATCAAAGATTCGCTTGGGGGAGCAACGTATCGGGGACCTCGTAAGCACGACCCTATCAAAACGTAGCTGTATAAACTGAGGGAAAAAAAGGGGGCGCTCCTTTGATGCCGGGGGGACACCAATGAAGCACACTTTGAAAGCGAGGCACGGAAGGAAAGAGAAGGGACGTTCAAAGGGAGGAGGAATAGGAGCCTCGTACCAAAGACGGCTCCTCTCGGAGCAATCAGGTTTTGGACGCGAAAAAGGTGAAGACAGAAAATTTCGAAAGCGTGTAAAAAAAGGAAAACTCATCGGACAACCGCAAAAAAAGTAAAACTTTATGGGGAGGGGGAGTCTAACCGAATACGATACGAGGAAGGGCAATAAAAAAACAGGGGGGACTTGGGCGATTAATCAGCCCATCGGACAAAGCCGGCAGAAACAAAACGTAACCATTTTACAGGGGCAACGTCAGGGGAAGCTGAAGAAAAAAAAAACCCGACAGGGCTCACTACCTTGAGGTAATCTAACAAATGGAGGGGGAGGGCAAAAGATCATTGACTACAAAGTACGAAAGGGAACAGCCTAACCAGATTCTTAATTCACCATCAAGGAAGCCGCAAAAGATCCCGATGACGAGAGGGGCGAGTGGAAGGCCTATAAAAAACCGATGCCAAGAGGGCATGAATTCTGAACTAAACTAGGGATCCCTGTCGTAGGGGGTTTCGAAAAGTATCGATCAACGAGATGGTTCTAAAACCCAAAAGATCGGCTCCTTTTTTCTAAAAAAGATCCAGGGGGAGGACATAACAAGATTAGTCCGTCAGTCGTGAAAATCAAACGTTCTTTGGCACATCTCCACATTCTAAAACGTTACAAGGCTGGACTAGGGGCGGGAAGAGATCGTGAGGAGTCAACGAGAAAAGTTTTGGGCGAGAGAAAGCAGGCAAAAGGACACCGAAAGAGAAAAAGGTCAGGCCGGAGTGAAGATCGTACGCCAGGTGTTGGAGAAATCTGGATGTCCAAGTAGATGACACAAACCTGTCTTGCGAGGGACAGCGTGGATCGGCACGGTCGCTCCTCTTGTCCGAAGGAACGAGAAGGTGGTTCGGGGGTTGGGGGGGGGGAAAGTGAACTTGTGGAAAAAAGGCTAAGTGCGGAAGAATCGGACTGAGAAGCAAGCGGGGATGAAAATTTCTTGACGAATCCAAGTCCATGTGGTGAACGCTATGACGATATCTGGGGCAAGAATTTGGTAGTTGAAAGAGGCGAATCACGCATGAACGAACAATACTAGATGTTACATTTGGGAAGACTGGAATGTGAAAACAGACGGCTCAAACCCAGCCGGGGAAGAGTAAAGAAATACATGATAGGGGGGGAAAAATCTAGTCCGAGGGGACTAAATAACGCATACTTAGTGCTGTGTTTCAAGGCGTCAGACCATGTTGTCTGCGAAGGAAAAATATGGGACTGGTGATCGGAGGGGAAATACTGGGGTACCAATATGGAGATAAAAAAGCCGGCTGGAACAGTCTCAAGAGCGGAGGTGGTCCTGGCCCCTTCCTGACGAAGACAGGCTGGAGGGGAAACTGATTTATCTGAAACAGGCGCATCGTGGTCTTCCGAACACCCACGCGCAGAAGGAAAAAAAACTATCATTCCAAAGAAAAAAAATCCAAGCCACTACAACTCCGAAGATTACAAGGGGGCAAGCCATACTTGAACAGCAAAGAAGGACCTTGGGAAAACGCCTGTTCAGCGCAGGGTCTCTCAAACTCCATTGTTATTTGGGGGTCGAATTGGGGCTTGGGGACAAAGGGTGCTAATCACACTTCATACACGGAAGGGAGGGAAGTAAATGCTAGTTGGGAGAACTGGGAGTGGTGAGGTTGGTAAAACAGATCAACGAAAGCAAGAAGACAAAGGAAAGTCTCGACAACACCGTTGTACGACAAAATTTAAAGGAAAAGGAACTTGGGAACAAAAAACACAATGGGGAAAGTGTCAGGGCGAACAGAGGACTGTCGCAAGTAGGCATGGAGAAAAAAAACAAGAAAGGGATCTAAAAAAAACAACGGAGAGGAGTAAAAGGAGTCTTAGGGGGAAAATTATCAAAGAAGGGAAGGATAACGACGTAAATAACGAAAGAAAAAGTGGGGTGAACACAATCTGAAAAAATTGAATGCACAAGGAAAAGGGAGTGCCAAGTGATTCGAGAAAAAGCCGTAAATGCACTTTCATTTGAAAACTGGGCAAAACGCAGTAGCCAAGTCCAATAGAAAATGTTTCGGAGACCGGCCAAGGAGTGGGAGCACACTGTACCTCAACCAAAAGACACGAGGCTATACCAAAGGGGAAAGGTCTTGGGGAAAAAGGGAAAAGGTTCTTCGGGCGGGCATGTCAGGAGTCGGCCCCGTGGTATGGGCATGCTCGAGTAGAGAGAGGACCGTGGGGCAGGGCTTGTGCCTTTTGTATTAAAGGGAAGGAATAGGCGTGGGAATTTGTGATCCTGTAACAAAAGGAACCTGGCTTGGATAGACGTAGGGGAACACCGCCGCTGAATATAAGAAGGAATCGGGACAAAGAAAATAAAGGATGGCGAGACCAGTCCAGCTACTTGCTTAAAGAGGAACAATGTGAGGACCACCAAACAGATTAAAATGAGGGGCGCAGGATGGACAGATGTTATGAAAGCGGAAAAAAGCCACGTCAAGTTTTCAGGATATTAGGAAAGGGGAATGTCAAAATCTCTGATGGTCGGCTGAGGTAAATGAACGTGATGTTTGCCACGAAACTCTTGGAAGGGTGGAGACGCAAAGGGGAGAACTTACATCCTCAATGTACATAGGATTGAGGGAACAAAAATGGGGGGGAGTCCCTCAACATAAAAAAGAATAATGAGCGGACAAAGGGATTGGTGAGGAGGTAAGATGGGTAACGTAAATGGGAAGGAAGGAGTAACAAAAAACTTTTAACCCGCGTTGAGGGAAATCAAAACCACCAAAGGTCCGGAAACAAGGGCAGAAGAAAAGAGAGACTGGGATTACGCCTGATCACTTAGGCTCTAATCAAGAATGAGGGGGGAATGGGTGAACATCCTATTGCTTAGCGTGGGAAAAAGGAGGATGGCGGAGTCCCGCCAGGAATACGAGGGAGTCTTGAAAGGGGTAGGGGACGAATACTCTCTGTGGAAGGAAGATAGAAACAAAAACAGGTAAATAAAATATTTACTAACAAAAAGAATTTCGGAGCGTTTCCGACCGAGGAATCACTGGAAAGACGGGGGGGAGGACATTTAGCACGTTCAAAGCACGTTATGTCACAGACTCAAGAATAGGTGTAGGGCAGACCAACAATTTACCGGCGAGATTGGGGTTCAAAGACCACAGTTCAAAAAACGAGGGGGGGTCTTCTGTGAAGGCAAAAGAAAAAGGTCAGGGGCTGGGGGATCGGTGGCGAAAAAAACGAAAAATCGGTCTAAACGAGTTAAAAGCGATTCCAAGACTTGGGAGAGGCCGTGGTATTAGGGCCAGCAACCTAAAAATAAAAAGGCACATTATGCGTCTTGTGAAGGGTAGGAGGTGGAAAGAAAACCAATCTGGTATTCTTGCATCGATACTTTGGGATTATCGATGAAGGTGTCAACAAATATTACGCAGAAATTTTCTAAAGTGCATGATCGTTCCTCAGAGTCAAGGCGGAAAGAAAGGACGGGAAATAGGAACTTCAGGAGGACGGAGTTTGGCTGAGAAATAGAAAGGGGAGTCAATCGACCCATAACCGTCCTTAGGAATCGGGCAGCCGTCCGAGATTTTAAATCCTGCCAAGCGAAAGTGACGGGATCAGGGGGGGCACGTGCCGTTTGGGGTTCTGATATTTGGGTACGCCGTCTTTGGTTCGCTCTTTTCAGTAGAAAACTCTCGCGAAACCATTGATCGCGGCAAAAAGAAAAGGAGAAAATCATTGGGGGGGGTACCGGAGGCCTTTGGACTGATCAGCAGAAAGATTTCAAAGGAGGGCACACTTAAAAAAAAAGGAAAGCGCTGAAGTGGGCTCAGGATGGGGAGTTGCGGGATCCAGGAAAAAGTTGTCATATTTTCTTCCAGAGGTGGAAAAAGCTTAGAGGGACAGGAAACCAGAAATCGAAATCAGAATGGATAGACTCCGATGGGACCTGAAGAGATCAAAGTTTTCCTTGCTCTTATCGAGGAGCGCCTTTTGCAAGTTCAGAAAAAAGGAAACCGACCCGGCTCGGCGATACTGCGATCGCCGAAAAAAGAACAAAAAGAGAGGAGGAAAGAGAAGGCGGAGAGAGCACGAGCGCGACCGGGTTCTATCTCTTTAAAGGAGTTAAAGGAGGCGAGACAATACGGGGAAGAGGGAGCAGTGAAGACAACTCGACCAAAAAGATCGGAATATCCTTTTCGGAAAGTGAACGGAACGAAAAGGATAGCGCCGAGCAACATGAGAAAGTGGAAACTGTAGAACGCAAGACAAATCATTTAAACACTGGGAAATCGTCTTGAGATTGAGGGGGACGTAGTGGGGAAAATTTTAAATCGACGCTGGAGCCAAAGAACTCGGAATTCTTTCTACCTCTGGCTCAAGCAAGGAGTTTCGCGAGAAGGTGGAGAGAACAGAGCGAGGTCAAAACGTTAACCTCTCAGAACCCCTCATCGGAAACACTGGGGGCAAAATGAATCTCAACTGTCTGAGCGACTCAGGGAGCGACGGGCAAGTGACGAGGCTCAAGCACAGGGGGTACTGGGGATCATGCAAGCCTACGAGCGGGAGAAAACGACAAAGCCTGAAGAAGCGAGGTACTATTACAAGGTGGCAATGGCTTCAAATCCGAAGGAAGAACTGAGTAACTCATAGGAAACCCGGACGGGGAAAAAATACTCTGCAAGATCTAGATGGAAACTTAGAAGAGACAGCAATTGAGATGACGCTCCAACGATTGATACAAATCCGATGACGAAAAAAAAAGGACTCACTCGGCATATGGCGAGGGGAGCTGGCCATATAACAGTGCCGAGCCAAGGCGGGAGCAGCATCGCCCTAGATGAAAAGAGGAGAGTCGTGAGGTCGTCAGTCGAGCGACCTATGGTGGGGCAGGAAAGAAAGACAAAAAAATTGTCAGACCCCAAAAAAAAGCACAAGGGGCATGCCTTTGGTGATCGTCAAGACCACGGATAGGGGTGGTAAAAATGCGAGATCAAGAGGGGGGACTTTGGCAACAGGGAAAAGGGAGGCGCAAACTTGCCCGAAGGGGGGGAAGAAGTTGCTACTACTACGGTATTTGGGTTCGCAACATAGATGGAAGGTGGGGTAGCATCCTCAAGAGAGGAGAACGTAACGCCATGAGGAAAAGGGGGATGGGCCGCGGGAAAGCGTTCCTTCAGTGGAAAAATTCGAAGAAAATAGGCAGTCCACTAAGGGAAGGGGAAAAACCACAACAGTATCTGCCTTATGAAATAATTACTCTCTAGAAAATCTGACGGTTATGCAGATGCAGGGAAGTAATTTGTATGGGTAAGGCCTGAGAGGCGGGTCAAAGGAAACTTCTTTTGTAAAGAACGGAACGTCCGAAACACTGAAGGGGGAAAGAAAGGATCCCCATCGAGGCTCTTTCAAACTTCATGGGTGGTTACCAGGAAAAGGATGACTGCATTGGTATAGGGCGAGCCAGCAAGGCTGGAAACGAAATACGCCCTGTTTCCATGGTTAGAGAATCCTGATCGTACGAAAAAAACTGACAGCGCAAAAGCACGGGATCAGGACGAGCGGAGTAGATTGCCATCTGCCACGAGGTAAGAACGAAAATGACGCTGCTGTTGCCGAAGGATCCCTATTTGCCCTGCCCATATTGCAAAAAGGTGAATAGGGCTGGTGGGCAATACCGTGTAAAAAGGCAAACCGCAGGAGAGGCCTTGGGTGAGAAAGAAAAAACGGGGGGGACTTTACACCGGATTAAATCAGATCAAATAACCGGTCGGGGAAGACTCTGAAATTAGGCGCAAAAACGCATACAAAGGAATCTGGTGCCGGAAAGAAGGAAAAACAGAAAGCTTCAAGCGGCATCCAAAAAATACGGAAACGTCACTAAGAATGACTCGCGAAAAAGGGGGAGGAAAGGGACAGCAAAGATGACAATCCGGCCCGTACAGAAACGGGTCAAAGAAAACGCCCTCCCTTTAAGAGGAGGGTCTCTTCAAATCCTGTTTAAAATTGGGTCGAATGCGCGGCTTGAACCGGTTTCGGCGCACGCACCCGCCGGGGATTCAGGAAACATGTTTTTAACCTGAAACTTCAGGTTTTGGAGAACCAGGCGTCGAAAGGAAACAAACAGGCGTTCGGAAAACGACCGGGGAACGTTTGCCTTTGTTCGGGGAGATTCAGAGTTTCCCCCCCATTTTCCAAATGGGGTCCGAAGACCGGTACCCTATAACCTCGCATTCAACGTTGGGGGGAGGAAAACAAATATAATCTCTAAACAAACAACAACAGGAAGGGCTAGTTGCGTTGGATAACACGGGGGATGCCTAGGAACTCGAAAAAGCGTCCCGAGTCACCACATTAAAAAGGGTGGAATGGGGGGGAAACACAAGCGCATGGGAAGAAAGAAAGGAAAGGATTACATGTCGGGGAAAACGGCCTTGGAGACTCAAGGTTCGATTGAGCCTGGTCAAAAAAATAACAAGTTGGCACTCGGGAAGGGGTAAGGAACCGGGCCGGTACGCTGGGAAGACAGGGGCGCCGCTAACTAGAAAGAAAATGGAGTTGGGGACGAAAAAAAAGCGCTGCACGTGCTGTGAAAAGGTCGAGTTCAGAGAAAGGAGGCTTGCGGCAAGTTGTAAGGAGTGAGCAGAGTCTAGCAGTGACGTGGGGGGGGGGTTGGATGCCGCTTGGAATGAATGCGCGTTGGGGGGAATTGGGAGGCCTACCGATCGCCTTGGCTGAAAGAACGAGTTCCACAGCCGAAAATGAGGGAAGGAAGGAAGAGGACGGCCACAAAACCCGATCTGGCGATCACTAAAGAAGGAGCTGGGGGGGAAGAATGTACAGATTGACACAAACTATCAATCTTGGGTAAATTAGGGGGAAACAAGGAAATCTGGAAGTCAAAACCGCAAACGCGAATGAGGGGCAATGGTGAAAAAAAAAAAGGGCTTCTGAAGCATATTTGAAAAATTCAAGGGAATGGTCAGAGGTTATCCCGTGGATTGGGTGGGAGAAGCGGGATTTGGAGGCTGAACATCAGGACAGTTTAAAAATGCCGTCCATGAAAAAGGAGCGGGTGAGGAAACAGCCCATGCAGGGGGGGGCTCAAGAAAGACAGCAGTCAATCATCATAAATAGCTGTCAAGAAGGGGGGAATTGAAGCGCCCGGGATTTCCGCTTGTAGAAGGCGGAGGGGTGGCCGCTGCAAAAGAAAGGGGGAAACTCTTTCGATATCAGGCCTGAACAAAGAACAAGGATTGAACCAGAACTACGACTAGACGCTTAGGCATATAGAAGGTTCCGCCACCTCAAACTCACGGGAGAGAGAAAAGAATTTGATTTGGGGAATCGATTCGGGGTGCTCAAGACAATAGGTGAGCATGCAAAAAGGGGAGGAGATGGTTTCCCTCTTCCCATACCGGGAAAAGGGGATAAATGCTTTGGATGGTTAAGAAAGGAGGGGTCGATTCATGCAAGAAAAAATACCTATCGGGGACTAAACCAACTTTCAAACGTCATGGTGACGAAAAGAGGAAAGGATTCTCGAAACGTGCGCGAAGTCTCTCCTTTTTGCAAAAGCATGGGGGGTAAAGAAGACATACAGATCGTGTCACTTGCCGCACACCATTATGCAAGGGGGCGGTTAAAGCATCGGAACAGTTAGGGTCTTATTCAGCAAAAAATGGCGTACGATTGACTAACACACTACCTAAAGAGTGAGAGAGGGGAGTACTTTAATGTCTTATATAGCCGCCTTGGCGAGGCCTTTGATATGGCCCTACAATCTAAAGAGGGGGGGGGGGAAGGGCGTTGCGTTCGGAGGTCTTTGAATTCAAGAATATTTGGAAAGGCTTTCATCAATAATGTATATTATATTTTCGACCGCCCATTGAGATAACACAACTTCTGCGCACGTAGGGGGAAGGGGGTAAATATTCAAGGCCTGTGACGACTCTGGGAAATTGTACTAAGGTAACCCTTCAAAGAAGAAGTTGGACACGCTGAGATATTAGAAAAAGTAAAAACTTTTCATGGCTGAGGAAAGGCCCGTCGAAAGAGAAGACCTCAATACAGTTTGCGTATTCAGGGGACCAGTTTGCCGAGGGGCGGAGTATACGCCGAAATAGATACTGGCAGGAAGAAACCTGAACAAGCCTTATCTGATAGCAGAGGGGGGAGAAGATTGTCCGATCGTGCGAGAATGAGGCGAAAGGGAAGGACTTGTCAAACGTCTCCTGGGCAATCTAAAAAGTGCTTGGTAAGAGGCGTGGCGTCGTTCCAGGAGAGAAAAGTGTTAAAAAAGGAGGTGTTGGACGCAGTTTCGCATTTCATCTTTCAGGGAGGGAAAGAATACGTGCAGCAAAAGAGGAGGGGGGGGGGAATCTCGCCTGAATTCGCGAGGATGATGACTGGGGGAGAACCTCAATGGTTGGCAACTTGCTCAATGAGCATCGCAGTGGAAAAAAAAAGGAAAATTGAAAGATGACGATCCAGCGGATAAACGAGAGAGATCTCCAACACCAACGGAGGATGAGAGATAGATCGCGGCGCGATAGCCGAGCGACGAGCCGGTTCGAGATATGTGCAAAAGTAAAGGCGATCGGCTCATTGAAAGCAGAAAAAGAAAAAAGGGAAACCGAAGTACAGAGGCAGCGAGGTTCAAGATTGCAGAAAGTATAAACGTGGAACTCGAAGCCTAACATCGCCTTCAAAATGGTGAAAAAGGGGAGATCATGGGAGACAGAAAAGGAAACTGAACCCACTTGAAGCATAAGGACTTCAGGGAAGAGGTAAATCTTCGACTGAAAGCACAAAGAAGGGAGAGGGAACCAGGGAAGGCACCGAAATCATATCAGGGTTTTCAGCAGAGAGGTGGGCGACACAGAGCGACAAATACTTCTGGTACCACTCTCAAGAAAAAAGAAAAAAAATGGGCACCATTAATCAGCAACGCTGGAAGGAGAGTACCTCGACGAAGGCCCTTGTAAGGCAAAAAGGCCCATTGGGAAATTTGAGAATTCAATCACGAAGGACTGCTCCAAGAAGACCTCAAGACGGGGAAGAAAATGCAAGCAGCGTTCAACGGATTGAATCTGAGAGGGAGAAGCCCTGACGTGACAGAAACGAAGTCTGGCTGACTCCTTGCGTGCTCCACCGTTTCACGGGGAAAAAGTCCGCTGACCGCTAACCATGACGGGGGGAAATGACACACCGGCCGATGAAGACCTAAAAGGCCCTGTTCGTTGTCTAGTTTTCGGGGCCAAAGAAACATTCAGATGACAAGGGAGGGCTAGAAACATAAGCCTTCAACGACTCTATGGGTCGACCGATGGCGGGAAGTTGTTCTTACACCTTAGAGAAATCAAGGATTGTGCTTGCAGATACCAGAAAGATGGTGGCAGAATACCATCACTTACCTTGGGGTTACGGCAACGAAACTTGGAATGGAGTCATAAGGATAATCAAACGTGAAGGCAACGAGCTCGCAACTGCGCAATGGAAAGTAAACTTTTCGAAATGAGAAGGTGCGTGGGGGGGGCGGTCACCGTGGGGGTGGGTCGATATCATAAGAAAAGAGAGAGACATGCACATTCCAAAGAAATGTCCGGAGGGGGGGACTGGGGGACTCTTCAACCAGTGGGAACATGACCAAATAAACTCTCTGCGCAACACTAAGAAGGCCAAAGACTAGTCGAAACTTGGACATTCGAAAGTTACCTCTCGTGAATACAGGAGCGAGCAAAATGTGTTCAGGAAGGGGTGAAGGGGGGTGAGCCGTCGTTGCAACGAGGGGTCAAGGATCTCTTTTAAACAACGGAGAAACAAAGCTTAGGGGAGCACGCAAAAAGGAAGGGCCCTCTTCAAATCCCTGTGGCTAGAAGTAAAGGGGACAGGCTGTTAGTTGAGAGGGGGACAAGGTGCCTTTCCCTCATAGGAAGACTTGTTGAACGTTTGTTCGTCAGGAAAAGTAACCTGGCGGGGGGAATGCCATCCCACCACAGCAGGAGAAACGAAAGAACTTGATTACCTATCTAACATCACTTAAAGAGTTGGGTCCTCAAAACGTCCACAGAGAAGGAATAACAACATTCGCAACTGGTACATCAATTTGTATGAGAATGAGCCGGAATTGCAAAGCTGGGCGGCTGGTGGGAAATAAAGGGGAAAACGCGTCAAGCTCAAAGGGAGCGCCTGGAGAGAAAGAGAGGGGAGTTGGGGGAGGTCATTCTCAGGCGGCGGTGAGACGAATCTTCGGACGCCCAGGCTCATCGTGTGAAACCTCAGGAAAAGCGCATTCCTTCAAACGCTCATAAACACAAAAATCCAAAACGTCATCGGTAGCCAATGAAGGGGGAACACAGGTGACGCCAGTAGCTAAGGACACGGCCATTACAAACAAGTGGGAAAAATTTGCAGCGGAGTACTCGCAAATCCATTTGATGTGCGACACGGTTGGGGGGACCGGTCGCAACCACGCGTAAAACCCGGCAAGCCGGGAAGGAGTACCAATTCTAGTGGATAAGGGAGGTTAAACTGATCCAGGAGAAAGAAGGCCCTGCCTTGAAACTCGCAACAAGAACGGGGGTAGCCCTTGGGGGGGACCGTGCGTTAAATAAGAGTGGGTCCCCACAATAAAGGTTTTTGAAAACTAGTCGGGGGGAAGAGGGGGACCGGCGAAGGAAATATTCAACGTTTTCGAGAAAAAGAAAAGATCCTAGGCAACAAAAACGTAGTAGGAAGGAGAGAGATTCTGGGCTTACTAACATGAACGATATTACGTAGCACGGGCCAAAAACATGAAATGGTGAATTTGGGGGCCACAAGCGCTGTGAAAAAAAAGGGAAATTGAAAAAGGGATCCAACCGGTTTGAGGAGGAAAAAACTAATGGCAAATTCGAAGGATCATTCACAACATACCAAGTGGGAAGAAGGGGTGACTTACTACCGTCCTGTAGAATTGGGAGCCGACCGGGGGGGGAAAAGACCGAAGAAGCATAAAAAAATAAACCGGGAGTTGAGAAACTAACCTGCACGGTAAAAATTGTCGGGGGGGGGAGTGAGTACCTGGCAGCAGTCGTATTTCTCCATTGGGGAAGGAGTGTGGAGCGAGGTCTAGGCCTATTTACGTTGGCGGGTATGGTTCTTGTGGATGCCGCGGTGTGAAAGGAATGCGCGGGGGAAAGGGGGGCCGGGCTCGTTGGAGCTTGGTCGCTAATAAAGACCGAGATAACCCCAGAAAGGAGTAGATTAAATTGAGGAACAGGACACAAATATAAGCAGAGCGGACTTTGCTAGTGTACAAGGTTTTCAACCAATATCATCTTTGGTCAATTAAGGGGGGGGGGGAAGGGAGCAAGAAATTGAGTACGCGTAAAAACCATAAGGGGTTGATGTAGGAATTCGGAAGATAGCAATCCTCAGGAGTTTAGCGAGGGAGATCAGGGAAGGGTTGTGGTCGCCGCGGGGAGGGAAAGGTTGTAGAGGCAAAAGAATCAGTAATTCAACTCCTAACAATTGAAACATGACGTATGAGTGAAGGACATGACTTGCTCCTCTAACAGCAGGCAAATCAGATTCAAGAGAAGGGAAAAAAACATGGAAGTTACGGCCGATTGAGGGCGAGGCTAAGTCAAAGAGGGGGGGGGGACTCGGCAAAAGAAAGAGAAGGTACACCGCGTTGACCCCGATTCAGTCCTTAAAAAGAGGAAGGAACCAGGCTCGCTCTACTGCGGAAGAAAAGGAGAGTGACCTGAGAAACACGTCGGGCGAGGATAACGAAGGGCTTGAAGCGACCATGCGCGAGCCCGAGTGGTAAACGGGAAAAAAAGCATTGGAAACATCACAGATGCCAGAGAAAACGTTTTTTGAGGAGGGAAGTAAGGGGGACGGCATCTGCAGAGGCAGACATCGCCCGAAAAAAAGTCAATATCGTGAAAGAAAAACGTCATAGAGGTCCTAAAAGCAGGCGGGAAAGAAACTTCGAGACGGTTGCGCGCCTGGCAGAAAAGGGGGGAAAAAAGCACTTTGTATGATCCTGAAACAAGCTTGGTCGAACCAAAAGAGGAATGTTGGGTATGCTCTGTCCACAGTCTCAGGGCAGGGGGAGGACAGACATGCATTGCTGGCTCAGGGGAAAACATCAAGAAACAACTAATAAAAGGTCAGGGAAGAAGATCCAAAAAACCACCTGGGAGGAAGTTTGGATGACGAAAAGATCCAGTGGAGCTTGGGGCGGGCTTTGTCGGCGCTGGCCGCGAAGAGGGGGAGACCTTTCAGCGATCTGGATTCGGGGATGAATAGGGGGAGAAAAATCGAGAGAAGACGTCAGGTTCAAAAGGGGGGTCCTGGGGGAGCTCATCCTCTATTCAAGGCCGGTGACGAGGCTGGAAGTTCTAGGTCCCTTCGGAGGAGGAGGTGTAGGAGAAGAGCGGGGGGAGGATTAAGACGAACAGTCCCCCTGGGCACTTAATCAGAAAAGGCAGGAGAGATTTGAACCTCAGCATACAAGTGGAGGTTAATGGGTTAACCAGGGGTGCCGAAGGTGACGGGAGGGGGAAAAAGCCGTCTTTTGAAAAACTCTTCCTGCCCCCGAAAGAAAAAGAAGTGGAAGCGCGCATGAGAAAAGCAAATGGTTGAAAGCGAGAAGAAGGAGGCGAGAATTAAAGAGAAAGGTGAAACCCTGCTTTTCAAGAACGTCGCACGGGATTATTGGGCTGGCAAAGGAGGAATTTGCTTTGGCTCCCTTCGCGCACTTTCAAAAAGGGGAAGAAACCGTTGCGAAGGTGAGGGGGGTGGGGGGGGGCAGTTCTTCTTCGATTTCCGAAATAAGGGAGCAAAGCGATCATCGCCCTGATATTTTCAATACGTATAGGACCTGAAGACGCTCCGGGGAATGGAAAAAAAAAGGAACTAGAGAACTTTCGTGCACAGAGATTAAACCCGGCTCGGGAGGAGAGAGATCAGAGAGAG
>Ga0179591_1243708_pt1 | contig 13244 bp, 14 predicted proteins | sample CZOMad2_1_08_16f_FD_182891 | JGI IMG/M metagenome (GOLD analysis project Ga0179591, IMG submission 182891) | Vadose zone soil fungal communities from Angelo Coast Range Reserve, California, USA - CZOMad2_1_08_16fungal (PacBio error correction) | ecosystem: Environmental > Terrestrial > Soil >...
GTCAAAACAACCACCAAACAAAGGAATGAAAAAATCATTATACCTTAGGAAAAAACGCGGGTGGTCAAACTGAGCAGCCGTGACGAATCAAGAATCTCAAACACTACACAACCGAGAAGTTAGGTATATCAAAAAGAGCAAATGCAAAAAACTCTTCATTACTCAAACGGGTACGTAGAGACGCCGGAAGGTCTTGGAAGGAGTCTCGATCCGCTTCCGGATCTTCCATGTGAGCGGGAATGCCGTTCGATTGAATGGAAGCACAGGGGAGGTGCAAGGGCTACCTAAAAGAAACAGAGAAAGAAACTTACAAGGAGGGGAAGAAAAAGGCTACGCTAGTCCAGGAAAAGGGATCTAACTTGAAACGCATAGGAAAAATTGCGCTAGCGTTGACAGAAGGGGAAAAAGTTCCGTAACGCGGAAGGCAGAAAGAAGACGGGAAAAAGCACAAAAATATCAAACCCTGAAGAACTCAGACGAACCTTCCCACACAAAGGGAGCATCAGCTGTAAAACAACACCTACCACAAGAAACAGGAGAAGGGAAAGCATCACGTAGAAGCCTACACAAGAATTTCGATCTATGAGAAAGACGAGCTTCGTGACGTTCAGACGATTGAAAGAGCGACGCCTAAAAGAAGGTGAGATGAGAAAAAAAAGTAAGTCGTCCACAAATAAAATCAATAGAAGACAAAGAAGAATTCGTATTAACCAGCTAGTCAGATGTGGTACTCCGAAGTAGGCGAACGGCTTCGCGTGCGACCTTGCGAGAATTCGAGGTAGGGGGGGGAAGCATGTCCGATAAGAAAAACTAAAGGCTGAAAACGAAAAATAGCGTCGGCGACGAAGAACCGGGTAGTCATTGTCGTTAGAACAGGACGTGCGAAAAAGTCGCTTCTACTCGGAGAAGTGTGCAGCGACGTCGGTGAAAATAGAAGTCGGGGGAGGCCGCTCTAATCGCAAAGGAAACGACGAACGATGCGCTAAGCAGTCTGGAAAAAGGAAGCGAATTCCAGAAAAGTAGGCGCCCTATCGTCCGGCTTAACAGAAAGTCTTGAAAAACGGGGCGCTGAAAAAAAAAGCTCTTCAAACTTGGGCAGAGTACCAGGACGCTAACGTCTAGGAGAGCATTAATTCACATTCAAAAACGTGAAAGGGCTAGGAAGAACGCGATAGGAAAGTAAGAGGTCGAGGCAAGGTCGGGCTCTCTAGGCTGAGGGAGACAAGAAAAGCCTGGCATCTCGACGCTAAAGATGCTGAGAGAGGAACACTAAGATGCTCAGGTTCGGGGGAACGGGCCTGAAACAGAGAGGGAAGATCACTGGAGTGAGGGTGGAATTTCAAATCGCTAAGTCTGAGAAGCGTAAACACAAAGGAATGCCATGGCGCAATGAGAGGACGATGCATCACAGGAATCCGCTTCACTTTTCAAGGGGATATCGGCTCCGATGGGTTCCAGTGATGGGACTCGGACTAGAGTTCCATTAATAGACATAAACGATACGCAGGAAAAGTAACCAGTGAAAAGGGCGTTAATCATCCAGAACAAACTTAGACAAAGGGGAATGGTAATTAATGTGGCGGGGTGAGAAAAGAGGGGGACTCATGAAAAGGAGAAAGAAAAAAACGGACACGGATTCTGCTTCGAAGAACGACTGCGGCTACAAAGCCCGCTTATGGTCAACCCAGAAAAAACCCCAACAACAACGGTAGGAGGAGAAAGTTGGTTTACCATCCGGGTAGTGGATCCTGCAGAAAGTAAGCATAAGCCGTGTCGTCTGAGTAATAAAAGATTTGCCCACTCCAAGTCAGAAGGCCTCCTGTGACTTTAAGACCGCTTTCGGGCGGTTACATGAGGCAAGCAGGAAGGCTAGTTATGCAGGGGCGATGCTCATAGTCAAGGCCTAAAAAGACAACCATCTTATCCGCGACCTAAAAAGGTTAAGAGGAGAAGATGCAGAGAAGGCAGAAGGGAAGATTCAAAGTGACGTGCGCGACGCATACGAGGCGCTTCACTCTCATCTCAGAACGTCTCTCAGACTATGGAAAATGAAAACGCTAAAGAAGGGGAGTATGCGTGAGCGGGGACGAGGTCGAATCAATCGTTCGGTTCGAGGGTTGCTTAAAGGCGGGGTTGAAAGGCCCTCAGCCGAAGCGATGCACCTTGCCGTCGACGATGTCCTCAAAAGCATCCTTATCCCTCTGAAGAGAAAGTTGGGGCAAGTTGACTTTACTGCGACATCAGAGGAAAAAGGGAGGGGAGTCCTTGGGGGGTCACGCTTCCCATCTAACCAAAGGTGACTCAAATGCGGGGGAAGACTTTCTCCATGACGAGGGACGCACAGACTGAAGAGGAAAGGAGAGTTTCCGTAGCCAGCAGGAACCTCAGATGCCGAGAGTGCGGAGTCAGAATCGTTGGTCAGGATGACAAGGGGCAGAAGAGATATTCATGAAAAAAAGAAATTCGATGGGGGCCAAACAGGAAAAGATTCCACGAACCATCGAGGGAAAGTCTGGCGCCCGAGACAAATTAATGGGAGAGCGCGGGACACTGGAGAACAAGGGTGCCGGAAAAGACGGGGAGGATGGGGCTCGCCTCGACTCGACGAGGGAAGGCACGCATCGATACTCGCAACGGCACGACGACGAGAAGGTCAAAAAAAATGGAGGAGAAAAGCGGATAGCATGGCTTACTAAAATGTCCGGTGAGGGGGGGTCGTCGTGATCAAAAACGTCGTGTCTGACTAAAAGTACTAAGGGTTGCTCAGCTCTAAAGGGAAAGGAACGCGATGCGCAGCGTATGCGTCCAGCCAGAAAAAAAGCGGGCGTCAGCGGGAAGGCGGCCCTGATAAAGCGTCTACTTTTGCAAATGAATGGAACGGGGAGAGGGGGGGGAAGGGGTTAGGGGTGGGGGCTTCAAGAGGATGTCCTTCGTTGTGATGGTAGGGGCGGGTTGGGGGGGCGGGGCAGCTCGGAGAGAGGGTGGGGCGGAATGAGTCTTCATGAAGCCAGGAAGAATGATAATGATAAGGAGAGATGGAAAAGGCTTGGCGCAGGTGTCTCGCGTTTGACAAAGGGACTTCCTGTGTGCCTTGACGGGGGAGAGAGCCCATCCGGGCGTGTGGGTTTGCGTTCTAGGAATAAGGGAGGTATCCATTGAGAGGGCGGCAGAGAACAATCGGGGAATAGCCATGTAACGCGAAACATTAAGGGCTACTCGCCGGTAAAGAGGAAGACTTCGGTTCTCAGGAGAAAAATCTCCAACTAAGGCTCCCGTCTTCTCCAGTAGAAGAAGGATGACTATACGGCATGCGGGTCGCGTGGATCTCCTCGAACTTCGATTGGTGGGGGAATTTGCCTCTGATCCTCTGAGATAAAGATGCTCAACAGGAAAGGGGCATAGAGAGTCGCCATGATGTGTCGTCATGAATCCTTCGGGCGATCAAAGGGGGAGTTTTGGCGGTTGGGGCCCCCACAAAAAGAAAGCTCGGCAAGTCCTTGTTTACGGTCATTCACGATGAAAAAAAGAAACGTCCAAAAAGCGGGAGAAAAAAAAAACAAATGAGGAGAAAGAGAGAAAAGAGAGAAAAAGGGGAGGTGGTCGTGGGGCGTTGAACCTTACCGACGTGGCAGGACCCGCGAGGAAAGGTGAGACCTCTCTTTGGGAAAAAAAAAAAAACCACATAACAAAAGGAGAGGGAAAGAAAATAAATGTACGAGTGGCGGCTGAGCCTCCGTTGTCTTATATAAAAGAAGCCTGGGAGCGGCGGCTACGAGGAAAATGGACACAACTCGACGTTGCGAGGGAGCGAAACGCGTCGAAAACAGGCAAAGAGGGAAAGTCGCTACAGCAAGACTAGGAAAAGGATCACTTTCGGCGAAGAAAGCGCTAAAGAAGGGAATTACCGGCGCGTTGTCAGCGCATGGGCGCTTACAGCCAAGGGGGAGAAATGTCTCTTCCGAACGGGCAGAAGGGGATAACCTAAAGGGATCCCGAAAGGGAAAAGCAAAGACCAAACCTTAGCCGAACGAACGTCAAGAAAGGGCAACTTGGAAGCAAATATAGCCTACGGTCAGGCGGCAGGAAAGGCCTAATCTTAAGGAATTGAAAAACGCCTGAAAAGCAAGCTCCGCCGAAGCGGGACGGAAGACTTCCCATCACAGAAAAACGATGTAAGCAATCCCTGGGGAAAGAAAAAAAACCTACGCCAAGAAACAATCGCCAGTTTTCATCTCCCCAAAGAGACTCAGAGACGGCATCATTGCCGCAGGGGAAAAAAAAATTCGGGAGGGAAGTGAAAGGGATGCGACGGAGTCCCTCCACTGAGGATGCAAGCACAAAAAGTACGTCGGAATAAAGATATAAGAAGACGAAAAGGACTTAATTCGAGTACGAAAACTAAGCTGTGACTCAAGACAGGTACGTAAAAAGGGGAATCGTCGGCGGCGAAATGCAGAAGGGTACGAGTGCAGGCCAAACAAGGGGGGTCAAGAAATCCGTCGAGGCGGCATGAAAGAATGAGAACGTACGCGACGAAGAGTCACTGGGGTTCGTGTGTCGGAAAAGGAAGAAGGGACTAAGGAGACAATGAATAGCGGGAGGTCATCGACGGGGGTGTATCATTTCTGTAAGTGATCCTACGTTCGTGAGCCCGCTAAGCGGCCCTTCATAATACACGATGCATAAAGGTAGAAAGCCGAGGTGGAAAAAAAAAATGTCTCTTAAAGGAAAGCGTCGTAAACAGCTGGTGTCGTACGCGGAAAAAGGGGAGCTGCGCGGGCATCAAAAAGCAGCGTGTAACCGGTAATCGTCGCACACATGAAGCTAACGTAAGGGATTAATCGAAGGGAAGTCACCTGGCACAAAAGAGAGGAAGAGTGGCTACGGACTCGCTCTGAGGAGAGAAGGTGAGACGGCATCCAGAAGCGGCGGCGGGAAAAAAAAGAAATCATCCGCCGGAAATGGAAAGACTGGACGTCTCTAGCCATCAAGGGGGGGGGGAAAGCTGAAAGAAATGCGCGGGGGAAGACGCGTGCTTCAAAGCATTCTCCGGCAATAAGAGAGGGGAAATCGTGCATCTTGGAATCGAAGGAATCAGGGGAAACGAACGTATTCGTACATCGCCGGACTAGCAAAAACTAAGGGAAGCCTCTTCACTTGGGGGGACAGGGGAATAGTCTCAGATGGGGGGAACTGGGCGCGAAAGAGAGGAAGAATCGAAAACTCCATGCACTTTAATTAACCAGCGCTGGATGGACGTGGGTATAGTGTAGTGAAGAGAGTCAACATGTAATGGTCACTCAAAATGGGTCCAGGGATTGACTTGGCGCGTGGGGTGAGGAGGAAAAAAATGGCGGGAAAAGGATCAGAAGGACACGCTTCGACTTTGAATACCTCCCTGACGGGCTACTACAACCCGCTTATGGTATTTACAAAACCTAAAAAATGACAACGGAGTGGATAAAGAGGATGAGATTGTGTTACGAATGCAGCGGGCTTGGAGAAAAAAAGTTGTCAAGCAGAAGAGTGTCAGTATCAGTAATTGCGCTAGGTTGGGAGGAATTACCACACAAGACACGGGACCTACCGGGGGAGTCGATATCAGCTTCCTTGGCGATGATTTCACGTAGCAATAACAGGATGGAAGGCTCGGGAGAAAGGGGGGGTTATAGGGAAGGCGGAGAGGAAAGAATCGGGGAACGCCGTGAGAATAAGAAAGTGAATGCCTGACAAAGTGAAAAAGCAGGAATAGGAGGTGCCTCGTAAGTCAAGCGTGATGGACTTTTACTGTTGGGTTTGTATCAATCATCTCTCTCATCGACAGCGGAAAACACTCATCTCCTTTTGCGCTGCACGATCAGGAAACTATGTATAATCTGCTAGGGGGAAATGATGGGGAGTAGTACTACCAAAAATCTCATAAACTGAGCAGAATTTAGAGGTCAGAAAGGTGGCTAGGAAATTCGTCCGCTAGACACTGTTTTGTTCCGGTTCGAGGGAAGTACCTGGTAATCGTATCGCCAGGCGCCTTAGCAATGCTACTCGGGGGCAGGAGAACTTAATTGCAAAAAGAAGTAGAAAGATGACGAACTCTGGCTTTGGCAGGTAAAGAGTTGAGGTTCTGTCGCCCTTCTAAGAGACGTATCTGTCCTGGTTTCACGCTGAAAAGCGGAAATCTGCGTTGGGGGAAAAGAAAAGTGGCGAAGGACGCGGACGCAAAAAGAAAAAAGCGTCCTTACCTAACAGGGCTGGAGGAGCTGCCGAGAGAAGGGGCGTCGCATCTGGACTTAGAAGGGGCCGATTATAAAGAGACGAACGTCGGATACTGAGATGGAAACCCGCAGCTGGAAGAAAAAAAGTTACGGAAGAGGACATCTCTCAGGAAAAAGTCTACATCAGACACTCACTTGGTGGTCGCCGGGGGAAGACCCGTGCTTTTATACCGCCTGTTTGAGGGACCTTCGAACGTCGACTTATTAGGTAGTGAGCCGGAAACGGGAAGAAGGGAATGCGTCAGACACGAACTAGTCTTTTTCGTCGCCTGACTTTCAGGAAGGGAAAATAAAGCGAATGATAATCGTGCTACCTGGGAAAGGGGGTTCGTCAGGGGGGAGTCGCTTGATCGACGAAAAGTACTTGTTCTCAGAGACGCAGGGGGTCGGTCCGGGAGAAGGAAGTTTTTTAACTTCAAAAAAGAAAAAAGGACTCGGCGGACGGCATATATCAGGGCCCGAGCGTCATATATGCGGGAGAGGTGTATAATTAAATGGAACCGGCGAAGGGGTGTTACCTTGTGGCTGGTAGTGGCTGGTCAAGACGATTCTCCTTCGTGGGGATGGGAAGGAATGGGCTGGTTCCAGAGAGGGGGGAAGGAAAGGGCTGGACGGAGGCTCGTCAGGAACTTACTTAGACTCGCTTCGCCGGCTCCCGAGGATGAAGATGGCGCAGAGAGAGGGGCAGTGTTCAAGTGCGACTGGAGACGGGGCGGAGAACGACCAGATGCGAAGGGGGAGACAGGAACTATGGGAAGACCGGTGAGGGTGGGGGAAGCCCTTTAGCGGGGGGGGAGGGGGGAAAAAAGCGTACCCGTGAGAAGAGGTAAACTAGAAATTAAGCTGTCAACGGTATCCGTTAATGAAGGAAGCGGCGTCTTCCTTAATCCTTATGTCTCCAAGAAAGGACCGCGTCGGGAAGGACCGGGCTGAGGGTGACTAGCGGGAGGACGACTCGCTTGATGCAGGGAAAAAGAAAAGGAGGAGGGGGGGGTCGTGGTCCGCGGAAAAAGGAAGGGGAGAGCACGGCTTCGCAGAAGAAGGACTTCTCAATAAAGACGACATGAGTGAGGAAGAGTCCTGGGTTAACATCTGAGAGAAAGGGGGTTAGGGGGGGTGGTGTCGAGGGGGTTTTGCCCACACCAAAGGGAGAACGTCGGAGCAGGGATCTGTGTACGTGGAGGAGGGGGGACACGAAGATGACTCGAGAACGGACCACGTTGGGAGAATAGATCTCTCAACAACGAACAGGAAAATATATATATGTTCCGAACTGGGGGAGGGTGGGGGCTCAGGTCATCGGTAAAACTTTACGAACTTACACAATGAGGGAGTCGTTAGTCTTTAGAAGGGATTTCGGTTGGGGGGGGGAAAAACAGCAAACCACCTAACACAGGATATAAAGGAATTACGACCCGAGTCGTCTCTACTCGGTGAAATCCCATATGGGGGAGGGAAAAAAGCTTGGCGCGCCTGCATGGAAGGGGAACTACGCACAACTCATGAGGAAAGGAGATCAATCTCTCTCATGAAGGGTCTCTTAGTAAAGCCTGTAAGAGAGGAGTAAACCGGGAGAGGACTTCGTGTAGAATTGAATCTCGATCAAGGGATTAACAATGAAGGTTTGTAATCGAAGTGGTCGGTGACATGAGATTCAATCTGGGGTCTCTGCCGAAAGTCTGGGGAGTGGGGTCTACCTCCCGCGGAAAGAAAAAGCAGGCACGCGAGCGGAGGCGACTCTAATCAGTAAATCTCATTGAAACTAAGAAGGGGGAAGCGCAAGCAGTTCCATAGGATCAGAATGTGACTAAGTCAGGAAGTGAAAGGAAAGGACTCCTTGAACCAGAAATCGGAAGGAGCTGGAAGAAGAAAAAAGAACTTCCGAGAAAAAGAAGGCATGAGCTGAAAGCAGCCCCTACAAATACCAAATAAACCCACAAAGGAAGATCATAAAATAGAAACAGAAACTCACTACAAAAGCCGAGTGCGTACTCCACGGGAGGCGGGAGGGGAAAAGGAAAAAAGAAGAGGGGAGGCAATATCGGCCGCAATAGATAGATGCTCAAACATGGGTGAGGGATGAAGTCTACGATAAAAAGACGAACGCCAACGGCAAGCATGACTGAGTACCCAGCTATTAGCGTTTCCTCGCTCAGGCTAAAAAAAAAAGGATCGGTGTCTAAGGGGCGGGGAAAGTTCGAGGTGCGGACTGGCATGGGAAAAACGGGAATCCTAGGAAAGGCGGGGGAGCTACCACTCGGGCCTAGAAGTACAAGGTCTGAGAGGTCGGCGACCAAGTAGGGAGGCAGTGCGGCGGAGGGACGGGAAGCATAGGGTGGGACTTGCATCTACTGGGGTGTACAGGGTCACTCGGCGTTGGCGTTATTACGATCAGAGTCCTGCTGATAAATCGGAGACATGGCCGAAGTACAACATAGAGAATCATTCGGGCCAGGGAGGTTCGACCCCTGATATGAACGCTCAAAGATCAGGCCAGTCGGACGTCCGCTGGGAGCCGCGCTGAATCAGCAGCTTCAACTGGGGGAAGCGTGACCACAAGTACCAGGAGGGGGAGGTCGGCGAAAGTAAGTCAACCTTGCCAAAAGCATTCATGCGGGGGAGAAAGGAATACCAAAAGGAGATTAATCTGGAACTGCAAGGTCGCGGGAGGAGGAAGGGATTAGGTGATAGAAGATCCTTAGGGAAAAAGACTCCAATACGCTTAAGTAGCCGTACCTCAAGCTTACAATCAGGGGCTTCAGTTCGTAGATGGGGAGGGGGAAAACGTCGCAGGGAACTTTCTTCGTTATCTTTAGCAGCTGGAAGTGAATGAGAATCGGACAATCACACGGCTTCATAAGCTACGGACTATCATCAAAGGGAGAGTCCGCACGCAAAACTTCTCTACTTCACAAGGAGTTGGAATGTATTCGCTTGAAGTCAGGTTCAGCAGAATAAAGGTCAACTATAAAGCTTCCATCCGGGGGAGGAGGGCAGAGGTGAATAAGAAAACTCTTCCTAGCTACAAAGAGGGTCCTTGTCAGGAAAGGTGGGACAAACCGCTCGAATGAGCTCAGAAAGAAACAGCTTCTGCTGACAAAAGAGGGGGGAGAAAAATCGGCCGCGGATGGTCACAAGGAAGAGATCAACAAACAACAACTGAGGGGTGAGGTGGTTTGACAGAAAGCTGGGATTTAGCAACCGGGTTAAGAAAAAAAGGAACTTAGGGGAGGCGCGAGGGGTGTGAAACCGCCACTAAAAAGTGGACAGACACGTCACCTGGGAGGGAAAAATCAATGACTTCAGGTCTTATTAGAAATGACGGGAAAAAAAGTGGAAGCCGAGGGGTGGGAAGTTGGCGATGCTGATAAATAGATTCATCTACTCACCGGCCAAATAGGAAACCTATCTCAATGAAAGAGCGTTAGGAAGAGGGGGGAGGCTAACTCCGCAGCGTGATTAAGAGAGGTACCGCTCTTCAGACGGCGAGCATCTGCATAAGATCAAGACTCCTAATTGCAAGACAGGGTGAGAGATTGGGGGGGGGGGGGAAAAAAGAGGGATAGAACGGCGCCTGACTGGGAGGAGGGAGGAGTTCGAGAAGCAGCGTAGAGGGAATGAATAGTACTGACCTCTCTTCAAAAGCCTTCTCCGAGGACATGTCCGTAACGCGCCTCGAGAGCCGAGGAAAGGAGGAACGGAACTCAGTTGGGGCAAGGTGAATGAAATGAGCCAAAGGAATCCGTTAGCGTAATTTGGAAAAAACGCGTCCCCAACGGTGACGGGAGGCTTGGGGGGGGAACAGGCCTGCTCCATTCCTTAAGCACAGAGACGAAGCAGGGGAGCGGGTTTTCGGCAGCACATTGCAAACTTCGCAGAAGCGGAAGGGAGGGGGCTCCAGCTGTGGTCTAATGAAGAGAAAAGAGACTAACGTCAAGAAAGTCTAGGGGTACAACCCGCAGGGCGTGACCAAAAAAAACGCCGCTGTCAAAAGGAAGAGAACGAGCACGTCTGTAACTGAAAAAGGGGGCTGCTGTCCAAAAGAAAAGGGGGGGGAGCTGCCCTTCGAAGGGGATTCTCGGAAATGGGGAGCCGAGAGGGAGAAGCCAGCTTTCCGAACGAAAACGTTCTGGGAAGAGGTCGGGAGGGAAAAAGGAAAGAGGCTAGAACGACGTAAAGCAAGGGGGAGGATTTATCGGCGGAATAAAAAAAAGACAACGACCGGAGGTTTTGCACAGACGCCGAGGGGGGAGGGGTACAGAGGAAAGGTCGCAGCGTCTTGAGACGTCACTAGCCTATGCTGTCGTCAAGGGAGGCCCTGATCAGAGGGATAAGGGGGGCGAATGGAACCGGAGGGGGGGGGGATTGGGCGGAGGTGGTGTTGCGTAAGATGATGCTCAACTCTCTTTGTGGGGGAGGGAGGGGGTTGAGGATGTAAACGGAGAGACGAAGTGGAGTCACGTAGGGGAGAACGAAGGAAGGAAACCGCTGAGGCCTTACGCCGGGCGCTATTAAGCTGCTGGCGCAGGCTAGGATTTTACAAGTGCATCTTGTTCAGGAAGTTCTCGGGGAGCAAAGGGCGCGGGAGAGTGGAAAAACTTGTGCGGTGGTGAGGGAAGACCGGGAGGGAACCATTGAAAGGTGGACAGATACAGTACGCGCCATGTAAGAGGAAACGAGGAAAAGTCTCACTGGAATCGGAGCGAGAGGAGACTAGAAAAGGTCAAACATGGAAAGGGAATAAGTCCTCTCAAGGAGGAGGAATGGACGAGCGGCGCATCTCACTCTGCTTTGAATCAAATCACATTAGGAGATGTTGGGGGGGGCAGGGGGACCTTCCTGCGTCGCTAAAAAGGGACTGCTCAAAACACTTCGGGGGCGGATGCTCTAGGAAGGGTTCTTCCGTAAAAATTTAGAGAGAGCCTCCCAAACTGAGGGTTGGGTTGAGGGTTTGGCCCAACGGACGCGTGACCGAAGTTCTGGAGATCGTCAGGCACCTTGTGTGGGGAAGTTCCCAAATGGAAAGGGGAGAGATTACCGAGCAACCTCCACAGAAGTGAAGGATCACTCGATGAGAAAACACACCGGGAGGGGAAAGATATATCGGGTCACGTAAAAGTGGTAGGTGGCTCAGTATAAGGGGGGACCTTCCTAACGGAACAGGAATGACGAAACGACAGGGCGTAGAATGGTTTTGAAAGAAAAAACCACACTAACCCAGGGACAGCGAGAAGGGTATGACGACGAATCATGGGACTGAATCGTGGACGGCCAGTGGGGACTTGAGCAAGGGGGGGGGTGAGAAGACGCAGGCTCGAGGCACCAATCACAACAACATCTAAGGTCGGGAAACAAGCGCATGGAATGGGAGAGGCAATTCCCATCAGGAGAAGGGGCGCCTACAGGGCGGGGCTAGTGAAAGCGAGTTCCGCTTAACTTGGGGGGGGTGTCTCTTTTTTCGCTCATTGAGAGGGAGAAAGTGCTCAAGGTCGATGTCTCGTAGAAGGCTCTGAAAAAGATTTCTACCTCAAAATCGCCCTATTCACACGTCAGAGAACTCGCCTGAGGTGAAGGAGAAAAAATCAATGAAAAGATCGGCAACTGGGGAAACACAAAATACGCCCTGCGCCAGAAGTTCAAATCGCTCAGGAAAACTTAATGCATAATATCCTCATGAAAAAGGCTTCTCCTAGGCTGTAATCCGACAATGCCTTCACAAAAGGGAGGGGGGACTCCGCTGGGAAAATAAAAAACCACCCTACGCCAAGACCAAGGCACGTTTCAAGTCATAAAAAAAGTCGAAGGAAAAGTCTTCATCAGGGCCGAAGGACTACAAGCCTGGAATTCGGCGTTCAGGAAGAAGAAGAAAAATCGAGAGATGCGCAACATTAAGTAGTTAGCAAGAGAAATATAAAAATACGAAAGATGAAGAAGGATACGCCAGACTGCGAGGGGGGGGGGGGGGGGGGGGGGGGGGGGTGGGGGGGGGGGGGGGTGGGGGGGGGGGGGGGGGGGGGGGGGGGGGAATCCGAAGCGGCTACAGAAAGCGTCTTCAAGTGGCTCGACTGCGAGTAGGCCGAGTTCGGCCAGCATTAAGAAAAGAACGGAGGAAGGATCGGCTGCGAGAAAGGAGAACGGGCCGGTAGTAAGGGGGTTCGCCCCTGCGGGCTCGTGCATCTTCGACGTGCAGAGGGGGAATGGGCATCTGACGGAGGGGGTGTACATCTAAGTCGAAGAAATAGCTTAGATCACTGGAGAGAAGACAATGAGGGAGAGGGAAGAAGTCGAGGCGGAAGTTAGCCAAATGTCGATTAAAAGTCTCCCGGCTCTTCCGAGGGGGGCACCGGCTTATGGAGTGCGTCTTTTCAAGACACGAAGAGTCACCGGGGAAGAGGGGAGAAACAAGGGGACGTCTAAAAAACTCTTAGGCTAGGGGCGAATTAATCACCTTGCCAAAGATACGGGATGAAAAACGTGAAAGGAGATGCGAAGATGAAGCCTGGGTTAGAAGGCAGAGGGAGATGGCGTCTGCGGGAGAATTACAAGGCAAAACAAGAAAATCATCAGGCCGAAAGCCCGCGCTCGACAGAGACACTCTTCACTCCGGGATCGGATTTCTCGTGCTGTCAAAGAGGATCCTATCAATCGCGGGGGAGAGTTAAGTCTAGGTGAGTCAATAGCGGTAACAAAAGGGGAGAAGAAGAGCTGCGGACGAAAGAAGATTTCTAAAAAAGGGGCACTTGAGGACAGAGAGAGGATCCGATGTGTTGCAGAAAAAGACATTAAGCTCTTTCAACGCAAGGAATCAAGAAAGAAAAATCCTGTTCGTGGAAGAGGGGAGAATCCACGAACTGGCACTTCACAAAAAAAAGTTTTCCTTGGAGCCTGAACTGTAGTGGAGGAGAAACTCCAGGGAGCACGGACACTTGCGGAGGAGGAAAAAACGGCTTCGCACAAGCCCGCTGAGGGGCA
>Ga0179591_1271364_pt1 | contig 13243 bp, 11 predicted proteins | sample CZOMad2_1_08_16f_FD_182891 | JGI IMG/M metagenome (GOLD analysis project Ga0179591, IMG submission 182891) | Vadose zone soil fungal communities from Angelo Coast Range Reserve, California, USA - CZOMad2_1_08_16fungal (PacBio error correction) | ecosystem: Environmental > Terrestrial > Soil >...
CGTGAAACTATATCTTGGACTCTGAGGGTCTTTATCGGAAACGGCAATTCCCGGCAAGTCACGGAAAGGGAGGTTGCGGGGCCGGTCAAACGTGACTGTAGAGGGGTCCCCCGTGCGAAGAAGGTGGCGTTAGGGTAAGTAAGATAGCAGTTCCGTTCTCGTCCAAGGAATCCGATCACCAACAAATAGAGGGAACAGAGAAATCGAGGTCCATTGCGCCTGTACCCGCGGTCTATCTGCTCAAATCAAAAGATCAGGCGAAGGGGGACAACATCACCCCACGAATTGGTAAACGGAGGGCCAATCCGACCTGTTCCATGTTGCCAGTTTGTTCCAAAAGTTGAAAGAAGGAAAAGAGGAAAGGAGCTCATGAATGGGAAGAGTATTTTCAAGGCCCTGGGGGGGAAATCTTACTATAACTCCGCACATCAAAGGGGGGGGGGGGGTAGGGGGACGAAGAAGGGCATGGAACTAAAGGACATCAGAAAAACACGCAAAAGGGAAAGGGGGGGGGAAGGACAGACGAAACTGTTATCGTAGTCCTGTCGCATCAAAATAGGAAGTTCACACCAAGGCAGGTAATTGGTCAGGGGGTATTGAAAAGGGGAGGCCGCGGACAAAAAAGGCGAAAAGAAAAAAAAGGGAGGGAGAGAGGAGAAAAGAGGACGGGTAAGGGTGCGTTGGGATGTCGAGAACAAGGGCCAAAGAGAAGATGCAAACAGCACGCCCTCCTCCACTTTATGCTGGTGTTCGCCACAAGGGACGGGTAAAAGAAGCAGGGGGAAGTACCCATTCAACAATCTAAGGGGGGCAACGGAAACTTACACAAACTAAAAGACTCACTTGAATCCCTCTCAAATGGAACAGAAGCCAACTTCTCGACGCGGGTCCAATGTATAACATCTTCTTGGAAGCCATTCCCACCGCCCTGAACTTGTCTGGGCGGCAAGAGCAAACGTCACAATGACTTGGGAGTTTCGTGAAGAATAATACAGCTTAGGGTTGAAGGGGAATTCCCGACCAGAACGCGGACGCGGGGTCTGGAAATCGCCGGCACCCTTGCAACAGCATGGGGACGCAAACGTCGGTTATTACATCTGCAGTAATCCAAGGGTTGATCGAGGAAAACAGAAAAGATGAAGTGATTCAGAGAGATACGCAAGGTTGGGCCAATCGTGGGGAATTGGAATCATGGTCGAAACCGAAAGGGGTGGAGGGTAATAGATTACTAAGAGAGAAGGGGCCTGAAAAGACGTATGGATGATCATGAGATAAAAAATTGTATTGTCCGCCAAGTATGGGGCTAAATGTCCAACTCATTCTGCACTCTGTAGGGGGTTGGGGTTTGTGGGGGGCAAGGAAGGAAGGGAACAAAAGCTATCGTCATCGGATGTCCAGAGGAGTCCATGCACGAGGGTGAATTGTCGTTCATCATCCGAGTTTTAAGAAGCCCTTGAGACACGTGGGAAGAATAAAGTTGCAAGGAAGCGGGGTTGGGGACGTAAGAGGCATCGACCAGGAGAAGAGGATGGGGAAGTATAAGTGTTGTAACACTGTATCGACAGACCAAAAAAGAGTATGAAACCGAACGAGGGGGGGGTGCGACGGGGGGGGCGAATTCTTGGTCCGGGAGTATGGTTGAAGATGCGGGCTTGGTATTACCATGTTACATTCCGACTTGTCGACAAGAGGGAACGTTTTGCTGCATCAAGAAGGGGGAAACTAATGTGACCGCTTTGTGGTGAACGGAGGGGGGGAGAATTGGCAAACCATACACCTAGGAAACCTAGGCGTAGGAAGCCCTAATCTAATCTACGGGGGAGGGTGGGAGTTCAATTGCTCTGCCGTGCGAAGGGTTCGAAGTTCAAATGATAGCTGGTGTGGTTAGTTAAATGGACGCCGTGGGGAAGAAAAAAGTAAAAAGGAAGAGGAAGAGGGTACGCCACAAAGGGAAAAAGTTCTCTCAAAGAAGAACAAAAAGGAATGGGCGTATCAGAAGTCTCAATGGTGGACCCGCAAACAGGGAAGGCGCTCAGTGGGGCAGGGAGGTGGGAAGAGGGGGTCATGAAGGGGTAACAGAAATGATTCCTTGAAAGTAAGTTGGCTTCTGGGGTCAACTGAATCGGCTGGTAAACCTGAAATGGAAACAATGATCCATCAGAGAGTCTAGGAAGGGAAAGATTATCTAAAAATCTGAGACAAAAAAACAACAACGGAAAGGAGGAGAAAAAGTTTGTGCAGAAGAGATATCGACTATCTAACAATCTCGACAAGGGGGGGGGGGGTTGGGCGTACACTATCAAGGGGGGTAACCAATCAATCAGAGAAGGGACTTGGTGGGAACCACAAAAAAAGGTAAAATAATTGGGAAAAACAGATATATTAATTCAAAAACATTTACCAGTCACAACCCCTTTTCCAATGGGGGGCAATCGGTGATCAACACAGAATGGGGGATCACAGTCGGCTCGACGAAAAGTAGGAGGGATGCGGAGTAAACTTTTTGGGCCTTTTCTTACCAGTTTCCAATATTAGGGTCGCCCCTGTCTTAACAAGTAAAAGGAAAAAACTCTCTTACCAAAGAGAACGGTCCCTCAAAAAGACGAAAAACTTCCATACTCCCCACCTCCAGATTCGGCGACACTCTTCCGGACGGAAGGGGGTGTTCTTGCGCTTGGATCGCAAAAAACCCGAAACGCCGGGAGAACAGAAGGATCTTAGCCCCCCAGGTACTTTGCATAACGGCGAGTATGAGGCCAGTCGGCCAATCAAAAGCATGTACTTACCCGAAATCCTCAACAAGCTCCCGGACCCAGAGGCGGACCCGAAAAAACCCCGTTCTTGTGTGTGCCAAAGCGGTTTCGCGAGCCAGTGGCCACATTTCGGAAGGACGGCCATGTTCCCGAGGATCCTGGCGATCGAAGATGCCCTCCCCACCAGAGGTAAAGGGGGGGGGGTTTTTTCCCTATCGGTGATCCCGCACGTATAGACCAAGGCTTCGTCCAAGGATGACCGAATTGACCTCTGCCCTGACCTTACATGGGAAACTCTTAGGAAAGCGAAGGAACGACAGCTGGTGGACACTGGCGGGAACCAAATACAAAGAGTGCCTCTATTTACTATAACCTCGTCCCCAATTGGCGGACAATACGGTAAAGGAGAAATGATCGGCATGGCTCAATATCTGCTTCGTGCTCAAGACGACGACCACCCAAAATAAATGCCCTCGAGACCACAGAAAATGCACAACTATTTGGGCCAACTGTCACAAATCCGATCACTGGGAAAAAAAAGTCTACTGTGATATTTTCATGGGGATCACATATGGATGGCCGCCTGTAGAACAATTTTCAGTTCAGAAGCTGTTCTCAAGGGGTGCCCGGCGAAAGGAAAACCCTTTCTTAAATCGACGAGGGTGGACATTCCCCTAAGCTTGTTTATTCACAGGAGTACCAAACAAATTAACGCTCCATTTTCAGGTGGTGGCGGCTCGCTTCCCAGAGAATAAGGGTGTACAGGACGGGTCCCCGGTGGAAAACGCTTAAAAAGTCCCTGGTTAATACATGAAACACCGCGGTATCGGGAGGGTGAGCTGTTCTTCCCTGGGTGACAGTATGTAAAGGGAATCTTAGTTGGTGGGGGACGTAAAAAACACCGGTGCCAATCCATATTACGACTGTTCGAAGTCGAGTAAGACGTAAGATTGGGGTGTCACATCATCAAATATACATGGCCTTATCGGGGGTGTCACTTGGGCACATGATAGGCGTATTTTATTTCAAGCGAGCCCTCAACACCACGTGGCAATGTTCAAAAAACTCTAAAGAGTCGACGCCCTTTGTTTCTCGCATCTTTTGGCAAAGTAAAAAACCCAAATCGGAAAGCGACGTGAAATCTTTCCCTACGATTAAAACTGATCTTGGGGTGGGTTACATTGACTCAAATCTGCGATCTAACGATACGAACATCGCACCATCCCCAATTTTAAGAGGGTGGTGAAAATTGAATCCATTTATTCAAAGGAAACCGATCGGCGACAGGGATAGCTTTGTGGAACAGTCTCGGACTCCACAGTGTTCCTCCTAACGTCCACAGGAGTAAAATTCGAGGATTAAAAACAAGCTCGACGTTGCCGCCGAGGGAGAATAGGAAAACGGCAATCCGTCTAAAGTTCGTAATTGTCTGGAAAAGGGTTGAAAAAAGCATGGAACTTGTGGGGCAGAAATTGGGAACGAAGAATAATCGCTCTTGGGGAGGTTCGTAACGGAAGCAATCACGGTTCCATTCTCCTCTGGAATCTTCAGGTAAAAGAACACACCAAAAAAAGGATGGGGAAGGAAAAAGATAATCGATGATGGAGCCCAAAAAGGGAATGGCTATATAAGGAACGAAACAAACTCTTCTCTCTACGTAAAAAAATGCCGTCACCTGGGGCAAAAACAAAATGTGGGGGGAAAAACTGTCAACCTTTCAGCCTGGGAGGGAATTGACTGTTTCCTTAAAGTCCTCAAAACAACTCGACCGATTTAAAGCTGTACTGCGAACTCCTCGGAACTCTTTTTTACAGGTTAGGGTGCGTCCCGTCGCTCTAACTGGTTCTTCTTCTCGGCTAGTCACAAACCGTTCACGTTGGGTGTCCTCGTAATGGGACTACCCGGATCAAAGTCGAAAACCTTAAGAAGGGAAGGATGGAGGCCAGGGAAAAAGCGGGGTGTCTATCGGAGGACTGAGCCTCGGAAGTTCCACTGTGAATTTTGCCTAACAAAGAAGAATAAGGAGGTGAGGAGACGGTAAGGACCCCTTCCTTCTGTGACGCAGGGCTTGAAAATGAGTAAAACCATCGCTTGCGAAAGGTGAAATAAAAAGAGCTTGGACGGGGGGTTGCATTCCAACGAGGATTTGAGGCGAAAAAAGTAAAACCCTACCAAAGGCAAAAGTAAAAAAATAGACGGAGAATAAGTAGAATAGGGGGGACCAAAAACATTCTTTTCAAAGAAATGAAGGTTGGACCCCAGTCCCATGGCCGAGAAAGCCAAAACGAGAAGAAAAATCAGGGACAATCTAAAAACAGGGACCAATAGTCGAACTTCCCGATAACGCTGAAATATAACAGAAAATCTTGGTCCGAAAAGGAAAAATTAACGCCACAATTACTTATCTGATTTAGTCTAGGAAAGAACACAGAAAAATGTAGCGGGAGGGGGGGACGGAAAATTCACATTGGTTAGAAACTTCAAGTTGACCCTAAGAAATCAGGGAGGGAGCGTTGCGGGGGGACCAAAAGGCAAACTTTAAAAGCAAGGGATTACAGGCAAAGTGTGAAGGGGTATGAGAAGTATCATTTGCGGGCAGAATCCATTGGGGAGGAAACAGACTGAAACGGATAGGAGAAGAAAAAAGTAGCAGGATAAGACGGACCCGGAATTGGGTGCCAGCGGGTGGGGAAGGGAAGGCTTTCTAAAGCTTCCATTGGTTGGAGGTTGGGCGGTCACGGGAGATGTCCAAAAGCGAGATTGACTCTGCCTCGGCCGATGCACTGAGCTTTTTTTGGGGGGGAAAGAAAGGGGAGGGGTCCAGACCAAGGGGGGCGAAGGGAGGAACCGAACTGACGAGACTGGACTGTTGTTTTTTTGGTCAATCCTGAAGACATCTTTAAGAGAAAGAGAAATTTGGGCCTACAAAGGGAAAGGGAAGGGAGGCAAGGGGTAAAGGAAAACTCTTTTGACACAGGGGAATACCTGGGAAAACCTTTATTCGAGTATGTACGGGCCGGGGGGGGGAAAAAGGAACCAGAGGGTGATAGAGATATAGAACCATTAAAAAAACGACTATGGTAACAAGTTGTAAGAGTACTATTGGTACAAAGGGGAAGAGAGAGAAAATGCACAAGGAAAGTAATCTTCACGGGGGTCGAATGTCACTAAAGGGTTGGGTCTGGAATGAGTCTTTATTTGAAGGCTGCTTATTTGGGGGGGGGTGGGGGACCGGAACTAAGAGTAAGAAGAAGGTTCGGGATCAAGGGACGGGCAAAGAATGAGGAACACTGGGGGGGAACCTTCGTCTGGATATTTCAGATAAAAAAGAAAACGGACAACATAGGGTCAACTTAACTCTTTTCGGGACTTCCTAAAAAGAGGAGAACTGTGGTGGTTATGTTCCTTCGCCTCAGCTGTCAGGGGGGGGGGGGAATGGAAAGCAGGGGAAGGAGGGGGGTTGGGTGGATTTACTTTGCGGGGGAGGGGTGGCCTAAACCTAAAGGGGGAAGGGAACAGGGGGGGTGGTTGTAAACCACAGGTGAAAAGGAATGAGAAGCAGGAAAGCAGGTCGCAATGAAGGGGGCAGGACAGAGGAGGTGAAGCAAGAATCTTTATGAAGGAATGAAGACAGGGGTGGAGATGTTAGTAGGGGGCGGAGGTGAAGTTTGTCAAGGGGGGGGATAAAAAAGTTCTTCTTGGGGGAAAAGGCCAAAACACGATCGGGAGGCTTGTCACCCTACAGACCTTATATGTGAAAAAGGAAGAGGAGCTTGTCTAGGAGAAAAAAGAAGAAGAAGTCAGAGAACGACCAACAAAACGGGGAGTAGTAACATCGCGGGTTGAAGAAATAATATCGAAAAGATCGAAAAAGCGCGCGTACTGCTGAACAACTCATTCTTTTAAACTAAGCAGCCCTCTGCAGTGAAAAGTTTGGGGAACCAAGAGGCAGTCTAATGGGTCAAAAAAAAGGCAGGGAAAATCGAAGCACAAAAAAAAAAGGTCCCAAGAACCCTGGCCAAATGAATGGCCGCAATCAGGGGGACGGCAGTCACCCGCTAGGAGAAAACAAAGCTGCGCCGAAGAGAGGGGGGTAGATGGGCGGAGAGGGAAGGGTTGTACAAAAACGGTGTTGTCGTAACAGTTTCAAGTCCTGTGGAGGAAAGAAGGCGAAGGAAAGAAAACAAAATCGATGCCCGCTCAGAAGCTCTACACTCTCGCGGCAGCAGGAATCCCACCGGATAGAAAAAAGGGTCGGGCAAGAAACAAGAAAGTAGGGGGGAATAAGGATTTTTTGCAGGGGGCACGTGAGAGAGATGCTTAACTAAGATCGTTATCCCGCGGTTCAATCGTTAAGAAACAGTTCTGGAGACAGAAAAAGTTAGGATGAAGGAACAAGGGGCGGGGGACACCAAAACTCCGTAGTCTTACTCCTACATTAAAGTAAACACATAAAGGAGAAAATTGAGAAAAAACGGATCTGTTCCCCTGAGCGTCCCTTGGACAGGATCAAGGGTAACAAGGGCGTGTAAACGGGCCCCAACGGGGAACCTACTTCCTGTCCGGTGAGTCAGATCTCCTCCAAAAAGAAAGGAGGGGGTGGATCTTGATGAGCCCGGTCAAGAAAAGGGAGGACTCAAAAAGGAGGGGTGATTAAATAAAGGGAACCAGAGACGAACTATTGTAAGTGATGCTGAACCAGAAGACGAGCCTGTTTCTCAGTCGGCAAATGGGCCAACAGAGGGGGAAGGGATGTAGACAACGAGAAAGGAAAAAATCTAAATCCTTGGGGGGGGGGGGGCGGGGACAGAAAAGCTTCAGAAAATAGCATCGCTTCACCCCCAACACCACCCCCAAACCACAACCGCCCGCCCCAACCCCACAACCCAACACCCACCCACCCACCCAGAGGGAGATCTGCGGACAGCAGTCCGCGCTCGCACGAAAGAAGAAAAGACGATTCGAAAAAATCAATGCAACGGTCCAACCGTGCGGAGACCGATCTGAATCATTCAAGAACACCGTGAAATCAAGGGTAAAGGCGAACATATGGAGGGGGGAAGGGAGAACTGACTGAGAAAAAAAAGGGAAAAAATTGGGAAGGGAATCCCCTGCTTTGGTTTCGAAAAGGTCGCAGGCGAGGAAGAAAAGCGCAGCGCGGGCGGAGAAGGGGGAAGGGAAAAAGAAAAGGAGGTAGGGGCCATGTTCGCACGATAAGAAAAATCACGCTTCACAGGTGTCCGTTTGGGACAGGCGACGCCAGAATAATCGAAAAAAGGCGTAAAGGGCACGGGGGGAAAAAAAGTTCGGAACATGGGGGGGAAGAGGGGGGGAACCAGTAAAAAAAACCACAAACCAACAAAACAACACCCACCACACCCACCCCCCACTCGTAAGTGACCGCCTGATGATTAGGGGGAAGAAGGAATGTGGGGGGGGATATTATTTGCGTCCCGAAGGGGACCAAGAATAGGGGGGACAGGGACTACGGGGACAACTTAAGGTTGTAACCATCACAACTAGGAGCGGAAAGGAGGTTGGGTGGGAATTTCATTATGAGGGGTTAGGGGGCCTAGGTAAGAATCCTCGTGGTCAAGCCCACTCTCTCTACCGCCCTTGGGTGTCTAAGCGTTGGGAGGGAAAGAAAGCCCATGAAGCAGAAGGGGAACCCGAATCTGAAAAATTGAGGGGAAATTTTGGAACATTGCAACGGATAAGACTAGCGGAACATCGGGAGGGAAGTAAAAAGAAACCTCACAGGGGGGGGGGGCAAAGGGGTAGGTAACCGGGGGGGAAAAAGAAGGAACGAAAGTCTAAATATTGTGTTTGGTAATATCGTCTCGAGAGAAAGCCAACAGTTTTCTTTAATTAAACGAACTAACAAGGAAACATGAGACTTAAGTACGAGTAGGGGAACAAGCTCGGACTTTTTCCCGTCGGGGGAAGAACACTAATTCCGAAAAGGTCGGATGGGGAGACATGTTCCAAAGAACGTGAAGGTTAAAGGGGGAAACAAGGTGAAGTCGGCTGCTTGGGGGGGGCTGGAGGGGAACGGGTATATCGCAGAAAGAAGTCAGAAACAAGTCAATCGGGATAGAAACAACAAAACACATATGAAATAGAGAGTATCGAGACAATGGCGCAAGTAAAAAGGCGCTGCGATAGCAGGACTAAAAAAAGCTCTGAGGCTTCAACGGACCTCATAATAAACCGGGAAACAAAAGGTTTTAAAACCGATCCACTCCGCCTGCTGCTGGGACGTCCCGTTTTCCGATAGGAATTCAAGAACGGGAAACAAAAAAATGAAACAAAACTCGAGAGAGAAAGGGTTGGAGCGAAAAATTGGGGCCTTTATTTAAAAGGGGGGGGGAAAAACGAAAAGATGGGGGGGTTGGCGGTCTACGAAAAAACGAAATATCCATTGTGACAGAAGGAAGGGACGGACAGAAAAAAAAGATTAAGAAAAAAGGCAAAGTGGGAGTGCTTGAGGAAAAACGTAAACTTTCGATCAGTGAAGGATTCGACTAAAGAGTCCAAGTGTTGGTTCAAAAAAAAGCTAAGTTAATTGGAAGGGGATAAGGGGGGGTATTCACCGCGATGAAGATTGGCAAGGGCTAAAACGCTAACTTCCTAACCATTTAAGATCTCTAGAGGTGGGAAGAAAAGGGGGCGGGAGGGGGACGACTTACCAGTCAGACAAACCAGAAGAGAAAGGTTCAAGCCAAACCCTAGACCTTCAATAATGATTTTTCCCAAATTGAAGGTAACGAAAGGTAAATAGACCGATAAAATAGGAAGGGGGGACAAATTCTTCGGGAAACTACTAAATCCAAATTACATGAAGATCACAAAACCTTAAGACAGAAGCGCACTTCAAAGAGAAACCGCAGGGGGGGGGAAAAAATGTAAATAAAAACAGAACTGTACAAGGAGGGGGTTCAAACAGAACCTTAAAATCCCTTTAGGAACGACATCTCTGTGCGGAACGAGAAAAAATTGGGAAAAAGATGTAAGGCGTGTGGGGGGATTGGTCAATGTGGTAGGCACATCTCGAGGGGGTACTTCCCAAGGTACCCTCCCGGTCTCCGGCGCTGGAGGGAGGGGGAGGCCTAGCCTAAACCCATGAAGAAGTTCTTACGGACTTTTTCAGTAATCCAGTGCAAGACCAATCTCAGAGTGAGACGGAAGGCAAGAGACAGTAAAAAAAAAGGTTATGATCGATAACGACACGGTGGGAACAAATTTGGGTTGATGCCTGGACGAGGCAGAGGGGGGGGGTTACGAGGAGGGAGTGGGGCGAAGCAGATAAGGTGCTTCTTCTGTGCCTGTGGCAAAAGAGCATGAGCAGTTAAAGTGGGGAAACGATGGGAAAGTGGGGAGAGTTTTTCTGCACGCGGGTCATCAGATCGCGGAAAGCTGTCATTTTTGTAAAAGAAAAGGAAGATCTTCACTAAAGGTCCGGCAATAAAGTCAGGGAAAGGAAGGACAAATGGAGGGTTAATAAATCCTCTGGGGGAAATGGATAGGAACCAAGGGGTCGTAAAAGACGGGTTTAAACTTAAACCGCATAGTTTGAAAGGGGGGGTAAAAAAAGTCCCATAGACCATGAAATAGAGATTTACAGGGGGGCATCTTAAGAATGGGGAAACTTTGGCAGGAACGACTCTTCACCGTATCGGAGGGGTGTGCTAAGTTTCGTGACTTTTGGTTATTAAATTAAATGTCTTGAGGAGGGAACGTTAATTAGACCTGGTGGTATTCCAAATTGCTCGTCGAGAAAGGGGAGGTCTTCCAATTAAAGTTTGCAACGGGATTAAAACGAGGGGGGAAATCAATCTTGAGGGGGTCATTATTTCGATGTAACGCGGAATCCACTTCCCTGCCCTTTTGGAGGGTACTGGCCGAAGAGAGCGACGGGGGGGATTTAAGAGCTGCATTTATGAAACTTGTGTCGAGGATATGGTACTTAATATATTTTGGGGTGTTTGAAGCCGCCGGTGGTCCGACCTAAGGAAGGGATTTTAAATCAAGAACAAGTGGGGTACAACGTTAGAGATGCATCGCAAAAAGGAGGGAGCTAATCGCAAAGTGCGACCCTTTGGCTTCCGACACTATGCCGAAAGTAAAGGGCCATGGGGGTGGGGGGGGAAGGTTGGGTGATTGGGCCCTGGAAGAGGGAAGGGGAAATTAGAAACAAGGGTAAGGAGGGTGGTAAAAGTCACTTTGCTTGAGTTAAAGCCTGGAGGGGGAAAAAGTTCCAGGGAGGGGGACTATGAGGGACAAAAAATAATAAGTCGGATGACGAGATGAAGACACCCCAAAATATTAGCGGAAAAAAAATGGTATCTTTGTGGAAAAAAAGAGATCATAACAAAAAGAGAAATTTCTCGATGAAAAAAGCGGGGTTCCCCCTAAGACTGGAGACAATCAATCATCCTATCATGGGAATTTTTTGGCCCCCAAAAAGTCAGGTAAACCGGAAGTAAAGGAATCGGAGAAAAAATAAACAACAATAAAACGAAAGAAGTTCAGGGCATCACTTTTTGACTTGAAAAAGCGATTAATCCCAAGCGAACAAAAAACACAAACCCCAAAACCCCACCACAAAAAAAAAAAAAAACCCCCCCCAAAACACACTTCCGAAGGGCATCGCGACGAAGTTTAACAGGGTGGGGTGAAAAGGAAATGGAAAACTTGAAGGTAGTTTAGGCCCCCAAGGAAGAAAGTACAAAAAAAACAAACTCGCTTCCCGGAAATCCTACCTTCAGGCCCGAAGAAATTAAGAAACAAAGGAAAAAAAGAAGACGTGCAGTAAAGCAAATCCGGCCAGGGAATGTTTTTGCCCTTCATCAAAAATCCTTGAATAAAACCATCCCGCCGGAAGAAAAAGGGTGGAAAGAAGGTGACCCCCGTAACGTAACTAGAGACCAGCCGGAACCCTCAAAATCCGCCAGCCCCCACCAAGCGAAAGAACTACGTGCCAGCAAAGAGGAGTGGTCTACAGCAACGACCCGCCAGCGATGTGCTGGGGGCACCGCAGCGGAGTTAATTAAGTCTTGTCCAAAAATTTCTTGGAAAAGCCACCGGGAAGAATCGTCCCCTGAAACCGAGAAAGCTCGTCCTAAAAAAAGTTATTAACACGTTATGTTGAAACCACTGCTCGTCAAAAAGAGAGGGAGAAAGGGTAATTAGGAATCGAAGGCAAAAATCTGCTCCTCATGACGTGACTTCGGCTGAACCAATATGACGAGCAGACTTGATTCTGCATGGAAAAAAAATAAAGGCCTAGGGGATGAAAAGGAGGCAAAACTCGAACGAAAAACTTTGAATAACGTTCAGATCATGATCGATGGGGGAAATAAACGGCCCGTTCGGGACAGATCTTTGTCGGGGAAATAGGGACTCTACGAAAAAAAACACGGGCTTGGCACCAAATACCGCACGAAATAAGGTCCCCCGGATTGGCCAAAGGGGCCTTAGCCGAGCTTAAATCCCTTTGAACGAAAAAAAAGGTTCGAAGTCGAGACCCCTAGGAGGGGAAACGCACCCTGGTAATATAGGGCACATTATGGCCTTATGTTCGCAAAGGGTGCCGGCGAAGAACAGAAAAAAAACAAAAAGGAAAGAGGCAGAGGTAGGCAGGAAGTCCGAAACTCAACGTGGGTTAAAATTAGGGACCAATAAACCCCAAAGCACGCTCAAGTGGAAAAAAGTTGCGGCAGGGAGGCCTAAAAAAAAGGATGGGTCAGAAAGGACTAAGGGGAAGGGTTTGGGAAAACGAAAATTTTCCGTCAGGGTATATGGGAAAAGCGGTAATCAGTGCGCTTAGCTAAATGTTGAGAGAGGGGGGGGAAGGGAGGTTCGAGGGGGGGGGTCGCAAGGGGCCACTCAGAGGGAACTGTTTCGAACAGGCTGAAAAAAATTTCACTTAAGTTTGAACACAGCATAGAAGGTGAAGCGGATATGGGGTACTTGCATCGGCGGAGAGGGGGCGGAGGCAGAAAAGGAGAAATCCAGGGTGGCAGCAAAATTTCTTCGCTCGGACCCAACGGGGGAAAGCCGGACTTGGGAAATCCCACGCGGCACGCAGGTGAAAACCGTCCTGAAAAATTAGTGAATTGGTGGTGAAAAAAAGGAACGCTTGAGAGCTCCGGAGAGACGTTCTACGTTACTCCAGAAAAAACGAACTTTGGTGGCGCGTTTCTACTGAGATGGAAAACTGCAAACCTTATGAAGAAAAAGGGGAGAGGCTGTTGGATTCGGCAGAGAAGAAGCAACCATTTGGTCGTGGGGGGGGAGTGGCCTTTACCATAACGCAAACATTAGAGATTATATCAAGAATCGTTGCCGTCGAGAAATGAAAAAGGGAAAACGTCGAACTACATAAGAAGGTGGATAACAGTGTTCAAAAGAAGGGGCGGGCAGAATTGGGAAAAAAGATCCTCTTGGGGCTAATCCACTTGGTTCCCGAGGGTCAGGCGCCAGTCAGC
>Ga0179591_1311061_pt1 | contig 13243 bp, 13 predicted proteins | sample CZOMad2_1_08_16f_FD_182891 | JGI IMG/M metagenome (GOLD analysis project Ga0179591, IMG submission 182891) | Vadose zone soil fungal communities from Angelo Coast Range Reserve, California, USA - CZOMad2_1_08_16fungal (PacBio error correction) | ecosystem: Environmental > Terrestrial > Soil >...
CGGGGGGAGAAGTAGCCTGCGTCCAACTTCAAAGGAGCTGGGAGAATGAAAAAATGCAAAAAGGGGGGAGCTGGCTTGGCCGAACGTCCTCCAGGCACAAAAGCGCTCAGAGGAAGGAGGGGAAAAAGTAAAACGGTGAACGCGCAAACTCGATGAAGCTCTGTGAGAGGGGAAAAGGTACCAACAGGCCATGCAGCGAGGTGAGATCAAAGCGTCGATATCGCCGGGTTTAGACGGGTATTTCCAATACCGAGCTCATGCACGCCACTCTGGGCAGGAAAACGCAAAAAGGGTGCCGGCTAAAATGGAACGCATCAAAATCAGTGGAGCTTTTTTTCTGAGGGACGGCAGAAGGGATTCCATACTGGCGATCGGAACTTGCCGACGAATGTCCTCCCTGACGCATCGGGGGACGGGAAAAAGGAGAGTCCTAACTCAGTCGCTTCTGGAGGGGAGACGTGAGGCGCGATAAACGCAGTGAGGAATGGTGAAGAAGACGCAAATGCGACTGCACTCGGGAAGTGGAAGACAAACCGCAGAAGCGGGAACCGAGGCGATCGTCGCTCCTCAACCGAGAGGCGGGCAGTTGGGGTCGGGCGCCACAAAAAGATCTATGTACCGGCGACGCGCAGGATTGGGACGCAAGGCCTCGGTTGCGCCACGCGCGGTGTGGGGTTACTAAAGGACATAGGCCATCGCTAACGAAAACCTTAAGCTGCTGCTTTGACACGCCGTCGCACATCCCTTGGGAAACCAAGGAGAGGGGAGTTGCGGGAGACAGTATGCAGAAGGGGCCGGGAGAAATTCCTGGGGGGACCTTTACGGAGAGCGCCGGCTGGTGCAAAAGAACTAGGTCGGGGGGCGCCAACAGCGTCAAAATTGGAGGGGCAATGCCGGCAGTTTCGTCAGCCGACGGGTCTTCCGGGCGTCAAACGAGAGGAGGGGAGCAAAGCTTAAAGAACGGGACCGTATTAAAACGACGGGAAGCACGAGGACCCAGGGGAGACTTCTTTTCAATAGGGAACCTCCTTCCCCGGGTCGTTCTCAATTTATAAGGAAGGGGAGGGACCTCAAAAGACCGCTACAAGGGATCTCATCGAAAGAGAAAGACAATGCAAACTCCAGACGTCCGCTGCAACCCTCTTCCATAGAGGGGGAGAAGCGTTGTCGGCTTGATAGTCGGGATCTATGACCAACACGCTGTTCGTTTGGGCGGAAAACAGCTGTGTCAATTGCGGAGAGTGTGAACCGAAAGAGTGGCGAAACAAAACAGGACTATGGTAATGAGCATCAGCGGTCATGATGCGAGGGTCCGACGACGAAAGTAACAACGCCGTACCAAAAATTAGCAAGGGAGATTCGGCGCGCGAGAAGGGCGTGGTAAGGGGGGCGTCTTCTTTCTTGCAGGGAGAGAAATTTCCTGACGGAAAAGCCTGTTAGGGCCAATGACATGAAGTCTTGAAGCCGCCGCGGCAGGTCACCCTATCTTCTATCACGCGACAGAGAAAACCCAACACAAAAGACGCGGGGGCGTGAAAAAAGAAAGCGGATCGATCCGTTCGATAAAGCAGTAGAAGACCGAGAGACGTCAAGACTGGCTCCAATGTCTTCTCTGGCAGAAAAATCAGAAAAAAGAGGGAAAGTGGTGGGTCCAGGAATCAAAAATCGAATGGATAGAAGAGGCTCATAGAGACGCTTCATGAACGGGGGCGCTCGGAGATGAGATTTCAAGCCAATACAGTGGGGGGGAAAAAAAAAAAGCTCAGGAGATCTAAAAACTCCAGTCGGTGAGCTAGTGCGTTAAGGGGGAGACGACGAAGGGGGGGGAAGAAGGGGGAGAGTCTTCGAGAAGGACAAGCGAGCAGCGGCACCTCTCAGTATTTGTATGGGTCAAGAAAGGACACGACGTCCATCCCGACTAGAAAGGAGGACCGTGCGCACCTCCAGCACAAGGAAGGACCATTCAAGATCGGCGCCGGTTAAACAGACCAAAGTGGCACAAAAGGGCGGTCACAAGGGGGGAGGGGGGGGTTAATCTGGATTGCACGGTAAGGGAAAGGGTATGTAGGAGTCGGGTAGAGTTTCGTTGGCAAATGTGGGGAGAAGACAAAAGTGCATACGACGCGTATCCAGAGAGCAAGTGAGGCGACAAGGGGCCGGATTCATGACGAAAAAGGAGTCCCCAGCTAAAACCCTAGCCGAAGCAGCGCCCATTGAGCTCTTCTACCGAGGGAAGGAAGGGAATCGAGAAGACGACCGGAGGGAAGGAATAAAGGCCCGCCGATCTAACATAAGATCTGCAGGACGAACCGAAAGAGAAAGTCAACCGAAGAGAGGAATAAGGAAAGAGGGGCCTCCACCCCGGGGGGGCGCCTTCACTTCTGTCATGAAGGGCAATACATGAGTCGAACGAGCCTAAAAAGGATCTAAGGGAGTCCCACGGGCTGCGAAGATCCTTTCTCCGCACTTCAACTTTTAAAAAAACTGTGTCAAATATTAAAAGACCGAGCTGCCGCAATCTCTTCGTCGACGTTCAACACCTCCAGGGCATCATCGGGGCAGCTGATCGCGAAGAAGGAAGATAAACCTTCGAAAAGACAAAAGGACCCTACGACGATGAAAACACGCGCCGATAGAAAAAGGGAACTGTCAAAAAAGAGTGGACCGGACTCCCTGCAAAAAGATCGCAGGGGAGGGGGGGGGAAAGACGAGCTCTTCAACTCGGGGGGTAGTCACCAATGTGCACGGAGATAAATCTAATTCCTTCAGACGTCGAAGGGAAAAAAGGCGGAAGCATTGAACGTATCCCCGCCGGGAGGTGCGTGCAACGCATCTCGTCCTCACCTGCTCGAAAGAGGGAACCAATCATATACGACCCGAGAATAAAGGAGGTCCCTACGATTAGCCGGCGGAATGAGAAAGGAGAGTTCTCCTGGCTTCGCTTGGCGGTGACCGAAGGCATAGTCCTTGGATCGAAGTTCCTCATTCAAAACGAACTAAAAAACGAAAAGATGAAAGCCCTCTCGAGCCTATCGAAGACGAAGAAGAGGATCAAAACCGGACTCCGAAGAGGAGAACGCTTATTACGACCTCTTGACCCGCGGAAAGAATGCTTGGGTGGGCTCTGGCTAAAGAGAGGATCCGCTCGTCATAACCCGCTGTAGGGGAGAAGTCTTTGGACCGTCAAATCCGGAGACTTCCAGTACTTCCTGGCCCCTCATAGAAAAGAAAAAAGTGGTATCTCCCTCGGCTATGGGCGGAAGTAACCACATGCCAGAAGGAGCCTAAAAAAGCAGGAAGGGGACGTAGACGGCAAAATATCCGCACGCCTAAAGAGAGGAAGGGAGGAGTGTTGAAAGTTTCGACTCACAAGACCGGATCTCCAGAGAAGAAAAGCAGCGATAGTGAATTAGTCATAAATTAACGAGGAATCAATCGTACCTGCTCTTATCAACACGAGCTATCTGCTCTCACAACAAGAGAGAAGGAATAGATGACGGGAGGGTGCTCGATTTCATTGAACTTAGCGAAGAGGCAGTGGAATTCAAAACTCGCCTCCATAGACGGATTCTTCTCTTCAAAAGCCTGAGCGGGGTAGCTTACGAGTTACAAATTATATTCAGGAGATCGGGGGCTTATACCACCTCAGCGTGGAGGGCCTTGATGGGGGGGAGAAATTCATTGTATGGCCCGGATACCATCTGGTCGTTCTATACGCTAGGCCGACTGCCCGGGAGCCCGTACTGCCTAGCTCAGAGGGGAAGCAATACCTACTTGTCCCATCAGAGGATGACGGTCTGCAACGAAGGGGAGGGGGCGATTGCATTATTTCAGCGGGGCACTCTGTCTTCTAAACGTTCAGAGGAACTAGCAGCTACCGACTTAACGTTTCAAAAAAGGCAGACGCAGAGGGCGCGGTAGGACTCGGGTCTTCTGTAACAGTGGCCGGAACCAGGCGAGAAATCGCCGACTATAAATAAAGTTCCTCAGAGGGCAGGGGAGGAAAGGAGCGGGATCTCCTGTCCTGCATACAATCGCATAGGAGGGAAAAGGGATCCTCCGTCTCTGGTGGACGAAGAGGCCTTGTGTCCGCATCGGCATTATCATGAGAAGGGGGGAACGACGACACGACTTTCAAGGTTCCATAGGAATGCCGGTTCTAAGTGTGGCACGTCATAGAGGGTGCTAAGGCACTCGTGCGAAAACAAGGCACGTGGAACTCATCGGTCGAACGCGTACACTGTCAGGCGAAACGATTCCAAAGGACGAGGATAGTCTCCTGAGGAAGGGGAAAAGGGTTATCTGACGCATTACTCCGAGCGGGCGCGATCAATAATATGATCGCAGCGAGGATACCAGGATGGGGACGAAAAAAGGAGAGGCCCTCAGGGCTTCCTCGTCGTCGAAACAGTGGAAACGGGGAAAAGATTAAGAAGGCCTTAAACGAACGGGATTGTCACTTATCAACAGACGGGGGTCCTCTCTAAGCCATCGTCAAAGTGCGGTCGATCAAAGGTAGAGGTCATCTTCGGTAAAAGCCCCGGCGGCTGTGTAGAGCACCAGACCCAGAACGGGCTGGCGACGAGATTGCGCTAGATTAGAAGATCCTGAACCCGATTTAAAGACTCTCTGCACAAGCTGATAGAAGAGAATGACTGACAGCCCGAGCGAGGTCGGGAGCAGAGTCAGGGAGGAAGCAACAATTCGATAGGGGGAGGTGAGTGCTCAAATTAATGAGAGGAGATACGATGAAGAAAATACGTCTCTGTTAAAAAAGTGTTACCACTAAAAAAGAAAAAGAATCCGACCTCAAGAAGGGGAAAGGATAGTGGCCGCCTAAGGAGAAAAAACCCCAAACGAGATTACGCCTGTTTCCCAAAAGAGGGAGGCCGACAGACGTGCAACCTTATTCTTGAGGGGGGGAGGTAGGCTTCTCACAAGGGCAAGGGGGAGAAGTTACTGCGAACTTCTCGGCGGTTCAACTTTAAACAACGAAACTGAGAAGCGCCCACTTAAGAAGGGAATAAAATGACACGCGAATATCTGTAGGACCGACTGGGCTAACGAGAAGCACTAACCGCAGGCCACGTGCGGAGAAAACTACGAGAGCAAGTAGTGGCTTACTGGAGGGAAAACGAGACGCTAGCCGTTTCGGCTGATCAGGGGGGCCCGTATAAGAGAGGGGCCACGGGGATGGCCGGGATAACCCAAAAGGTCCGAGCTCTCAGCTGCAGCCGTCGAACGGGGAGAAAGGAGGGGAAAGTCGGAAAGATGAGGCGGAAACCTCGGGGAGACCCGTCTCAGAGTCGACGAAAGCATCACGCACCGGAGCTCTTCTGTCAGTCGGCGAAGGTGTCGGATCACTATCGGGCTATCCTGCAGGAAAGGGGGAACAAGCTGCAGGGCGTGGGCCAAGTCCGCCCGCCGCCAAGTAGAGAACGATGACCGAAAGCCAAAGAAAGCCCACCATCGCCCCGGCCGATCGACGCGCAAAAAAGTCAAAAATAGTTGTCGAAATCAACTACGGCACAATTTACCGGTAAGTCAGAATCGCATCATGACCCGGCCGAAGCAATCCCATTTGGCGGTTATACCTCAGGGGGAAAAAACAGCCCTGCACGAATTTAAAGGCCGACAAAACCCGGAAAGGGGGAAGGTGTCTTCCCTGCCCGAAACCTTCGAAAAGGGGGTATGCACCTTGGGAACGCTGGGGTTCATTCGCTGGACAGGCCATGGGGGGGAGGATCGTCTAGGAAAGATGGACAGTAGGAGCGTCGGCGTAAGACACCCGGCACTTTAGATGCACTCCGAAGAGACTCAGGCTCCTGGCTTCAATTGTCAAAGCAGTCAGATATTGTAGCTCAAAAAGGCGGAGGATTTCTCCCTGAGTCGCGACTGTGGAAGGGAAACTCGAATTCGTTGTTGACGCCGAAGGGCGGATGAGGAGGAAGACAAATGCAGGCCTGCTTTCAAACAACCAGAGAGGGGCGGTCGCTTTGAAAGACCTACGTCAGTGCAGACTGCGATCTCCTTTACCGAAAAAAAAACAGTACGAAAGTATATCTGGTACATGCAGAGGGCAGATCCCTTCAAGCCTAGACAATCGTAAAAGTTCGCGGGGCGGCAAAAGAGAGAACATCATGTTGGCTGTCAGAAAAGGACTGCATCGGGGCACAAGAAGTGTTAGGAGAAAAAAGCACCTTTCTCAAAAGGAAGGCCTAATAGAGACGTTAAGGCAAAAATCTACGTATCGCGTTGGTGGTCCAACGGAAAACAACGAAAGCCACCTATTTTCCACAGAGTCAACGCATCGCCGAAGGTACAAACTTCATGGCGGCGGGTGGGAGCCCGAAAATAAGTCAGAAGGAAGGGTAGAGTCGTTGTAGGAGAAAAAGAACACTGATCTTGCCGCAGCAAACAGAACGAGAACGCACGACGCTTCTACTTCTCCGGGGGAAAACACAGATCGCGTGCCCCGCTCAGAGGGGAGGAAAAGGGATCCCCGCCACGGAGGGTCCCTCGAAGAAACCGAGAAAAAACACGCTGACCGCGCGGGGAGCAAGGTAAGGGGGAAAAAAAGGAAGGCAAACTGGCCTGCGCGGGGAAATCGGCGATCTCGATTTAGGCAGACCTTCGACCAAGGGCGCGAAAAGGGACCGGAAGATCGAACCTCCGGCAGCCTATGGCCGCGGGCCTGGAAAAAAAAGGGCCTAGGGGAATCATAGTTCTTGCACTCGTCCCGCTCAGGGAGATCGCTAAAAGGTTGGCGCCGTGCCAATCAGCGGGAGGGGAGTAGGCAGACCCTCAGCAGAAAAAAAAACGGGTGCATCGCAAAGGGAACTGACTTGGAAAAAAATCCTGCTCCGGAGGGTCCGATCAAAGCAAACAGGAATATAGAGGAAAAAAAAAAGGAGGAAGGGAGTCGCGAAAACTCACGTAAGGAGGAGGGGTCGCGTACGTACCGGCTTGATGAGATTATCGACTAATAAGCACTTAACGCACTCAGGGGAAAAGGAAACGGAAGGGGAGATCAAGACCGTATCCAAGAGGGCGTGCGATTCCTGACGAAGGCCCCATCGGCTGACGAGTGCGATCTTCGCAAGAGGAGAGATCAGGTGTTCCTCTCCAGAACGAGGAAATGCCCGACACCAAAGAGGGGTTCTCTAAGGAAAAGCTCCCACTTCAGAGGGGAGATCGTGGTACGTGATTCCTTGGAGTAGGGTCGTTTCTTCTTAAGGGGTCCAGACGGGGGAGGAATTCTGCTGGGAAAAAAAGGGTGAAGCTTCAGCCGCTCCGGAAATTCTATATGAAGACCGGGAAGTAGAGATCTTCCGCGTCTTTGGAGAGGAGGATTGCGCGCGGCGATGCAGTGGAAAGGGGATCTCCAAACGGGGGGGATCGGGATGTACGGCCCAGCCTCGCAGGTGAGGGGGACCCTTTCTATTGAGGAGGGGAAGCGAAGCTTGGGTTTGCCGTTGGGGGGAACTGACCCAACGCTCTCTTAAAGATAAAAATAAAACGGAGGAAAAATCCTCGGCTCACTCCTCGGTTTCAAAGAGACGTGATGGAGCCCAATTACTGTGAAAGTCAGAACATTTCTCGGAGGAGGCTTCACCGCGAACTGGAATTAAAAGGGAGACGCGTGATCCTTAAAAGAGGGAGCCGGCAATAGGAGGAAGCTAACGGAAGAGAGCAGGGGGGCCCCGCGCCGTAGGTCATGACAGCTCAAAGATCTCGTTAGCAAGCCAGGCGGAAGGGGAGGTGATCAGCCACTGAAGGAGGACCGTACAGCGAGGGGAAAACATGAGAAGACCGAGAGCGACCGGAAACTTCATCCATTTCGAACAGGAAATCAGGCGAACATGCACTTGGATCCTTGAGAGTAGGAGCGAGAGAGGGAGAGGCAGCAGAGAAATTCTGCACTAAGGGAATAAAGCGTCACTCGACGAAAGAAATCTGTCCGGAGGCCACCATCTTCCCCATACGAAAAAGTGGGGGCCAAAGGTCTAATTCGGGGGAAGGGGGGAAGACTTTGTATAGAGTTCAACTCTTACTTAGTGTTGGCATGCTGGGCTAAAGGAAATGTCTAAAAGAGAGGGGGTCGAACATTACATATTAATTGGATTGACTACGGTCCAAGAGGGGTGTCTAAAAAAATTCGCGGGGAAACCGGGGTGCTGCCGTCTCACCTTGGGAGGCGACAAAAAGGAGAAGGCGTCAGGCTCTATCTTGCCAGGGGGGGCAGGAATCCCGCGGCTTTTCGGCCTCTCAAAAGAGAGAGGGGAGGCGGGTCTCTGAGTTGAGAGAACTTTACCTAAGAAACTCCTTCTACGGCATCAAAAACTAAAGGGAGAAAAAAGGAAAGTATCGTCGCCGTACTAAAAAGCAATCAAGAGCGGGGAGTCAAAGCGACGTCTCTCTTCGCGAGAAACAAGAAGGAGGACCTCGGTCGACAAAGGGATTCTCCCCTTCTGCCGGAGATGCTCGATATCTAGTCCATTTGGTGGGAGCCGGCAGAAAAACGCACAAAAAGAAAATGAATCAGTGGGAGACGAGGAAAAGAGAGGGTAAGGACTCTCTCCGACAGGGGACTAGATGGAGAGGGTTCCAGGAAGCCATTGAAACCGACCTGGGGGGAAGATAGAGAGAGGCCTCCGCCCGTCTTTCCTTGAGGTGTAGGGGAGGGGTATTTATTCGGGGGCTTCCAAAGGGGTCAGGATGCGAGGAATGTCGCATCCGGATAGCGAAATCGTTCAGTCGTTTAGAGAATAAATCGATAAACGCTCTTTCAAAGGGTACGGGCGAAGAAGGGCGTTACGGGGATCAGGAAGAAAGAATCAGACCAGTCCCCGAAAGAAGGGGGGATTCTCTCAGGTCTCAGGGGAACATAGGCGGCAGCTTTTTGGTATAGTACAAAAGATGATTGGACTCAAGAACCTTGCGGGAGAAAAGAGAGATGAAGGGTTAGAGTTTTTATTGCCACACGGGGGTTGGGGGAAAGAAACAGGGAGCACGCTATGGAGGTTTCGGGGAGGCGGATATCAATTTGAGCTGACCTCGAAAATTAAGAAGGAAAAAGAATTGGAGTCGCCTACGATCCCAAGAGGCGGGAAGTGCAGTGAAAAACCATCCGGGGAGATAACGATTTGAGGAGAGTCACTTCGACCTCGAGTGAGAAGATTGAAGATACCAAGGGAGAGTCAAATTTGTCTAAGAAGGTGCCGCTCACCTTCGGGGGCCGCGGATTGGAAGGGCTTGGCCTCGCCACCTCGTAGATAGGGAAGATATACCCCCGCATGGAGTTATTGACTAGTCCTCTAAGGAACCTCCGCGGAAGAAAAGGGCCTGGGGATCAAAATCTTATGCGAAGGGGAAACACTCTTTAATGGGCGAAGACGAGGGACCAAAAAACGCTAGACTGAGGAGACGGCGCACATCCGCTTGCCTCAAAGAGGCAGCGCACGGAGACGTCGTGCATCGATGACCGAGGGGGAACCGTCCCCATTACCTTCGAAAAGACGGAAGGAGCGATAACAAAAGTGAAAAACACTCAGGCCGCTCCCGCCAAAAGAGGAAGAGTGAGAAACGACTGCCTATTCTCCAAAAAAAAGGGGGTTAACTCCGCCAGCGATGGTCAAAAATTAGCACCAAACTATGCGGTACACGAGAGAAAAGATACAGGATGGACCACCTGACGTAAGAGCATTCGCTTAGGAAATCTCATTCATCTAAGGAGAGGCTCTAGCATAGCCAGAAACTCTAGGAAAGAAAGCAAATGAGCCCCGAAAACTACGCTTAAACCTTCGGAAAGAAGATGTCGCCGCGGTCGCTGCGATGGAGGTGGACGGACCTTCAAGTCAGGGTCGAAAGGTGGGCGTGCGGAGACCCTCACAACAAAAACCGATGAAGCGCCCTATACTATTCTGGGGCGCCTAGAAAGAAAACTAAAGTACGCTCTGTCCTAATGAAGGAGGAGAAGGATACGTATTAATCCCTGGACCCCGCCTGTTCGTTGCAACGGGCTCCTCACCCGTCTATTGCATGCAGGCGTTAGAAAGCGGCACTATTCTTGCTAGGGTCGTTCTGCCTCCCTAAGAGGGCTGATCACTTGACCAGGTGAAAGCTCGCCGATTAAGAGAGCCAGAAAGATTAAAGATCCTACGGGAAATATCCCCATAGCCGATAGGGGGAGTCGCCTGACCATAGGGCGAAAAGAAGAAGGGAAGGGGGACGTCAACATTCCGGAAACCTATATCTATCAGTTTTCCGTAGAAGGAAACATCATGAAGTTGTCGGGGCGAGAAGAAGAAGGCGAAGTTTCGTGAAAATTTATCATCAATAAAGAAACTCCATCGACATGACAAAGAAGGAGCAAGAACTATCTTATCTATAGAAGAAAAAAAAAAACACAAGGGAAGAGAAAATGGCGGTGCGACGTGATAGTGAACTAAGGGAAGGAGTGCCCTGCTAAACTTCACCAAGCAGTAGATTAGGGGAAATCAGCGAAAAGCGGTTTCGTGAAATGAACCCACGAGAAGACAAAGAATCTATTGGAATTGCGACGAGGTTGAAGAAAAGTCACCGTGCCGTAGGACATAACGTGGTAGGCTGTATTCAGGGTCATTTGGGAGGAAAGTGCAAGGATCTGCGCCGATCTGACGCACGTCGATGCCGGAGGTCAAACCTGCAAGTAACGGGAACGCGCTTCCGTGTAGCGAGCAAAGAACGAACTGCGAAACCATAATCGTTAGTCAAAAGACGGGGGGACTTCGACGGGATCGCGGCAACGAACCGCTGTCAAGTGGCATCATCGGTCAGGAAGAAAAAAAGGGGATACCTGACTTCTAACGGAGAGTAGCCTAGTCTGAAGACCGGCTCTTCAGATCTTTCGGCTAGGGCTCTGAGGTTACGGAAGGAACCAGCGGGGCGTCCCTATACTTGAGGATGCGAGGGCACAACACTCACCAGAAACAGCGTAAGGAGAAGGACGCAGACTTCAATAGTAGGGATGCCACGCGACGGGAGAGAGGATTGTATTACGGGTCTAGAAGAGGAACCGAGACTTCGACGTTCAGCTATAGGGGAGAGAGTATCGGTCAAAATCCAAGGACTGCGTTCAGGTAGTGCCGAAAGTTTTGATAGAATCTGACCCTTTTGCTTAAAACGGAAAGTGAAGAAGAGGGGCGATCAGGAGAAAGTCAACGCTTTAAGGTTATCACGGGACAAAAGAGGTTGGACATCGTAATAGGTAGGAATCTCCTCTACGTGGGGGAGGACATATTGCACAATAGTGCAGAATAAGGCCTTGCGATTATCAGCGGGAGGGGAATTTGCAGGGATCTACGACTAGCTAGCCAAATAGGATAATTTCTCGGAAATCCACAGCTTGGTAAAAGGGGGAAATAAAGGAGAGTCAAGGCTTCAGGAAGAGAGAATCTTCGAAGGAAAAAAAAAGGGAATCTGAATAGGTATAAACGCGTTGGAGTAGAGATAAAAGGACTTGCAGTGGGCGTCTCGTTCTGATAAAGAAGAAGGACGACGGTGGCGACGTTGCTCTCGGAGTAAGAACCACCTTTTTACTGAGAAGAGAGAGGCATGCCTATTCCCTTCAGCCTGGCGAAGAGGAACTCTCTCGGACGATATATCTCTCAGAGAGGACACTGAAGAGACTGGATGTTAATAATCAGGAGGAGCGAAATGTATAAAGACATCTTATCTGGGCAGGGGGAGTGAAAATGGGCTATCCCGCGACGATGATAGCAAGGGCTCAGTAGAAAAAAGTGGGTGTCACTCAAAATAACAATCAAGACAACCTCTCCTTCAAGAAAGGGCGGTAAAGCATATTTTGAAAACAACCCCAAAAGAGCGAAACCGGTTTCGAAATTCCCGATCCAGAAGCCTTAATGGAGGGATCGGCGGGCTGGCGTCGGTCTCAAGGAGAGAGGACTACGACAACGGGTACTTCGACATGTAACTTGGAAAGGGGGGAGCAAGCAGGTAACGCGCGCAAGGACTAAGAGAAACGTAAGCCGACGAAAGTAGAGAGCACACCATATCGCAAGCACGGTGGGTAATAGTCGGGGGTCCAGATGTAATTTTCTTCCGCTTAACAAAGTCTGAAGGGGGGGAGGGAGCAGGTTTCCCGGAACGGACTTCCTCGGGAGTCCAATCGGAAGGAAGGGGAAGTGACGGCTACCCCACCATACTATGCAGAGAGAGGAAAGCACGTGAGTGGAGCCGCGAGGGAAGGAGGGGGATCGACTACTCATCTGGGGGCCGAGAAGAATGAAGACGCCCCATGAAAGCCAAAGAGAAGGCGTGAAACTCGACGTAGACTGGATTGGGAGAGGAGAAGGTACCGATCGTGTGGATCTCTGCCGCGTCAGGTCAAGAGGGCGCCGCCGGAAGACCCAATTCGAAAGAGGAAGGGGAAAAGAAGAAGCAAGTCAGGCCCATGCCGATGAGCAGAAAGGGAATAAGAGGTCATACTTTTGATACGGCTATACCGAACTTGGGAAGGGGGAATGAGGAATCGCACCCCCCCGTTGGGCGAGAGCATACAATACATAGGTTATCAAAGAGATTGGAGACACAAGACCACCCTTTTTACACATCACTGGAAGGAAAAAACGGGGGTTAGGATTTCATCCCCGAGGTCAAAAAAAAGCCAAGCGAAAGGGTTCGGGAACCCCTATATGGAACTTTGGCAGAGCGGAATTTCAGGAGGAGGAGAAACTGCGCTGGGGACCAGTTTCGAGGGGGGGAGAGGCGGGTTGCTGCCGACCCAGATCACTTGCGCCTCGAGGCAGGTGAAAAAAAAAATTCAAAGGAAAGGAGGCCAGTTCCAGCTGTAAAGAGGATGAAGAAGTGTTTACGTAAGTCTGCTTAGGTTCCCCATCTCAATCTGAGGGGGGAAGCCAGGAAAGAACGTTCTGAAAACTTAGCAGGACGGCGGCACGCAAGATAGATTGATCTTGGTCCGGGACACTGGCTTGGGAGAAATATACGCATACCATTGTGACCGGACTAAAATTTGAGGACCATTCACGAACGCAGAAAGGTCACGACTACTGCTGTCCGAAAAGGTGAGGCGTCGAAAGCATCAGCTGACTGTGTGGAGCAGGAGAGGGTTGAAAAAAAAAATAGGAATGATAAAAATCACACGTGGGTGGCCGTCAACGGGACGAAGAGAAGACGGCTCGTCGACTACATCGCCAAGGGAGACGGGAGCTGTTGGACTTCC
>Ga0179591_1319563_pt1 | contig 13243 bp, 13 predicted proteins | sample CZOMad2_1_08_16f_FD_182891 | JGI IMG/M metagenome (GOLD analysis project Ga0179591, IMG submission 182891) | Vadose zone soil fungal communities from Angelo Coast Range Reserve, California, USA - CZOMad2_1_08_16fungal (PacBio error correction) | ecosystem: Environmental > Terrestrial > Soil >...
ACTCAGCAGCCTCTGAAGGAAGGACGAGGGGAGGAACTGAAGAAAGCGCGACATAGGAATGCTGCGTGGCTTTTCAGAGGGCTTGACGGTCGCTAAAGACTGCAAGGAGGCTCGGGAAAAAAAAGAGGATGGCCATCTTGGGGGTGTTTTTCATGTTGATTCACCAGCTAGAACGGGCCGCAAATAGAACAAATAAAGGGGGCGTCGACTCCGGCAGGGACCTGTGGGCCTGTTGAATTGTTCCCGAAGGGCTTCAGAGAAAAAACGCACGAGAAATGTGAAAGCAGATATGAAACTCCTATATTATCCGCAATCACCCCAGTAGGGAACGGGTCGTGATCGCCACGCGAGGGGGATAATGCACTGCACCCAATCATCAGAGTGGGGAGACTATCTATTTCGGAATCTTAGAGAAGAAGTTTTCTTCAAAGCGGGAAAAATTGCGGGGTCAAGTTAAGAGAGAAAGCTTCCGGGAATTTTCCTCGTTCAGCACCTATTGAATCGTCCTATTCGTCGCGCAGACCGAAAAGGAGAAATGAAAGCGATTGCTAGAAGGTTCCTTCGTTCAAGGACCTCCCGCCTCAAGGGGCCATTTACGAAATGGTGTATATGTACCAGAGCTTATGAGAGTCCGGAGGTTGGGAAAAACCGGAGAAAGAAAGGGAAAAAATGGACTGAGGACCTATATTGAACTTTTAAATACCGGAGGACCGGGAGGAAGCAGGCCGGTTTAGGTAATGAATGGGGGGGGGGGGGGGGGGGGGGGGTGGGGGGGGGGGGGGGGGGGGGGGGGGGGGTGGGGGGGGGGGGGGTTGGGGGGGGGTGTTGGGGGTGGGGGGGGTGGGTGGTTGTGGGGGGGGGGGGGGGGGGTGGGGTGTGGGGGGGGTGGTGGTTTGGGGGTGGGGGGGGGTGGTGGGGGGGGGGGGGGGGGGGGGGGGGGGGTGGGGGGGGGGGGGGGGGGGGGGGGGGGGGGGGTGTGGGGGGGGGGGAGGGGGGTGGGGGGGGGGGGGGGGGGGGGGGGGTGGTGGGGGGGTGGGGGGGGGGGGGGGGGGGGGGGGGGGGGGGGGGGGGGGGGGGGGGGGGGGGGGGGGGGGGGGGGGGGGGGGTGGGGGGTGGTGGGGGGGGGGGGGGGGGGGGGGGTTGTGTGTGGGGTGGTGGGTGGGGGGGGGGGGGTTTGGGGGGGGGGGGGGGGGGGGGTTGTTTTGGGGGTGGGGGTTTTTGGGTTGTTTTGGGGGGGGGGGGGGGTGGGGGGGTGGGGGTGTGTTTGGACTGGAAGCAATAAGAAAAAAGGAGACACGGGCACTGGGGGGGAAAGAAGGTCTTAAGGGCCTCCGGACACGAGTAAGCGCCATTAGCACGACCGGACAAAGCCAATCCGACGATGTGCAGGGGAGCAAACTTAGAAATCGGAAGGGACCGCGTGTCAGGGCGAAGCCGCGCGTGGCAGGGGGGGCCAGACCCGTTGAGGTATGGGGGGAGACGGCAAAAAATCCCAGAAAAAAGACCGAGGGCACAATAGAGCGAAAAATGGCCGAACTTCTCACAAAGCTTCTGGCAAGAAAAGCGCGGCTCCATGGGGGAAAAAGTCCCAAGAGTCCCCATCAAAGCCACCGGAACCCGGCAAAGGAATTTGAGGAGGTGGAGGCGGGACCTTCGGTTGGGAGGCGTGGGGGAGCCTGAGGGTGAGGGGGCGAATGTCAGTGGTGGGGTAGTTTGGGTTCTAAAAAAGGTACTCTCGGGTATGGAGAGGAAGGGTGGAAGACGCGGGGGAGGTTAGGCATGGTGCTTGCCAGGGGCGATCGGTATGGTGAATTGGCCGGAGGAAAACGGAGGCTTGTGCGCCTCTGGAAACAATTGGTCCATTTTGAAGTAGTACTAGAGGGGTTGCGGGGAATTACGGGGCGGTTGTTAAAAGAAATACAACAGTAGGAAAAAGTATCGGAGAGGAAGGAGGAAAAGGGACTCTCTCGGAAGCCTTTTTACCCTAAAAAAAAACCAAATTAGAAGAACACTTGAGGGAAGGGGGTTATTAAGCGACTCCTAGAACTTTAGTACCACTAGGGGTGACCTTCATATATTTTCGTGATGTCGTTCACAAATGTAACAGTCAGAGGTGGTTTCGCGGTGGAATGGGTGGGGGGGGGCAACCGGCACAGAAGAACAACTTCGCGGGAAAATGAAAAAGAGAAGGTAGAACGGATCAAAAGGTGGAGTATTACCGGGAAACAGGCAGATTGGGAAGAGCTCATCGCAAAACGAATGAGACAGGGCAAAGGAAAGGGAGAACTTCGGGAGGTAAAAAAAGTTAGGTCGTACTACAAATTTTAGATCAGAGAAGGATCCAGAATACCTCCTACGTCCTGGGGAGAGGCGGAAAACCAAACCCACACCCAAAACCCCCCCCAAGCCAACACACAACCCCCGCCCACCCCCAACACAAAACCCAAAACACCCCGCCCCCCAAAACCCCCCACACCCCCCCCCACCCCCCCCACTCGACCCCCAAAGACCCCACACCCCACCCCCCCACCCCCTCCGCCCACAATCCCCCCCCGCCCACAAGCGTTTTGAAAGGTAAAGTCAGCAAAACAGCGCAACCTAAGGCGTCTGTGAGGCGGTTCCAAATTGGTGAACCCGCCGGGTGGTCGTGTCAAAAAAACAAAAGGTGGCAATCAGTCTTTTGGAGTCAACGAAAGACGAGGGGAAAAACGCCGCCGAAGGAGCCGGGGGACCGTTGGCCACTTCTCGCGGGGGCTACTTTCTTGAGGAGGGAAAGACATCCCGATGACTAGAAACCGTGAGGAACGGAGAAGGAAAACTCACAAGGACTGTGGAGGGGATCGGATCCTGAGGGAATTCGAGGGCGCTCACCTCTCATTAGTCGGCAAGAAGAAAGACTTGTTTTCCGTGTGCTCTCAACAGACTATCAAAAAGAGTCACGCCAAAGAGTGTGGGGGGAGAAGGAGATACAAACAAAAAGAGGAAGTCTCGCTGCTGCTAATCACGAAACTGCTCAGAGAAAAGAAGTGACTCACTCTTCAAACTATAAATCGAATCATCAAACGGGGAAGAGAAAAATGAGGGATTGGAGGGAGAGGGGAATGGAGCAAAAGAGCCGACCTTTATTTCTTCGGAACGCGAGATTCCGTAGGAAAGGATGTTTTGGGAGGCAAAGGGAGAACGTGCACAGTTTTGACTTGAGGGAAGGAGGAAAGACGAATCAAGAAAAACAAGCTGGCCTCGTTCACTGCTAACGGAGGCTAGTTGAAAGAGGGTTGAGCAAAGGATCCTAGAAAAAACAAAAAAAAGCATGGAGAAAGTGCTCAAGAAGTGAGAGGGGAAGCGAGTCAGGAACATCTGGTGGGAAACCTTAGACCACCCCGATTCACCCCCGCGTGCCGTTCTCGCATGAGGCACCTCGGGGTAAAACGACAAATGAGGAGCCACTTGGGGGAGGGGGAGGACACTACCACCAGCGGGTTCAATCTTGGAACCGAAAAAAAGGTTTCCGATTGGAGGGAGAACTCAGTCCTACAGGACCACCAAATTCAGAAGTATATCAAGGCCAAGCGCGTAGCTGGGTCTAGGATGCTCTCAAGAGCGCCTTTAGGATGTACGACATGCCTTGGGAATCCAACTCGAAGTGAAGAGGGTAAGTGGATTCTGGAGATCAAAAGAAAAGTGAAAGGGGATGACCGACTCCAACTTCTTGACAGTTATCGTTTCTTCTGGTTGGTCTAAAAAGGGGCGCTATCGTGAAAAAAATATTGCAAAAAGTGGGAAGTCGGAACCAACCGACTGTTCCAGTTGGTACCGCCTCAAGATCCTTCTTCAAAAAAAAGACCGCTAAGCTTAAGAGAGGAGAAGGAAAGACCGAATCGCAAGGGGAGAATTCGTGGTTTGGAGGGTCACTAGGAGAGGAGGAGCCGTAAGATCCAAAAAACATATCTGAAAGGCTACTGGATCTTGCCGGAAGAGGGGAGTGGGGTGGTGGAGGCATGTGACCAAACCTCCCCAGGAAAGGCCGAGGGCTCTACGAAAGGGAAACAAAAAAAGCGGAGAAGGGGAAGTTAGTAACGAAGCTCAGGGCCTAATGCCAAGTCCCCAATATCCGCAAAAATTGAAGCGAGACTCACAAAAAAAGAGAGGAAAAACAACGCGGGAATCCTTAGAGAGTATCGAGACTGTAAGACACAGGCGAATCTCTGCAAAAAGGCCCAACTCGGGGGGACCTGAACAACCAGACAACGCGAATTCGTAACAAATCACCCTAGCCGACTCCTCAAAACATTCAAAACCTCTGCCGTGGACGTAGAACATTGAGGGGAAAAACCCAGGAAATAAGGACCAAAAGGTTCAAGAAGAAGAGAGGTTCTTTGTTCCGCCATTTGATTCGCGGTGTCGAAGGAAGAAGGATGGGGTAAAAGGAAAACGATTCTCGGAGGGGTGCCCTCAAAATTTTTAAATGCCAAATCTCGTCAAAACGCTGTTTTAAGCCAAATTTTCGCCACTGCTCCCAGCCAAAAAGCGGTCCCACAATCTTCGAGATTGTCCAGTCCGGTCTGCCGTGGAAGAGGGGCCCGAGCCAAAAAAAAATCCGGGAACAAAAAGGAAGGACAAGGGCACGCTGGTCTCATCTCGGAGGGATTGCTCCGCTCTTTCGGTTCATGGTGCCCACCAGTGTGCAATCCTCAGACAAAAAAAGGGAGGCTGAGGTCCGCGAAGGGAAGTGTCCATACGAAACTCCGCACAAGTCGGACCCGGTAGTAGTTCCGAGGACTTCTTACGGCCAACTAGGGAAAAACAGAAGGGGGACATCCTTTTTACCCCCTCGACATGTCCCCGAGCAAGCAAGGCTTCACAGAATCGAAATGGACTCCCGAGGGGCGTCCTGGACGAAAATCCCCTTAATTCCCCTGGAAGTAAGCGAAAGACAGGGAAAAAGAAGTTCTGAAAGACAAAGTTACCGCCCCTTGCAGTCTCTTCTTGGTATCTCACGCCTTGGGGGGAAGAAAAATAAAAAGCGATAAAAGTCTGCCAAAGATGGTGAATCCCTACTGGAATCACCTGAAAGTTGCAGTCCATCATCACAAAAAGAAGGGGAAGAGAAGCTCAATGGCGCGGGGGCACCAGAAAAGTGAAAAAGGGGGGCTTCTATCACTCTCATCGTCTGGTTCTGAATTTTCGGTTGCTAAAGAGTCATTCGAAGGATAAATTTTTCAATCCATGCGAAACCATAAAGAGTTAAAAAGTATACGTCAAGGGGGAAAGAACACTTGCATGCGGTTTTCTATGTTGGCGACCAAGATTAGAACAACTAACTGAACACACCCACTATTACCATCGAAAGGACATAAGATAACCAGAACCGAGATGGGGAAATTTAGGCAGCTGAGACGACCGAAAACCTACTGAACCTCCAGAACGGACTATTTGCCGATCGGGCGAAGAAACCAGAAGGAACTATCGTTCGATTACCAACGGAAAGCCCCGTACGCCACTTCTCAAAAAACGGAGTAGTAGGAAAAGATATATGGGAAAGAAGATCCAAGGAGTCCTCGACCGAGATCACGGTAGTGAAAAAGATGACTCTCGCGCTTCTGCTATCGAAAAAGATTCTTCTTCTCGGTCTTCGTGGCTTGAACGGGTGCGCTAGGCCCTAAAAAAAAAGAAAGAGAGAAACGGGGGCTTCTTTCCGGCTAGGGTCATAGGGGCTGGGGTTGGAGGGTCGAAGACATTGCCTCACGCAACGCCAGAGCCGGAGTTAAGGAGGAACGAGAGTCAAGGGGGGGAAAATCGTTTGAGGGGGGAGGCCTGATTAAATCCCAGGCGCGAAAACGGGAACGAGAAACAGAAGAACAACAGAGAGTGGGAAGCCCCGATCGTGCGCCGAGCGGTAGAAAAAACCAGACCGGGGGGGGGAACGTGCACCAAATAAACAGTAGATTGGCTTTGCTACCGGACGTGGATGCCTCACCATTCATGCGGCGCCAAAGGAGAGGAGTGTAGAAAGATTAAAAGGAAGGAAAGGGGACGACAGAATGTTGAAACCGGGATCCTGCCTTCGTAAAACTTTTTCTAAGGAACTTTGGAAGAGATCAAATACGGGGGAAGTGAAGGGCGAATTAGAGGAGGAAAGGTATAGCCAGCTGGGGAAAAAGCCTCTGGTAGGAGGTTAAGCCTTAAAAGAAAGAGGATCCTGGTGGGAACCGGGTCCCCAGAACAATGACTGGGGGCTGGGACCTCTTAAGCTTTGCCTATTCCAGGAAAGAACGTAACGCATAAAGAATTTTTGCGGGCGAGAGAGGGGAATACAGGACAGGAGACACACTGGGGTCATATCGCGTGGACGCAAAAAGGGGGAAATTACAGCCAAAGTCAAGGAAGCGCATAGAAAAGGGGGCTAGAAGTTTGAGCTAAGACTTAATAGGGCTCATACTTCCGACTACTGATCCGCATCTCGAGAGGGTGAGCGTAGGGGAAGGGGAATTCTGCCGGGCAAGGAACCTCGTACGGTCTGAAAAACGGGGTTTCCTCCGGAAAACCATTTGGTTGGGGCACAGGGGGCAGGGGCGAGAAAGTTCAAGGGGCAGCACGAAAGGTAGGGAGGGATTATCCTCCTACCCCGCCCTAACTCGCACAAACCCTAACAGGCGACTGTTAGAAAAACTCAGGGAAGTCCCCCCGCAACTAAAAATGAAAAAAAAGTCATTACGTGTCAGGGGGCGATTCGGTGAACAGGAGGGGTTCTTGCGTGGGTTTAGCATCTGGAGCTGTGGGGAAAGGGGAGGGAAGGGCTAGTTTTGTGGAAGTGAAAGAGAAGTCTCGACCTTCTGGTCGAGGACACTTTCGCGTCTCGGGAAAGCTACGGGCGTTTTCGCAGGGTTGAATGAGAAAGGTGCGGAGCTCGGAATGGATAAAAAATTGGCGAAAACAGTCGTACCAGTGGTTGTCCGGCTGAAAATGAAGCTATTTTCTTTGTAAGGTCACTTGACGGGGCAAGTTGTTCACTGAAAGGTGGGGGGGGGGGGGGAACTACAGTGAGGAGGTCGGGGAAAAAAGAGGCTCTGACGGAGGATACGGAGTGGGAAAGAAAAAACAAAAAAATAGAAACTTTCTGTCTCCATCGAGCGACTAACTGTGAGAAGCGGTCGGTTCCCGGCAGCAAAGGGGGGCGCGGGTCGTGAAAAGTCAAGGGTGAAATGGCAATGTTGGGAAAGAGCGGGTTCCCGCGTAGAGGAAAAAAAAATCCAGAGCGTGCTGCGACCTAAGCCGAACGAGCTAACTGCTCAATCAGTGGGTGCTAGGACGCAACAGAGGAGAGGTGCGATAGCTCCAAGCACTGGAAAGCAAGCCAATGTAACCCTCCTTCACTTCTAAGGGGGGAGTACCCACTGCAGGCGTACTCAGAAGGGAATCGAGAAGATCTCGGAAGATCGGAGGAAAGACTTCGGCTGAACGGGAAGACTTCGGGAGAACCCATCTCAACCGATCCTATGACGGTTTCACGCGTTGAGGTTACCAATTGGTGAGATGGACGGTGGTAAGCCCAGAAATTGTCGGGGGGAAAGAAAAGGAGGGATTGGAGACGGAAGAAGGAGTCGCGAACTGAAGTTGTCCACTTCTCGGGAGGGTTGCTTACTTTACGGATGGCGTAAAATCGCCCTATGACGCCGGACGACGAAAATCCGGAGGGAGGGAAGGGAATCAAAAACGCAAAGAGGGGTGGGAGGAGCCGAGGCAGAAAGAAAAAAGGGTCGCGGAAAAAAGAGAGGAAGTTCTCGGCCCGAACGCCGGACACCTTTTTTTCCTCGGAAAAGACCAGTTCCCGCGCGGCATACGTGGGACCCTCCGACCGCGAGAGACCACAAAAAGAGCCGAGGTCTGGCTGAAAAAAAAGAACGAGGGCTGGGGGGGCAAAGCACTCAAAGGGTCAAAAGGTCGTTCGGGTATTGATCAAAAAGCTCTCTCAAAGGAAGGGAGGGATGAGCGAAGCGGGTCTGAGAGTGAAGAAAAAGAAACTGCACCGCTAGAGAATGAAGTTCGGAGCGCCGCGAAGGGCCGTCCGCAAAGTAAGTGTTTGAAGCCAGAGGCCCACGAAGGAGATGCGAAAAGAGGAGGAGGGGATATAGGAGAAGAAGAGAAGAAAGGAGGCTTCAATCTTGACCGCGAACTTCTGCGGAGAGTACAATTATGGAGGACAAAACACTCCGGAATCAAAAAACCCAAGCGGGGTCCGGCTCAAGAGGAAAAGAGGGGATCGGCGAGAAGCGAGGGGAAAGAATAGAAGAGCAAAAAAAATTGGCAACCGGGGGCCTCGGTGCCCGGATCTCTCATGAAGATCAAAACGAATCTTATTTCCGTCGCCTAAATCACCGACTCCAAATTGTTCCTTGCAAGCTGTTTCTGAAAAAACCCGCGTGAAAGCTTTGAAAAAAACCAAAGAGGGGATGCGGTTGCCGGGATGGTTTTCAAGTATGACCCACGCCGTTTCCCACAGCCTTCATCTACGCATATTCTCGAACATAGCTTATTAGGGATACTTTCCAAAAAAGGAAAAGGGGGGGAAGAAAGTACAAGTTGAAGCGTTGAATTTATCTTCGGCTTTTGGGGGGGAGAATCACACTAAAACTCTGCAGAGGGGACGCTCCAAAGCTGGAGTCGAGCAAAGCAGGGGATCGGCCCTTGGAAACTCGCGAGTGCAAACAAGTCCGGAAAACCAAGGCCGAGGAAAAAATCTACCAGGGGGGGACCAGCCAATCAATCGGGTCTTCCCGGGAAACCTACCTTCTGGCGATAACCTTTGGCTTGGATGAGCTTCTGAGACTACATCAGATGGTTGGCTGAAAAGTTGGAGGGGGAAACTAGACAGAAGGAACGCAGACAACAAAGAAATCTCAAAAAAAAAAAACAGGCAGTTGTAAGTCGAACACTTTTATGGGAAGGAAGTGGGGCTTTCGTGAAAAAGTGACCAAGAACGTAAAGAGAACGACGGAAAAAAAAGGAAAGGGAGGGTATCAAAAATCCTCCGGTTCCGAGGCCATTCCCACATGACGGGAGCAAAAGGAAACACCAAAAAACTCGACAAAAGAGAAGAAGGAGAGTACGAGAAAAGGAGAAAGAGGCCAAATATGGACAGGGAAAACCCTGACAGTATAATCGCCGTCCAAAACTCAGGCACTTAACAAAAAGAAATTACCCAAACCAAGAGCCCATCAATAGCCGGCAAGGTCGCGTAATGGTTCAAGCCCTAACGTAAGTGCAATGCGCCGTTTTCGAAGAAGTGCGAGGAGGCAAGTTGGCGGATAAACTGGACGCCCTCGGGCGGGGATTGGAGTACTTACGACCCGCCGAGGAAAATCGCGCTAAAAACCTCAAAGGGATCTCGGCCAAACGGACGCTTTTTAAAGGGGACAAGCATAGTGGTCAAACAACAAAGAGATCTTAAGGGAGAAAAGAGGGGGAAAATTACCGGCTACTTGAAGGAAAAAACGGTAACTCTCCATAAGAAGTCTCAGGGAACCCCCAGAAGACACGTTCAGATGCGCAAGCTCTTCGAGTGAGTCGCCGTCGGGGGAGCGCAAGGGGTTCAGAGGAGAGAACGAACGGACGCTGTCCAAGGTAGGTACCATTACATCGGGAAAGTACTACGCACCCTAGGGGAAGGAAAGGTAAAGACATCCCATTGGACTACTCCCAACACGCTAACTGGGGAAAGATGGGACCACAGAGCCGGAAGCTAACGCCGAAGAAGGAAAGGGGAGGAAAAGGTGCGTTACGAACACCTGCCTTCACACCTTCAAGTTAGCCGATTTTAGAAGAAAGAAATATATAAAAGAAAAAAGAACTCGGAGGGAAAATATAGAAAGGTGGCAGGGGAAAAGACCCAAGTCAGGCTACGTCTTATGTTCTGCCGAGGACTCCTAAAGGACGGACAACGAGAAGACACTCGACAATGAGGGGTCTCTTTTAAGCTGAAGGACCCAAATTCAAATTCTGGGTCCCAGAGCTCTCATTTGGTATTTCCCCCTCGGTGAGAGTAGATCCCCGCGTTCAAACGAAGGAGAAGGAAGAAAAACAAGCACAAACTACGGCGGCCTCTTAAGCGCCAACACATTGGGGCGTCGAGATTTAGACAACCGCAATGACCCTCCTCCCTCTTACCGCATAGAAATCGCAGGAAACAGTATGCAGGATAGCGACTACCAAAAAAAAGAAATTCAAACCCTCCGCTAGTCTCGCAGGATCTCTCAGCAGGGGACAAACCTTCAGAAGGGTTGGGCTAGAAATCGATGCTCCCCACGATCTCAAAAAACAACTATTATTAAATAGAGAGTTACGGGGCGTCGGAACAAGGGGGAGTGGTCTTGGTTAGATCAAGAGCTCTCGAGAGAACGTCCGGGACGGGGTCGTGATTGAGGGGCTAAAGATCAGAAAAGAGAGAACGCGCGTGATAGGGGGGGGGGCATATGTCATCGTTTCTGGTGTCATTGGGAAATTTGCAAGCTCGTAGAAGATGGGAAGAAGGAAAAACGCAAAGCAAGGGAGGCGTAAGGGGGTTACCTAGTTGATGGGATGTGAGACCGGAAGATGCCGGGCCAAGAGAGGGCAAAGAACAGATGGGAAAATTATTGAGCGCAAACATCAACCCCGTCCGGGAAAGGTTTCAGAAACATAGCTCGCAGGTGAAACAAAAATGGAAAAGCCCCACATGGGGTCGTCGGCCATATCGAGAGAAATCTTACGCAGACTCTTTTCAAGCACTGAACAAATGCGGGTGTAGGGGAAATCCGAGAAAAGAGTGAAAGGGAAAATCAAAGACAAATAAAAACGCGAAGTTCACTGGGGTGACTTCCGGGGAAGAGAGCCGTAAGAGACCCGAGGGCGTACACAGCGCAGGGGCCTCAACAAAGTCAAGGGACGAGGGGGAGGAAACCAGTTTCGCTGTGTGGGGAGGAGTCCAGTACAGTGGAAGGGGGAAGTCCGAAGAGTCTGACGGACAGGAAAAATCTTGGGGCAAGATTTAAGTTACCTACCTTCGGGACCGCACATCACGTTGCAAGGGGGGCAGGACGCTTGTTAAAAAAAAAGTTGGCGATGAACGCGATCGCAGAGGAAAGAAAAAGAAAGGAAAGGGAGTCTGGAAAGGAGAAGTAACTGGCAGTTACGGAAAATAGTTCTATCTCAAGGAAAGCACCGGACTGCGAGTAAGGAATATATTGGGGTTTCAGGGGGAAAAAAAGGCATTCTCCCAACAGGTAAGATGAGGAAGAGGGTCCCCGGAGTGTCAACCAGTCGTTTTTTAAATCTTCGGCAGAGGGATTGTATAACGGCCCCTCAGGGTCCTTAAGCAAAGCCGACAAAGGATTCCGAAAACCCTAACAGAGGAGAATCGAAGGGGAAACACGTCACGTCATTTCCTTAAACCTAAAGACGACCGGCAGACCGAAGAATCTTGGCAGAGTAGGGGGGTTAATGTAGGAGGGGGGGTCCGCCATCAGGAAAAAAGATGGGGGACCCTGGTCGAGTTCCAGAGAAAAGGCCTTCGGACCGTAATCTTTAAGAGAACCCGTAGTGCGTCTTTCTCGGCCCTCGGTGTGAAAAAAGGTTTCGAGGGGGAATTCAGAGGGCGTTCATGAGGGAGTGACCCGAAAGAGAGAGAGGGGAGAGGTTGGTTGGGCGGGGGGGGAAGGCGTGTGTACGATATTTTTATTGAGGGCACTTTCAAGGTCGGGTGGGAATGACCGAAAAAAAACTATTGGGGGGTCATATGTAAGAGCGGGAGAAGGGGGAGGCTGAAAAGAAAAGAAAAGAACCGAAGAAAAAAAGAATTGAATGAACGACGGAAAAAACTGTAGGCATCGAAGGTCAGGACAGAGGCGAACCATGCGTGGAGAGGCCAGAAGGCAAAGGAGGGCGGATGTCAACAAAGGGTGGTGGGGAATGGGTGCCGAAAGGTAAAAAAAAGAGGAAGAAGCACGGGGAAAAAAAAAAAAAAAAAAAGTTTCTGTCGACCGAAAAGATTCTAAAGGATGAAGCGTTGGGCGAAGGAAACGGGGGAGAGAGTGGCCAGGCCAGTAAAAGGAAAAGCAAGGGACCAACTAATAACACGTGCAGAAGCCTCAATGTCTCTTGGAGAGAAAAGAATAAAAGATTCAGCGGGGAGAGGAGGCGCTGTGCAATAAAAGCATCACGTAACCCAGAAAACGTATCCGATGCGGTGTCGCTGCGCAATAATTGGGGGGGGATTTGGACCAAAAAAACCAGAGGAGGGGATTTGGATACTTAAGGTGCCTAGACTCCTCCGACGAGCTGGCTACCGGGGGACACCGCAAGGTTCCACGACAGTGCTAGGGAGAACGAAGAAAAAGAGAAAAGGAAAAAAAGATCAAAGAGGGAAGCGGATCAACAACGAACCTAGGGTTGCTTGTTTTTTATCTGAAGGCTTAAATTGGATCAGATCATGTTACGGAGATAATTGCGACGAACGAGCCGCTTTGGGGTAACGTATACAGGACCGCCGAAAGCATAAGACACCCTACGCGAGGAGAAAATCCTTAATGGCCCCAACCATAAACTTTGCGACTGCTCTCTCTCCGGAGAAAAAGAATCTCGCTCAGGGGGGCGTGGTCACGCTGACAGAGCTAATCGCAAGAATAAAAAAAAGGGGGAGGGGGAGAGAAGGAGGGCTCGCTTTTGCATAAGGTAACCGAGTCGATCCTACCTTGAGTCTCGTAGGCGATATGTCAGAGGAAAGTGTTTGGGAGAACAGCAATCTGGAAACAGCGGGGGGGGAGAAGAAGGGAGGAGGGGGGGAGGGGGGGTAGAGATGACGGAGAAGGAGTGAAGCGGAAACCAATCTGACCGTTTCTTAGGCCGGAAGTCGCGAGGAAAAATCGAGGAAAGATGGGGTACAGCCGGGAAAAACACCCAAAAACGAAGGGGAGGTGTTGTACCAAAAGGGCTGGCGCGGTGAAAAAGGCGTCATAGTGGAGAGTAATGCGCAAGCAGACAGTAGCCCAAAAGAATTGGAAAGAGAAAAGGTTCGCGCAAACTTCACGCGGATCCGGGTTATCCAGAGAGGAAAAGAAGAAAGGAGCTGCCAATCCAGGGCAAAAAAAACCTTCCGCGGAAAAACCAATCTTGTAAAAGAACGCGCACTTCCTCAGAATCGGGAAAAGTTCACGGGAAGGACAAATTGAAAAGGAAAATCCGAAAGAGGCACCGGCCGTCGGGAAATTAG
>Ga0179591_1322679_pt1 | contig 13242 bp, 7 predicted proteins | sample CZOMad2_1_08_16f_FD_182891 | JGI IMG/M metagenome (GOLD analysis project Ga0179591, IMG submission 182891) | Vadose zone soil fungal communities from Angelo Coast Range Reserve, California, USA - CZOMad2_1_08_16fungal (PacBio error correction) | ecosystem: Environmental > Terrestrial > Soil >...
CTACTCCATCCACAATGACCCCCCAACGGAAAGTTGAAGAGAAAGCGAAAAAGAAAGCTTCTCCTAAACTTTGTGTTCCTTCACTGGCAGGCGCGGGACAGCAGAAGAACTCAGGGGGGGGAGGGCAATTGAAAAAACAACTAAAAAGGGGAGAAGAAGATCGTCAAATTTATGTTCTGGGGGGACAATCCCACCAAAATGGGGTGGGGGCTCGACCTAGAGGGTGGTGGATCAAGCACGACTTACTGGAAAAAACGGGGGACCAAGGAGAAAAAAAGAAAAAAGAAAGAGAGGTGCTAATAACCCAAGCTCGTTATGCTGTCCCTTGCTGTGGGATTTTTGCGTGGAACAACCTTTGGGTTTTTCGGGGATGGGATTTCAAGGAAGAGGGGAAAGATAAAAGCAAAGGTTTGAAAAAGAAAAGACAAGGCCAACAGGAAGAAAAACGCTACAACTCGGGTTCCTGAGCCCGGGGGGGGAAAGACTGGACTTTACGGGAAAGAGACACATCCCGGAACGAAAGATGGTGGCCCTGGAAGAGGGGGGGATCACGACAGCGGTTGCGGGGGCGGAGTTGGCCTAGCCAGGCCCTCAAGAACCAATATCAAAAGGCAATAACAAACCCTATAGCTTGACAGGGCTGACTAAATGACACGGGGACATTAAACCTCTTTGCGGTCCTGTAAAAAAAAATGACTTAAACCTGGGGGAAACTTCGTCCTGAAATGTGACAATTCGAATGGGCCCAGGGGAATTACCAAAATAAATAAGTCTGAGACAGGCGCAAAAGACTCTGAAGGACCTTCGGCTGGAAAGAAAAAAATCGGAAAAAGTCGGGTGCTCCACGTATTATACGGCAGGCTAGTTCGGAATCCGGCAAAAAATTGGCTAGGAGCTCAGGGAGACCAAAAAAGAAGGAAGTAGACTGCCTTTCCCGTCTACAAACACTCAAAAAGTAAAAAAAAAGCAAAAACTGGGGAATTGGAACGAGAACGAACGAACAACTCCCTCAACTTACTCAGGGTCGCGGACGGAAACAGAAACCGAAAGAGGACGCAAGGGAAAGGCGTCAGTTTGACAGGATAGTTGCATCCTCCAGGCAACGCCATGGGACCAAACACTCGTCTTGGGAAAAAAAACAGGGCACGCCAAAACGCAGGGGGGGGACGGCAAGCCCCCAGAACCAAAACAGGGAGAGGACAGACTTTTTGAGCCACCAACCAGAATGTTGGTCCACAAGGGAATGGAATAGAGGTCAGTACGCAAGGGAATGTTGGGAACCAAAACGAAGCACGGCGCGCCACGGGCGGACGCCTGTGCTAATCAACACCAAAGAAACTCCAACCCGCGACGCCCCAAGGGAAACGAGGGAACCAAGGCCTTAAAAAGGGTATCGACCCCCATAGGGGGGAACTGAAGAGCCCTCGAGGACCTTAGGGTGTTGGAAGAAAAAGAGCCGCAGCAGCCTATTCACCATAATGTACCCGCCAGATTCTCCCAATCAGCTGAACACGGGGGGATGAAAACATTGCGATACAAAACCAAAGGGGAAGAAAAGGCACCACAAAAGAGTCCGCTTCTTCCGCCTCTGGATTCATTCCATCAGGCCTTGGGACAGGAGCCATCAGGGGGGAGGGGTAAATTGCCTTAACGATATCAGGAGAGGTGTGTCAGCCAGGGGGGGAGGGCACCCGCCTCGGTGGGTGACGCAAAGAGGAATCTTGCTCCGCCGCCGGGGGAGACCTGGGGGGGGGACTCGTGCTTGAGTGAGGGGGAGAAGGGGGGGAGGGACAGGATAGGGAAAGGAGACGTGACACGAGTAATCGAGGGAAACGTACCCTGTTGCCCTGACAGGGGGAGGGGAAACGTGATGCAACGTAAGGGAAAAGGGAAAAGGGGAATCACGCAGACCTGGTTTCGTTGGAGGATCGGGGAGTGCCATCACTGGGGAAGTCCCTCTAAAAAGTTAAAGGTGTGAATAAGGAAGGGAGCAGGGTGAAAAACAAAAAAAAAAGGGACCTGCAACACGGAGTTCCCTGCGGTTCCGGTGGTACGGCAACCACCGAAGTCCAGGTGGAGGAAAAGCGTCAGACAGAAAGGAGGTAGGTGAAAAAAACCAGAGTTGCGGTATCGTGGCCTTTCAAACGCGGTCCAACCGGTGATCCGGTCCTGCCTCTGGTGAGTGGCATCTAAAGGATTGGGCTGGGGAGGGGGGGGGGGGGAGGGGGGGGGCAGAATTTTCGCAACGATTGCCGTTTAAATAGACACCTACAAGTACCAAAACAATTGATCCGAACAGGGGGGAAGAACTACATCAAACGCATGGAGGGAAAGGAAAACGCAGTGTATCCTCTGGCTGGAGTGGGGGGGGAATCCAGTGCTCTGGTCTCTTTCGGACTAAAAAAAATCAATGGCGGGGGAGACCCACATCCGTGCCGGAAAAATGGGACGGGAAAGTGGGGCAATGGGGGGGGCCGACATATCTCTGGAACCTGCCCTACACCGGCAAAACTAACGAGCCCTAGACCAGCTCCAACCCTGCGGCAGATTTGGGAAAGGTTGAGACCTGGGGGGGGGGCCATACTTTTACTTCTAGCCCAGTGCTCGAGAAGTCTTATCCTCAAACCCGAGCAACTAGGCAGTGAGTTCGACCTAAGCCAAAAAAAGGAAAAGTGAGCGCGAAATGGGTTATCAAGAAGAAAAAAAATCAAGGAAAGGACACAAACAAACTGGAGGGGAGGGGGGGAGTATAAGAAAGGTGGGTACTGGTTGGATCACCAACCGGTAACATGAACCCTGAGCGGGCGGGCCCCCGTCGAACCGTCCTGCACCGCACTCTGTTATGGGACAGAGGGGGGAAAAAAAAGTGTTTCTGGCATGCCGGACCGAACTCTTGCCGTGGGACTAATAGTACCAAAACCCGATGAGACACACACACCAGGCAAAGAAAGAATACTTCCAGGCCACCAGGGGGCCAAAAAGTATGCGGCTAAGTGGATAACGGTAGCTGTCGGGGACCAGGGGGAATGAAAAGGGGGGACACGATGGGAAAACCCATAAAAAAGAAAAAAAAACCTCGGAACCACTCGAAGCACTGGAACCATCATCGCACCGAGGAGGGGAGCTTGTTGGGTGGTGTGGGAAGCTTTGGCCCCCTATACACAAAGAAGAAGGAACGAAACAAAAAGAAGGAGTTAATAATAACCTTTCCCTGCACTCCTCCATGACTAGTTACGGGGTTACGCCTGTCGGTTCCATGGGGAATGGATCTCTTGAACCAAAGAGGGAGCTGGAAGCGGGTTACCTGTGAGCTGGGAATGGCGGGGTTGATCAGAGAAAGGGGGGAAAAAAAAAAGTCAACTGCCCACAACAAAAGGGGAAGGGAAAGAAGCTTCTAACGGCAACGGTACTCGATTAGAGCGATATTGCTGACACGCCCATACGTCGCTCGGGAAAATCATAAAACCAGCCAACACTTATCGCCTTTTCGCTGCTGGCAACTGCGGAGTCCCCTTACCAAAAAAGGGGGGGGGGTCAAATTGGGTGGGGGGGGGGGTGGTCATAGGGGGGGGGGCAGGGGGGGGGGGGGTGGGGGCGGGGGGTGGGGGGGTGGGGGGGGGCACCCCAGGTCTGCCCTGACTTCGGGGCCTGGAAGAGGGAACAAACTTTGTCTAAAACTTTGTGCACAACGAGGAAGGTAACGTGCTGTACCGTCTCTGAAAAAAAGACTAGTAAAGACCAGTTCACGCCTAAGGTTGTCGCCTTGTAACGGGAATTTATCCTGCACGTGAACGAGGGGGTAGGGGGAAAATTAAAAAGTGACACGCGCGGCAAAAACCGAGGGGGTAATCCACTTACCGGATCCAAGGTATCTCGGTCCATGGCCAGTTGTAATGAAACGACACCTGGTTCGGGAGACAAGAGGGGAACGAGCTTCGCGCAAATCTCGGCTGAAATCTGTGCCTCCAGGATGACACTTAAAAGACCTTTCTAGGAGAAAAACTCCGAGACCAAAAGGGGAAGAAACCAATCCTAAACAAAGAATTCCTAAAGAACGCAACCGGTCACTACCAAAACTAAATCGGACTGCCACAAAGTGACCTCCGAAGCCGAGAACAAAAAAAAACGCCCGAACAGTAGAAGGAGGGGGGGGGGGGACGGGAGGGGAAAAGGAGACAAGCCAGCCGGGAAAGGAAAAAGAAAAGGTGGCCGCCTCAGAGGAAAGACTGGGTGATCCAGAGGGGTCAAAGAAAAGAACGGCAAGGGTAAAGAGATGTTCCCAAAGGAGCATCTTACTTGTGGTGCTTTTGGGGGTGTGTGCGGAAGGCCAGCTCTCGGGGAAAGAAGAAAGCCAGGGGGGGACCTAGAGGGCTCAACCACTCCCGCCAGTCTGTCCCGTAAAAAAGATTGGACCCCGGGGAAAAAGTGTGGCTGAGGAGGAGGGTGGGGGGAGCTAACTGGGGTTTGTTGTGACTTATTTATTTGTAATCTGGGCGCCATTTTGCGAGACCCGTTGGAAAGACCGTGTGGGGAAGACGAACCAGTGTCACATGACGGAGGGGAAGGGACCAAAATTACGGACCACCTGCTTTACCACTTGGGAAGTCGTGGATTGGTGAGACAGAAAAAAAAAAGCTTGAGCTGGTGAAGGGGGGGGGAAGTTTCCATTCTCCCTCTTGGGGGGACTCAGGCACACTATCTTTGCGCCGCCTGTGGGAAGGGGATCAACAAAGAAAAATCACCCAGCCCAGGGACCGGCCCAAACGGCGCTTCATGACTCTGCCTTCTAGGCTGTTTTCTGACAATCCATTGGTCAGGTCTTAAAGACGGCCAAAAGGGACTAAGGCAAACCTGGTTCCTAGACTCATTTTTCGTATTAAAGAGAGAGGTTAGGGCGCTAGAAAAAGGGAAAAACTACATCAGGGGAGGAAGGTCGTAAGCCCAAGACGCGGTGCAAGGGGCGACAAGTTGCGCAACTTGTCGTTTTTGGGAGGTAAGAAAGAAGAGAAAACAGAGGGAAAGCAGGAGGAACCACTGTAGCTGGGCGCCAGTCCCTCTCCCGGGTCACAAAGGAAAAGGGAATGGAGTACAACGTGTTGACGGCTGCCTTCTAAAATTCGGCCACCAGTCCAATGAAAAAGGGGAGTAACGAGGGCAAGAATATAGCTCATTAAAAGTGATGCAGCTTATCTGTGGATCGGAAGTTCACGTAAAAGGACAAAACCAAACCAAAAAAAAAGACTCATCACGAAGAAGAATCCCATCTTTTCGGAATGGGAATTAAGGTTGGACGCGTTTGTTTGGTGTCAGAATTGACACCTGGACAACCTTCTTTAGCCAATCCCTTGGGGGGGGTGCGTCGACTTAGGGGGACCAGGGTTTTCTTTTCGGGTTGTGGGTTTATAGACTCTCTCAATCCACCGAAGCCTCGCCAAAAAAGGGGGATTGCTCCGATAAAAAAACTCAGGCGCCGACTTAAACCAGCACATGGGAAGATCACTGTGGGGGGGGCAAAGGCAAACGGGCCGGGTGTTTTTTGAGGTCCGCCGGGGCCAGGGTGCTCTTGGCCGTTAGGGAAAAAAAAAAGAAAGTGTCATTCTATGGGGATCCCACAACACCTCTTGTGGGGATCTATACCCCGGAACGCGTGTGGGGGGGGGGGGAAAAGACGGAAACAACCATCTTGTTGTGGAATTTCTAGAATAGAGCGCTAACAAATCTCGTCGGGGTCCTCCCGAGGGGAAGGAAAAGAAAGAATCAGGTGAGCAACAAAATTGTTAATTCAAAGAACCGGAAAAAAAAAAAAGAAGGAACCAAAGCAGCAACGCGGGAGATAAGAATTCGCCCTGCTCGTGACGGCGGGTACCGTCCACATTGAATCGGGAAAAAAAAGGTGGTACATACTCGCGCGAGAAGTGCACCCAGGACTTCAAGAAAAAAGACAGTGCAACCTTGAACGCACCCGAGGAAAAACGCCTTAAAAAGATATGTAAAGGAGTCCTGAACGGGATTCGCGGAAAAAGAGACCGGACGGACGTGGAAAAATCAGGGAAACGATCGAATACACCGGGGAGGAAAAAGAGGGAAAGCCTTCATCATTTGTGAAAGGCATCCAAAACCGGTTGGCAAAAGTCTGGCCCTGAGGGGGAAGACGGCGAAATGTCCACCCTTCCCACCAACCAAAACAACAGGAAAACGCGGGAAAGAACTGCAGAGGAGAACCAGGTTGAACGCAAAAGGGGTTAGGAGGAAGTTCAAGGAAGAGGGGGGGGCAACTCCGGGGTCATGTTTGCAACCGTTTGCAAAAAGAAACGCGAGCCCGACCGACGAAAGAAAAGGGGCAGGCAGGCGATCCATTGGTAACGAAATGTAGCGCCTTACCGTAAGGGGGCGGAGGGAAAGGGGGAGACCAAAAGTCGGACGCACGAACCAGGAAGACGCCATACAGCGTTTTTCGGTCCCTGTCCATGCAAGCAAAATACAACTTGCCGAATTGGTGTGGTGAGGAAAAGGAACACCTTCCAAACAAAAGGGGGGGGTGGGAGAAAAAAAAGGAACTCAAAAAAGGCCCAACGAAAAAAGTCCAGTAGTTGCAAATGGGGGGGCGCGGTGAGGAATTCGGGTGAAAAAAAGGGGGGGAAGTAAAGGACAAGGAAGAGGACTTACGCTCGGAAGACTCAACTTTTAGCCTTTGGTTTGGGGAGCCATGACTAAAGTGAGAAGGACGCAACGTGGGGAAAGGGGGGGGGTTGGAGGACACTGTTCCATTGCGGAGGGGTTATAAAAAAAAATCCGCAAACCCGAACCAAGCCCAAAAAACTCAGGGATCACTGGAGCAAAGGGGGGGTACCTCCCTTAAGTCAAACTGCACAGGAATCCAATGCAAACATAGTCTTCCTCTAGTCGCAAAAGCGGCTCGTACTTTTTCACTTTGGTCTACACTGGGGATTTAAGAGAAACCCGACTATTTTCGGTACAGGAAAAAAAAAACGGGGGGGGGGGGAAATCGGTGGGGTTGGGGTAATCGGCAAAGTTGGGGAAATTCCGGTACAGAAAGGACCGGCCAATCATACTTTCTCTTGATTTTACGATTTGCGGACCTTGGGAAAGGACCCAAACAACTGGGGGGGGTGGACATAATCCTGGGAATCAGACAACCCGAATAATCGGGTTCCGAATTTGCTGTCTTTGGTCATGAAAAAAAAGCGGGGACCCAACGGTGAAAGGGATATTTCATGTCGGTTTTACCATCACCGTGCCACTAAACGAGCACCATTAGCAAGGGGGACGAAACAGTATTCCAATGAACACACTAGAGACTGGAAACCGGTCCTGTCGGAATAGTCCGCCTGCTTAAACGAGCTGGGAAAAAAAGAAAAAAAAAACCGGTTGGCCAACTACCACTACGAGACACTCCTCGCCGTGAAGACATGAAACGGATACCAAACGACAAAACTAGGCTCAGAATGCGTAAAGGGTGGTGTCCATGAAAGACATTCAGAAGGAAAAGAAATGGACTGGTGGTCAACCTTTGTCCTGGCGGCAGGGAATAAAAAGCATTCAAAAAGGCTCATTCTCAACAATGACGAGCTAAAAAACTGAAGGCCAGGGGGGGGAGGGATTGATAGGATGGGTATTTCGCAAAAAGCTCGGCTGGGCTAAACAGCAAAAGGAAAAGTGTGCAAAGACAGACTGTTGGGGGGGGGGGGATCTGCCAAGGGTCCGTTCACTGGTGGGAAGCAGGCGTTTACACACAGGAAAAGGAAAGGCTCTAAGAAAGACACTGAAACTGGTGTCATAACATCACTGGGGGCCCGGACGAGGGAACGAGAATAAAAAACGGGGGGGCTCACTGTTTGACGCAGTGCTTTTCCCGCAGACTCAACGGTTTCATGAAAGGGGACAAAGTGTTGGTTCTCGCAGACAAATAAACAGCTTATCCTCTTGTGACGAATTGTACCTCAGAAAGGGCAGTCAGGGGTGAACAGGGAACAAACACTGGGGTGGTTTAGGACGTTGTTTTACCTACCGAGGGACTCACTAGGGGAGGAGAAGGTTGGTACGTCAAACTTCCGGATCACAACCATCAGCTTTGTTTCCAGCCGAGAAAAAAACGGGGGCTGGCAGGGGATGTAAATCCCCCTAGGAAACAGCAGCTTGAAAAATGAAAAAGAGAGCTTGTATCACCCAGGTATAAAAAAATGCTGGTGAAAAATACGGATCTATGCAAACTGGCTTGGTCATCCCTTTGGTTGGGGTCTAGATTTGTGTTTTGATAAAAAAAATATAATCCAAAAAAGACATTCTCACACAAACCCCGGGAACGACGAAGACAACTGGTTAAAGTGGGATCCTAAGGGGGGGGATCGTGGAGTCACCAACCGTGTACCACCCTCAGGGGGGTGTCGGTAGTAGGTTCGGAAGAACGTGCAGAGGCGGGACGAAATTACCACAACACACGGCTAGAATCAATTGCAAGCAAAGCTACGCCAAGGAGGGCCTTCACCATCGAAAAGGCAGGTGTCGGCTGAAAAAGCGAGAACCGTCGTAAAAAAACACACATATGTAAACCAAGGGACAATTTGGTCGCTTCCATCCCCTTGACCCAAGGGACCACGGAAAACTCTAAAAACTTATTTTAACGGAAGGACTACCCCATACAACAGCGGGTAAGCAAATTGGATGAAGTCAAAACTGCGCTCCAATCGGGCCCAAAAGAAAAAAGGGATATTAACAACACAGGCATCGGAACCGGTATTTCAACGGGGAAAAAAGGGATTCATCGTCCATAAATAAGTTAGGAAACATGTCCTTCCCAAATCTAAATAACGTGAAGTTGAGGCGGGGAGGGGGTAGGGGGAAGAGAGAAGGGGGGGGGAGGGGGTGGGTGTGACATGGTGGGATGGGGGGGGGAGAGGGGAACGGAGGGGGTGGAGGAAGAAGGTGGGGGGTTTGGGAGGGAAGGCGGTGCGTGGGGGGGCGGGGGAATGGCGGGTGGGAAGAAGAAGGGGAAGAGAAGAAGGCGGTGGGGTTATAGGGGGTGGGGGAGGAGGTAGGGGGGGGGGAGATAGTGAGTGGGTGGTCGGGGGTGAGGGTTGATTAAGGCAAAGAAGTCCAGTGCTCATCGCGCACGGCAGCCTCGTAAAAAAAAGCGCCGAATTGTGGAAAAGGGGGAGCTTGGGCAAAGAAAAAAGCCCACAGTCGCCACCAGGGCAAAAAAAGAATGCTTGAAACTCCTTACCATCATCCATCCCCGACCACCTAGTCAAAAGGCCAACGGGGGGGCGAAACAGAAAAAAAAGAAAGAAGGGGTCCCATCAATTTTTCCCGGACGGTTGGGAACCTACTTCATTATTGGGTGCCGACTGACGGGAAGATAGAAAAATTTCAGGCGCAAAATCCACATCACCCATCAGGCCCCCCACAATCACCAAACCAACGAAAAACTCAGAAGACCCCAACCAGAGGGGGAGGGGGGGGCCAGAGGACTTCTTATCCCAAAATCATTCTTTTATCCCCTCAGGATACCCCTTTGGGAATCTCAGCGCGGCGGGGTAGAGGGGAAGGGACCCCGCTTCAGCCTGGAAAAGACTGAAAAGGGAAAAACCACGCTTAATTCTGATCAATAAGCACCAGCGGGGGAAAAAGAGGGTCAAAAAACCAAAGAGAGTCTATGCACCAAAATCGACTCGTCCAAGGCACAGAGTTGGTGTAGTGGGGCCATTGAGAGACTACGGAAAGAGGGGAGACGGGCACCCCTTGAGACAATGCCCTCCGAGGGGGGGGGGTCTCTAGTGAGATTGAAAGTCATTGAGAGGGGGTGGACAGGGGACTTGGAATGGGGGGGGGGGGGGAGCCAGGATTCCGGGTGTTCAAATAAAGAAACTCTTATCGATACCACTCGATCGAAAAAAAGGGGCCTCAAAGGGCACGGTCGGGGGTGGGCTCATACTCCCCTTAACAAAAAAACACTCACACGGAGGGGCACGTTGGAGACGGGCAACGTGAACACAGCCGGATAGGAAAGGAGCTGGCCACCAAAAGGGGGGGGGGGGGAGAGACGTCAAGGATAGTGCCCAAGAACCTGCCACTGGCGGTGGTTTGGGAAGACTGCATTTAGGGAATCAGGTGGGGAAGGGAAAAAGGGGGGCTACCGTCACATGTAGTGACGAAAACCAAGGCGTGATTCTTAGGCGAGGACAGGGGAAATCCGCACGTCGGCACGTTAACGGTATAGGGGGTGCAGCAAGGGGGCAAACTTCGGGGCGAAAAGGGGATCAAGCTCCTACACAATTTTTGGGGTCAATGTGCATAATTTCAGCACAGGGTGGCAGGGAGTCACGATAAAGCTAAAAAAAGCCAAACACCCCCCGCATGCCAAAGCCGTTTCAGTCGAGCCGCCCGGAAGCCAAAAAATCGGGGAACAGAGGACCTGAGGAAGGACCAGGAGAAGGAATCAATTTGCCTCGGACTCTTAGGTCGGAGAACGCGGACCAAACTCAAAAAATCGGGGCGAACCGATTGTCGAAGGACAGGGGAAAAAATGGGACCCGTCGAATATAGGGGAAAAGGAAGCCCCTCTCGAATGAAAAAAGTACCACACTCCAAGGAAATTAAGGGTAATCCCTGGAAAAAAGGTGGGTCTTCGGTATAGCCGATATCATGGTAAACTACAGACCATGACCCAAAAATCGAGGGTTATGTAAAGAAAAAGGAAGTTTCTACGTCCTAAATTAAAGGAGTCCTACGGTCGAGGGAGATACGATTCAATTTTCAGAGGTCCTTCATAATCATTGGGTTTACAAACCAAAATACTCGAAAACCAAAACAAATGATAGTGGTTGAGAGGGGGGGGGGAAAACAACGAATTAGTTCGGACAGGAAGCCTGTTAAAACGGGGTTCACTCCTAACATCGTCTAGACGTTTGGGAGGAAGCAATAGGGGGGTCCTCTTTTGAAACTGGCATGGCTACTAGTGGCTAGGTACCGTACCTGCAATATCTGCCATCACGACGCAAGAAAAATGAAGGACCCGGATTCAAGGGGAGGGGGTCTGGAGGGTGGGCCTCTATCTTGCACCGGGGCCCGTTCACCTGTATATATCAGACAACAAAATGTGATGGCCCCTAGAAAAAAAAAAAGAGGCAAAAAATGAGGGGGTTGTCGAGTCTTTGGGGGGGGCAGTGGGGATTCGGATTAGGGGGTCAACCGGAAGGACCTAAGGAAAAGTGGGGGGGAAGCGCCCGTAGGGTCCTAAAGATAGCGGTCCAGGAAACTCAAAGAACTTTTAGGGGACACAAACTATCATCGGGCTTAACGGCACCGTAATGGAGAGGGTGGAGGGGATAGTGGGATCTTCCTTCCCAAACCTTCCCTCGGAGAAAGATGACCCGACCAACAAACATAACAAAGGTCACACACTTCTTCAACAGAAGGGAGAACAGAAACAAAAGGGAAAGGGAACTGCTGCTTTGCTGCAGGGAAGTGATTCATCCCTTTGGGAATCACCGTAAAAACGGGCCTTCGACGTCGGCTCAGCCCTTATCACTGGGGGCAAGGGCTTGGCTGGGGACAGAGGAGACCGCGTTTTCCAACCATTAAAAATTCCCCGAACGGGGGATTCGCTTGGTTAAACGCATTTGAGCTCCCGTATTGGGGTGAGGGAATAAAAAAGTAAGGGAGAGGAGGGAATGTTTTCCTCTGGAAGCCGTCATCCTCACTCAAAGGTCTGAGTCAGTTCTGTTCAATTATTTGGGGGGCAAACCGGAAACTGGTCTCTGGTATTTCGTTCCCATCTAGGATCAAAGCAAAAAAAAAAAGAGTGAAGACGTTACGAATACCCTACGCACTCCCATAAAAGAAACTAAGAATCACCTGCACAACGACAATACGAGAACCCGCGGGAAATCAGTTCCACGAAAAAAAAATAATGTTCCGGACCCTTTTCCGCCCTAATAAGGATTGCTCCACACTCAAGTGCCACCTCGCCTAAACGTATGCATGGGCTGACGTCAGCTTGAAAAGAATGGCGGACAAAGGGAGGGGGGGGGGCCTGCTAGAAAAAAGGTCTGAGGGTGAAGCCAAGGGCAAAAAAATTTTGAACCTTGGGATTATATATTGACTATATATCTGTTCTGGGTGTTGAGAAAATTACTCTACTTCCAATTTGCTACCCAGCCACTAAAAAAAAGTGAGTCCCTCTCAAGCCGTAGTTTTCGAAAACGGAATCAATTGACTCGGTGTTTTTTTCCTGGGTAGGATTTCTGGGGTTATTGAGGAAAAGGTAGTGCTTTAGGCGGGAAGCTACTTTTTACGAGCTTGCTAATGTCTTCAGAAAAAGGGGGGGTGTTACTAACACTCAGGGGTTAAACACAATAAGGGGGAAAAAAAAAGATTATTTTCATTTTTGTCATCCTTTCTTATCGAGTGAGTGGTGATGAAAGGAATGGAAAGTAACGATTTTCTCCTTAAATCACCTACGGTCTTGGTTGGGGATCCCATGTCCGTGTACCAAAAAAGAGAAAGGGAAAAAAAAAAGGAACGGCCAGGAATGCTAGCTCTGGGCCATTAGGCTCAGCGGAAAAAAACAATCACGCAAGGAGGGGAGACCAAAAAGAGGCAGGGCAAAAGCTAGGACGGTAAACTCAAAGTCAGGCTCTACCGGTTTCAGTACAGGGGTCCAACCTATTTACATATTGAAGAAGATTTGAAAGTACTTTTTTAGCGTCAGCAACGTCAAAAAAATGTGGGGGGGGGGGGGCCGAGTAACCCTACTCTGTTGAATTTCAGGTAAAAACCAAAAAAGCTGGGGATGTTTATACTGGGGAGGCATAAGAGGGAGCCGCAAACAATTCGGATCGGTCGACGCTTCTTGAAATCAGGGGGGACATAAGACAGAGTCGACTCAACTAAGCCTCGAAAGCGTGGTCGCCAGTCACCGTGCTTCATCCCTTGTCACACACGGCTGATGGAAGAAAGAAATGGGGGAACTGCCCCTCAAGAAAAGGTTATGAAGTCCATATCGGGGTGAATCGAGCCTCTGAATAAAGGGAAAACTTCCTTCCCTCCAATATAATAGCCCAGCGAGGGCGGCCGGGCTTACGGGTTTAAAAAATAGGGGGGGAATCAACGTTGAAAAAAAGGCGGGGATAACACAAGGAAGGGGGTGGGATTTGTAGTTTCTGGCGTGTTGCATTTGCCATGCTGAATGGGTGGTGACTCAACGAGCGGGATAGGCCACCT
>Ga0179591_1232486_pt1 | contig 13241 bp, 12 predicted proteins | sample CZOMad2_1_08_16f_FD_182891 | JGI IMG/M metagenome (GOLD analysis project Ga0179591, IMG submission 182891) | Vadose zone soil fungal communities from Angelo Coast Range Reserve, California, USA - CZOMad2_1_08_16fungal (PacBio error correction) | ecosystem: Environmental > Terrestrial > Soil >...
CAACGGGTAACTCTACTCCAATGTGCTAAGTCAGGAGAAATCGAGGAGAGAGGGCATTTAACTTCCACATGGGGGAAGATACTCGACTAATCAGGGAAGTCCTATCGGATGATCCATAAAGTCATCGCCAGAAAAAATTAACCTAACGCAAGATTGCGAAAAGATAGTCATCGGAAAAAGACGACTTCGGGTCGAGTCTGTACATGTAAGAAGGGACTCGTCAATGAAGGGGACCAAGGACAGGGTATCGCCGGAGATTATCAGAGAACTTTGCAAACGGGGGGGGCTGAGAGAAGAAGGACTCTCCCTCCGTTTTTTTTGAACGTGATGCGCACCGATACGCCTAAAAGGTCGGCAACATCCATGATTACCGCGAAAGGGGGTCCGCGCGGACTGTAGTCGCAAGGGGCGGCCATGGCTAAAAGCAAGATCCGCTTTATGGCGGAAGGCTAACAGTGAAAAGAAAGCTCTGCTGATATATGAAAGACGTCTTGTGGTGCTCCAGAGTGAGTATCTGAGAAGAATAAAAACAGACACATCAATAAAAAGACATTGTTGGGAACTATCTCAGGAGGAGGAAAGGTGAACATATCGAGTACTTTACATAGTAGATGCAGAGAAAGCAACCTGATAAATAAGTAATGACCAGTCTAACCCTTTTCTAAATGAAAGATGGAAAAACCTTCGACAAGCCCACCCGAAACCCAGAATGCCTACTATCCAGAAGGTTTAGTACAAACAGGTGGCTGGTACAGGGGGCAGTCAAAGCTAGGAATGGAACTAATTTGTATGAATCTCTAAAAAACGTCTTTCCGAAAGAGTCCGTAAGTGCCTCTGTCGTCGGACGAAATAGAGTGAATCAACTACTACCAGCATGAGACTTATCGTAAAACAATGTCGAACTGTGGGATACTTGCGACTACTTGAGAGTCGCACGGACTGCTTACAACTTGATTCCGTGGAGAACACAGTAAAAGAAAGCGTATGGACCCGAAGGGGAAGCGATGCAGGCCACGAGGAGAACAAAGCTCAGATTTGAGGGTCATCAAATCAAGGACACAAAAGACTCCGTGCAAGCGAAAAGAGAGACGCAACCTCACCATGAACATAATCTATATGTGGGCAAAGAAGAGGGTAGAAAGGGCGGAAAGAGCGGGGAACTGCGTAGATACGAATTCCAAGTTCGGGCTGCAATAACTGGGGACGTCGCCAGAGAAGATTGACTCAAAACCAAAAAAAGGCCCCGGGAGGGGACTGCAGCGCGTGAGGGATTATCGAGCAGGGGGTCGTCGAAGCGGCCGTCGAGACATGAGGCGAAAGAAAGGGACGGGGGGATCAGAACCAATCTGGCGCGAAAGGGAGGAAGTTGAAAAATAATTCAACATTAAAAGACTCGGGTCGAGGTGTGATAACATCATATGCGGTGACGAATAGCGGGCAGGGGGGTCCGACGAGGAGCGATAGCGCTGGGAGATCAGTCGGCTCACAGCTCGAGGGAAGCCGTGTACGGCGACGGCTCAGCGGGCGGAGGGAGGAGATAGGAAGAAGCCGGTTATCAAGGTCCCACTGAGGGGTAAAACGGACTTCAGCAGCGACTTAAATAATGGAAAATGACGCGTATTCAGGAAGAAAGCCGGGAAAAAGGTCGGGCGATCCAAGCATCGGCTTGCCTGGACCGACCACACGTCAGTATCATCCGATGGGTAGACGGGGGGTAGAGAATCATCTTTACGTCGCTTAAGTGAGACGTCTGGATCGTAGGGGCGAGAGGAAGCGAGGGAAGAGATATCGGCGTGCGAGACGGGAAAAAACAAAAATTGTGGAAAGACTCCGTCCTATCGGGGCTTCAGAGAGCCAGCAACGAGAGCTGTCGATCCGAGAGAGGAGAAGGCAGGCGAACGGCAAGATTGAAGGGAGGCAAGATTAAACGATAAATCGCGCGTGAAACAGAGAAATTCCGGGGGACGACGCGGATACGGGAAACCTCGATCCGCACGATCTGTATGCATCTGCGAAAGCTGTTGAGAACTTCCGTCACCCTGGGAGGGGAGTAGAGATGCTTGGAGACTCCACAATATGAATTAGGAAACCTTCCCGTTGACCAGCGACCGCGGCAGGGCCGAGTACTTGCGGGCGCTTGAGGGGCCTGCAGGAGGGGAAGGGAGAAGCGGGCATTGATGACACTGGGAGACAGATCACTTCCCCTGTTAGAACAGATGTGATCTTCCGACGAAGAAAAAATCAAAGGGCTGTTTTTGAGGAAGAGGGCGCTGACAATGCGCAGCCGCCAAGATCGGGGTTAAGGGTCATGAGGGGAAAGATTTCTTCTATCAAGAAAGGCGGACGCATACTTCGGGGAGGAGGCCGGGAGGGACGTCAAAAAGCACGGATGTTTGCGAAGGGGATCGGGCAAAATCCGGTGGGAAAGATCGGCTTCGCGGGGACGTATCGATTTAAAAGGAAACACTCAAAAACATCCCTTGATCGGGATACCGCCTTCCAGGAAAAAAGAAAGATCCTCAAAAAAACAACAACGTGAGGAGAAGGGGGGGGGAGTGCAGGCTTGGGACTCGGAGTCGAGAGGGGGAAACGGTCTAGACTTAGGGGGCGTTTGAGGGGTCCACGACCGGCGACCGTCTACACGAGATGCACAGAGAGAAAAAACAAAGACGGCAACGCCAAAATCAGTGTTCTGAGGGATATCTTCGGAAAACCGACAGGCCCAGTCGGCTCATACCGGAAGGAAGAGGACGCGTCACGCCGGTCTACGCCATGACTCGAACAAAAAAAAAGAGCTTTCGTGAAAGAAGCAGGACCGAAAGGAAAAAGAAAAGACGAAACGAATTCCGCGATGCTTGACTTGAAAGGATCACCAGCGGTAGTGCACCAGGGGGAAGGATCGGGAAAAAGGTCAGAAAAGACGCCGCGTCAGGGGACGAAGATGGGGGCGACCTAGGGGAACTAAGCGGGCACAGCCATTTTTCTCCCTAGAAATGAGCCGTCTCATTGGGGGGCAAAACGGGGGAATGGCGGAAGATTTCTTTAAGGGAATCACTTACCATCGCGAGTGCCCATTGTGGAATCCGTCGGAAAAAAGCGAGGGCTGAGAGACAGCCAGGGACCCGGATTAGTAACGACCCCGATACCTGTCCTGAAAAACAGGCGCCGGTCTCCTAGAGTTGAACGAGCTATGATCATGAAGCACTAACGTCCGTGGAAGCGTCATCACTTAAAGCATTAAGACGGAAAAAGGGTCGGCAGAGGGAGAGGATACCCCCTCTCGGTCTGAAGAAGAACAATCTGAGATGCGTAACAGTTTTGATGACGGAAAGAAGGGGGCCAAATCAAAGGAAATAAGGGCCTTTAGAGCTTCTACGGAAGGGACGCCACGCTCACGTCAGACCGTAATTCCAGGGCGCGACCAGCTGATCGCGAAATTAGAAAAAACAGAGGGCAGGGGACGGAGGGGGGGCGAAGGGGGGGGGACAAGCAAGACAGCAGAATAGATCCACTGACCTCGAGGGGGTTAAGTCTCTCGATGAAGCCAGGTCTGAACAGCTGTACAACTCGGAAAACGGAGGCTAAAAGAAAACCCGGTTGGTGGACCAGACGAAGGAGTTATCATCTGGCCCTCGGGACAGAATTCCAATCGTAGGAGAAAGGATCACTGCTCTGCCAGAAAGAAAAGATAACATCCGAGAAAGGAAGAGACCAGACGAAAGAGCCTGAAGAGAGGAACTTCTTACAAGAAAACCGTCTAAGAATACAATTCCCAGAAAATCGATATTTAAAAAAAAACTCATTGTGACTCCCACCAATTTGAGGGTCATTTTACTCATAAGTTTTGCAGAAGAAACAGGACCGAGGGGCGCCGGCTCAGCCCCTTTCATTGAAGAAGTACGGAGGGGAGGTAACACAGCGATGATCGAGTAAGCGGTCAAGGCTGGCAATGCATGGACCGGGGAGGGGCGCTCTTCGCAACCTCTGGAAGAGACCATCTAGGGAACGAATAGTATCGGGGACGCATGTACCCATGAGAAGGAGCGGAGGACCATAGCGAAAAAAAACTAGACGTCGGGTGTTCTCCTAAGGAAGAGGGGACTGAGAAAATCTTTTGTGCGAGCAGAGGGGTTAGTACAGGGATGAAAGAAATAATAAGAAATCTGCTAGCTACGAGGCGTCTGATCTGGTCCAAGCTCCTCAGGGTGAAATCGCAAAAAGGGGTTGTCCGGAAAGTCAACGCATCGAAGGAGCAGTCCTTCAGCTAGATCCGGGGGGGGGAAAGTAAATCCCGCTCTCTTTTGGGGAAAGCGGAAAATGTACAACCTCTTCTGTTGACTGGCGAGAAGGGGGGCGACTATCATAAACGTGACGGAGATTTCGAAAGGTCTGAAAGATGGCTTTCAAGAGGGAAAAAAAATCCTTGCAAGGTTCCACAAAAACGAAAAAAACTGACACAAAAAAACCGGTGCGGCTGATTTTTAAACGTGGAGCTTTCCGTGCAGTTTCAGAAAGATCCGGGAAACAGGAGCCAGGGTGCAGGGCATGACCGGGGGGGGGTTGGCTGCGGGGGGGGCTCGGAGCGCTCACGTGAAAGAGACAGAGGCACCTTACTCATAGGTCGTGTGGGGGGGAGGGTGGTGACAAATCAACCATTGTCGTTTATTGACTTGCGGAAAGCCATAGCCCTAGGAAATAGTATCCCACTAGTTTGCTCACAAGGGGATGCTTCAAGGCCCGATAGACAGCAGAAGTGCGGTGTGGCAGATTACACTCGAAGCCGACCTTAAAAACTCATCAAGGGGAGTGCTCACAAGGGCAGAAAAAAAAAAACAAAAACACTCCAGACAAAGGTACCTAGGAAGGAGGTGTGCTTGGTATGGACTTTAGAGTACTAGTAAAGGATCATGGGCAAAACACAGGCCCGGCTATTACTGTGCTTCCTCAAACGGGGGGTTGAAAGTTAAGAGGAAAAGACGGTTATCCAGGGATCCGGGTAGGATGTATTACCAGCAGCGGGGATGGGGGCGAAATAAAAAGGGGGAAAAAAACGAAACTTGGTCAAGGCGAATGCATGCCGAGAGGTTCTCCACAAAACGGGACCTTCAGTGCGTGAGGATGCCTACTGGAGTCATAACGACAGCCGGGCATTGCAAGGGCTAAAATAAGCACCTATGGGCAGTAAGGTCACGAAAGAAAGGACGCAATCGATCTACTGCCGGCGGGGAAAGTTTCTTCATATCGGGGTTTTATCTCTCATAAAAAAAAACCGGGGACAGCATGGCTCACGGGCTTCCAGGACGCAAGTGCAACGGGCGGAGAAGCGCGAGAGGAAACTTGTGAAAAAAGGCCGGTGCGATTGAACTGAACACGGGGGGGCGCTCCTGGCGCGTAGCGGAATGGGAGACGAAAGGGCGCCGAGAAGGACGGTGCAGAAGGGCAGACGCTGAACCCGAGATCCACTCCTAGAAGAAAAGGACGCGGCGGCTGGTGAAGAATTCCTAGAAGAAGGATGGGTAAACCGAGCAAAGTATGGACAACAGCACAGTGGTCAAGGTTGGGGAAACGTATCGCTTGGGAAGGGGTTAACCGGTCTAGGACAATCCATCAGCCGTCAAGTAACAAGAAAATAACGAAGTTTGTTCTGGCGAGGATTTCAAAAGAAGTGGTCCACGGAGTCAGGGACCGAGAAAACAAGATGCGCTTTTAGGCGGCAGGAAGAGGAGAAATGCACTCCGCACCTGCTGAGAGATCTCTAAAGACTGGGGGGGGCATCATCGCGGGTATGTGGACTGAAATAACCAGAAAGCGGGCTCAAAAGTCACAGAACATCACCATGTGAAAAATCAATGGTTTTTATAGGCGGCTGCGTACATGTTAAAAGTGCGGCTATACTGGCAGCGGAAAGAGCAGGCCAGATCCTAATGACAATGAGAAAAATTCTAGAATGACAAAGGATCAGGGGAAAAAGGCTTCTCAATAAGCAACAAGAAACCCAGCTACGCGAGAATAGAAGGTCCAAGTATCTGGGCGCAGGGTGAAAGGACCCGGAACGAGCTCCGCGCTGGGTCGAAAGAGCGAAGAAGCACTGAGGAACGCATGTGGGGACGGTTCAGAGGCATCTAGAAGACCTCATCGCGGTGCATCCACGAAGGAACCTGAGAAAAAAGACGAGGTGGAAACAAGGAGAAAAAAGGTGGATATGCTATGCTCGGGTAGCGGTATGCGAGGAAGGGACCACCTTGAGGAGGTATCCCTTTCTCTGCACAGATCGGGTGAAACGAAGGACGAGGCAAGCGACAAGCTGCTCCAGGGGGGAATCTATCGACGCAAACTACTCCTTGAAAAAAGCAAACAGATTCAGGGGGCACCGAAAAAAAAAAACCTCGATATTGCGACGACAAAGGGGGGGGGGGGAAAGACATGAGACGGACATCTGCTCTCCCTCATCAATGACGTCTGGAAAGACCGGGAAGAGCCACGAAAATAATAGGCCAACTTGCAAAAAAGAAACTTCCCGCGGCAAGGTTTCTATCTGCAGCTCTTGCGAAGGACGATGTGGTCGGGCGAAGCGGGAGAGAAGGGAGTGCAAAAAACACAAGAGGAAAAGCGGTAAAAGGAGGCGAGGAAACCTTCAAACCACTTAAGAGACACATAAGAAAAAAACCAATCTCGAACCGGTTTTGTATCACGACATCTTCGGGGAATTGGAGATCGCGGCAAGGGGAGTGGGTGGCCCGAAAAAAAGAAACAAGCGGCGTGAGACCTAATATCTCGGTCGTTCTTCATAACAACCCGTCCTTTATCTACAGGGAGAAGCGAGAAGGGCTGGGACGCGCGGGGGAAATGCGCAGAAGAAAAAATCCGTTTCTTCGGGGGTGGGACAAAAGGGCGTGTGAAACAGCCGCATCTCGGCGTACAGCTCTGGGCACGCCGGAATTCCGCGGGGGAAAGCCAGCCTGAAAAAAAAGAAGGTCGAGGGAGCGTGCTAAGGGACGGCGACAAGCAAAAAAAAGAAAGTCTATTACTGAAACACTAGTGTTCGTGAAGGGCTCGATCAAGGTGAACCGACGGAGAGCGAGCGGGGATCTGTGAAAGAAGTCCCAGAGATTATCCGCTTGGGCGATCATACTTCAAACCTGTTCAGGAGCCAGGCCGACAAGGGAGACAGGGCTGACGCAGGAGGAAGTTCATGTAGGGATAAGCGCGGGGCCTCTGTTTTCATGAGTGGGGAAGAGGGGAAAAACACGTCGTTCTTCATTATCATCGGGGGGAGTTACAAAGAAAGGAAGATGCGTGTCGACACGGGAGCGGCACTGTGCTCGGGAGTCGACATAAGCCTGGCGGGATAGTCGAGAAGCTTCTCCGCTGGGGGAATAAAGAGTCAAAAGGATCGCGGAAAAAGGGGAGCTTGCGTAGCATACCATCAACGGGATCGGCAGGCCCGGGCCAACTAAAGGACTGAAGGGAAATGTAAACATGTCAGGGCCTCTTTGGTTAACACGGAGGAAGAAGGAGAAGCCTCCATATGAAAGGTACGTAAAAATAGGACGGACCCTGGTTCACACAAAAATCTGGGCACCAGCTTAATGGGGACGTGGGGGACGGCCTTCAAGTCTCGGAGAAAGCCAAGATAGTTGCGGGGTCTGTCTCGAAGGGAGGGAAAAGCCAGAGGATCCTCAGGAAATGGGGAGGATGAAAAAGGCCTGAAACTGGGTGAGGCATCTATCAGACTCATAACACGTTGACGGGGGGGGGACTATCGTGAGAGGCTCAAAACTTGCGCCGCCACCAAAAAACAAACAACAACAAAAAAAAAACAAAAAAAAAAAAAGAAAAAAAAAACAAAAACGTGGGGGGGGTAGGGCGTGTTCTTAGCTATTTCGTGGAACTATCCACACCCAAATACCGGTGTAGGCTTAAAAAAAATCCGCTCCGCCAAAAAAAGGAAGAAAACAATCCAGCTCTAACAAAACACGGAGTAGTGGACCCGAGAATATTTCTTTCTGGAAGGGGGGGGGGGCCATTATTGAAGACTGTCGCACGGGAGGGTGAGTGGGGCGTTGTCTTTGAAACCTACTAAAAAAAAAAGAGACCTCACGGGGAGAGGGGACCGGATCTACCAACTACTCATACAAAGACCTTTTGAAAAGAGGAGAACGCCAACACCCTTCCTCGCATACAGGAAGGCTGAGAAAACGGAAAGAATGGAGAAAAAAAGCTCGAGAATACTGGCCGGGACTGTAGAGTGGAGGATTGAAAACGAAAAGCCTGCCGTCTAACTAAACTCCTTAGAAAAACGACGCACTTGAGACTGCTCGTCGAGGGGGAATCCAACAGACGTCCAGAAACAATGGGATAGGGTCCGGTACATTTATAAAAAAAGAAGCAAAGAAAGCCTCGGAAGGGGAAAGCGGCGGGGACTCAGCACCTACTTGGATAGAAGAGGGAAAACTGCGCCTGGACGGGCACGGAATGGCATTGTGAACGCCTTGATGGGGGCCAGCCCCCTGTTAGAACATGGGGGAGCAGTCAGTACAAGGGACGTAAGTCTCTACCCCATAACACGGGCGGTGATGCGAAACAAAAAGAGAACGGTCTATGTCAGCAAATGACCGCTGCCTGAGAGTTTGGAAGACTTGATAAATCGAAGCGAACCCGGGGAAGACAAGAGTTCACGTGCACGGAAAGCATCGAAGAAGTCAGCTAAGAAAGACGACCGGCCGCTCATATCTATGGTCCCCGGGCTCGACAGAACAGGTGAAATGACACAGAGGCACGCCGATACTCTCCCCTTAAGACGCTCTAACACGCTAACGCCGGGAATTCAGATGGCGGTGACAAAAAAGTCGACGGATAAAAAAAAGCATGTAATAGACGTGACTGTGGGGGAGGAAGCAGACAAAGAGAATCATCCCTCAGACATCGCTGTTGGGGTGAGGGCTTGCGAGAGAGTAAGGCCGTCAGTGGAAAAAAAAGGAACTCCCGACGTGCGCTGGCAGGGAAAACGCCTTAACCAGAGGCAGTGCTCATCTCGAGCAAAGCGCGCCAGAGAAGAAAAAGGAGCATCTAAAGCGGCAGAAACAGGGAGTGTAGTAAAGCTCACGAGACTCGACTACTGGTCTCAGAAACTCCATCAGCGAGGGGTCAAAACCGGTATCCCCAAGAAGCTGAAAAACATGCAAAGAATCAGAAGGTGGGACTAAAAGAAACGGTTCGCCCCAGGCGGGGAGGGGGAGCTCCGGGGTGATATCGGCGGTGGACAAATGACGCCGCTCGTGCGGACCAACTTCCACGGCCGCGGAGCCAGGGGGGAACACAAGATATATTGGAGAGCAACGAACGGCATAGCCCTTGACTGGGGTCGGCCTCATGAGCAGCATCTTAAAAAAAGGAGAAAGGAGGACCGCGTCGTGCAAAAAAAGGAAGGGGCTGTGAGCAAGGAAATTCGCCCTGTGAGCGAAAATAGTCGAAGGAAAAAAGAGAGAAGAATTCATGGTGTAGAAACTGGGGGCGAAGAGGGAAAATTCAAAAGCTGGTCAGCTAGTCGGTTGGGTGACTCTGGGAGATGGACAGAATAGAGGGAGAAGCGGCGAGAGGAAGCGAGGTTCAATTGACGCACCGCGGGCCGCGAAGGGTCAAGCAATCAGGGGTGGCAATAAAGACGCCTATCACGATCACGTCGTGCATAGAAACAGTGAGAGAAGGGGGACGGGAGGCGCTTCAGAAGAGCCTGGAGGGCGGGTTCTTACCTCTATGTCGGAGGCTAGAAGGGCATCCTTACTATCAGCAGAGGAGTGAAATGAGTAGGGAGGAGAGAAAAATCGCAGAAAAAATGGCAGGGAGCCCCGCTCACGTTAAAGAAACCATAAAAAAAAAGGGACTGGGTGTTCTTGTGGAGTCGGGGAGAAGGTAAAAGATCCGTACGGTATATCCAAGGTGGGGAAAAGGGGCCGACCGGAGGTCGGTCTGAGAGGGATCTACTGGATTACTAGACCGCGCTTTTCTCCCCTGTACGCATAGGAAACCAACATCGACACAACGCGGTATTGCGGGGGGGGGAGGACGAGAGAGATAATCAGTAGAGAAAACGAAATGAGCGCACCAAGATCTCTTTCACTATTCGTAGCGACATAAAGATGCGGGCCGTCTCCATTCCGAAAACTTAACAGCGCCTCGTTCGTGGAAAGATTCAAGAAGGCCGGCGACTACAGAAAACACTCTCAGGAAAAAACGGCAGGGAGGAGCTTTAATCCTTGGGTTCCTTTACGGCTGGAAGAAAAGTCCGACCCCTAATTGGGAGTTAATGGACGGGCGCAGAAGGGGAAAGTTAAATCGAGAGAAGAAATGTCCTTCAAGGCCGGGCTCTGGTTGTAAAGAGGAAGGGGCCCGGCACTTTGGCATGGGGGGGGCAGCTAGTAAGCACTAGAAGGGGCGAGGGGATGACTGGCCAATAGCTTTAGCCAGCATGCGGAAAGTCCGTCAACGTCGGGTCAAGGGGAGACAGGTAATGTACAGAACTCCGGTCCTTCAAAGGCGGGGGACGTCCCATCCAGAGAACCGAGTGAGGGCTCCAGTATCGAGAGACGACTGGCCAGTGACGACCTTGGCGTGAAGTAAGCCGTGGTAATACGGGAGCTCAAAAAACCACTGTGGGGGGAAAAAGAGGTACCACAGGGCGGAGGAAACTCCACTCCCGAAAAAAGGACATCAATCGATGCGATCGACCGGTTCAACGGCAAGAGAGGGGAATAGCCGACCGGGGAGCGCCGAATAGGATGAATCCCGTAAGGAAAGGGAGAGCCCGCCAGTGCAGTACAAGACCCGTCTTGCGCAAGCAGAGGAGAAAGATAAGCGCGGCAGGACCAGGGGGACATGACACGCCACTCATACTGTCAAGGGGGGGGTACTAGAAAGGACACGTCCGGCAGTATGATCTCATAGAACATGGAAAAGTTTTCGGATAGAAGAATGACGAAGAAAAAGGGTCGTGCTTAGCTCGGACAATCTGAACGCCGAGGCCAAGTCTGGACACCCCTCAATGTATTCAACCGAGTTGGTAAAAGGAAGTGGAGGGGTCGACTTGGAAGAGTAGCTCAGAAAATTGAAGAGGTTTGATTGAGGCCTATACCGTGGCACTCCGGATCTTACGATCGAGTGACGCAAAAGGGGAGCTCATCGGTGTGAGAAGAGGTCGGCAAAAGGCCGATCGTCCGACAAATGAAAGCACCTCGCAGGGGGGGGATCGTTTTCTCGGACTGAGTAAAGGAAGATCGGCGCGCTTACATTCTCAGAAAGAGACAACAGAGCTCAGGTCTCCCAGCTAACCATAGAAGGGGGGGACGACTGACCGCTTGGACTCCCACCCGACATCAACATATGCCGAGAATCTCGGTTGCTGGTCAGGGGACGTAAGAGGTCCCTGTCCTCGGGAGGAGCTGGGTCGAGAAGGTCGGTACAGAAACGAAGCACTGGCGCCAACGTGTCCGTAAGGCAAGATGATAGGCGAACTCTCGAGTGGTGAATACAAACGTCACAAGTAAGAAAAAAGGGGCAGCTTTCCCAAGACTACTGGGGGGGGGAGACGTGAGAAAAAGCAAAGCCGGCAGATGTCTTGACAAATTCGGGAAGGGTAGACGACCGTCTCGAAGGCTGGGGAGGAGTGGAACAAAAAACGAGGGCTACTCTCTTAGTGAAACGGTCATCGGGTCGAAAAAACGACGAAGAGCCGTGCCAGACGAAAACTAATCTCGACACATGAGATACAAAGGAACCAGATGATGTGGATAGGACAGTGTCCTAACAAGGATCACTATAGAGTCCCAGATACTCTGAATGTTGCATACGCTGGGAAGGAAAAAGGGGAAAGGGGAAAGAAAGAGGAGGAGTCAGAAAATCCTTGACTGCAGCGTGCTGACTCGAAGGATCTCGCCTGATGGGTTCGCGACCAAAACTAACGGTCAATTAGGAACGAGACGGGGAATGGGGCTCTGTCCATGCGGGTTATTACTGAAAAAGAAGGTACATGAAAACTCTAACCTCTGGAGAAACCGGGGGGGAAGGAAAGAACAGCAGCTTCATTGGGACTGGGAGACGGTCAGGGACGCCGGGGGCTTACTAGAGGCGCTGCGGAGCCGTCTACCTGAGTAGCTTCTTCAGGGAACCGCCGAACTTCAGACTTATAAAAACGGGAAAGGGGAGGGCTTGCGGGCTTCGCTCTAAATCGCACTTACTTCAAAACCAAAGGCGGTCTCGTTGACAAGCAGCACGGTCGATGAGGAGAAGAAGGCCCTCCTGAAAAGGAGGTCATAAGGGGGCTCATCGACCTCGCTTGAGGCGCTCGATCTGAGCAGCTCGGGAAAGACCAATCCGGAGATACGAAGGTTTCACGGGACTCCGAATATGGAAAAAACAGGACCTTGACGGGAAGCAGGGCTTGGGACTGTTTATCAGGGGAAGAGAGTGCCTCTAGGATCTAGAGCCAGGAGGCGCCCGTTTCAAGACAACCGGTGTCCTGCAGCGAAAACCGGGGAAGGTCTCACCCGACTACTCGGAGGGACGTGTGATGGGACATCGCAGCGCTGTCTTCGGGAGGCTGGTTAAGAGGGAAGTGACAGTCGAGAGGGCTCCGATGAGCACCTGCGTCAACAGCGAAGAACGCTTGAAGGTCGGGACTTGTCTCGGTATCAGAGACCGGGAACGGGTCTTGATGACTGCAAAGACTGAAGCACGTTAGCCCCCTGCTTCACCCTGGGCGGAGTCAATGGCGGTGTGAGCCTACAGACGAGGCGGGCAAATGCCAAAGAAGGTGAAAAAAGAGGAAAGTCGATGAGAAATGCTGGAAGAGAGCCGCCGGGTCTGCGAAATGAAAGCGGCGCGCGGATTGGGATTACCCTGTACCGGACCAGAAAGGCCCTGTAACGAAAGCTGGACTAGGGACCGAAAGTCAAAGCCGGTTCTTGGGGTCAGCTTTCTCTGCGCGGGAGGTCGACCGAGAGCGGTCCAATAGCGGTGAAGCAGTCTGTTCGCGATTGTCGGGACCTTTCTTACTCTTCAGAGGAGACGCAGGGATGAAAAAACGGGAGTGGGGCAGAGAGAAGAATGAAAAAAGCGTTGGGGGGGGACCGGATGCGCTCTCCGGTGAAAGAAAAGAAGAACCTTATCGGGAAGTCGTGCACACACGCAGAACACTACGTGATAGAATCACGGACTCGACCAGAAAGAAAAGAAAGCAAAACTAA
>Ga0179591_1365657_pt1 | contig 13241 bp, 21 predicted proteins | sample CZOMad2_1_08_16f_FD_182891 | JGI IMG/M metagenome (GOLD analysis project Ga0179591, IMG submission 182891) | Vadose zone soil fungal communities from Angelo Coast Range Reserve, California, USA - CZOMad2_1_08_16fungal (PacBio error correction) | ecosystem: Environmental > Terrestrial > Soil >...
GTCATTAGGCAGTATGAAGGTATACCCTGATGGGGATGGCGTTTTATGGCGTGTCGGGAATAGATGGTGGAGAAACTTAAGCGCCTAAACGGACGATCTGTAGAGGAGAAAAGCTTGGGAAAAGCGATGCCAGAAAACAGACGGTGAAGGTATTTATTACGAGGTCCTTATCAGGTAAAGGGGGGGGTTTGAAACGGGAAAGGAGAGATAGAGGGACCCCTCAGCGGTGACGATTTTTTTCACCTCAGGAAAGAGAATGAAGGGGTTGGAAACGGTGAGAACGTTCTGAAAAGACCGATCTGAGCAAAGGGAAGGATTCCCTGGGTAGGGTATGGGGGTGCTTGGAACGTGTAAACGGTGTTGTCCAAACCTCGGTGGAGGATAGGGGGTAGGTATTACGCAAAATGTGGCCTTTAAGAACCGTGGGCGAAGGAAGTAAAAAGAAGGGGCAGAGCGGGAGTGGGGGGTTTGCAGGGTTAGGGGCCCGGTGTATAACGACGGGGGGGACAAAGTGAGTGAAGCGCTGGCCGCTGAAAAAGGCCAGGTGATATGCTTACTACAGGTAGGGGGTGGCCTGAAATATGTTGCATACAAGGTCGAGGAATAGAAATGAATTTGAAGATGGACGGGCGATTACTCGAACGGAAGCAGGTGCACGACTTTTTGGATGAGGCTTCATGGGGTTCAAAATAAAGTGGCAAAACTGCAGCGGGGATGCTGGGTTGAAGCTCAGGGGGGGAGTACCCACGGGGGGAAACGGGAAGGTGGCATGCGAGGAAAATACAAGGGGTCACTGAGAAAATGCGGGGGGGATAATGTAGGAGGGGGGAAGGGCGGGAGAGGGGAAAGCCGTAGGGGGTTGTTTGTCCGAGCGGGGGGGGCAGTTATCGTAGTTTCAATGTGTGGAGAAAACTGATCCCAGTTGGAAAAGGGATGGTAAATAGAGGTCTTGGTGGGGCGGGGGAGTGCACCTTGGCAAAACTTTGCGCGGGAATTCTGCTAATGATGTAAGCGGAAGGTTAAGATCGTTAAGGAAATAAAAAATGTGAAGGGACGAAAAACAGGAAGTCTTCCTTTGGTAGGGAAATTTTGGGAAAACGGGGAGGGGGAAGATCAGAAATGGACCTTGTGCAGGGTAGGGCGAGGAAAGGGTAGCGCGAAACCGGTGTGCAGAGCTGCTTGAACGAAGAGTTTCAGTTGAAGCTAGTACAAACGGGGGGGATGTGATACTTCTGGACTCAGCCAGGGATATAATCCTGGGGGAGCGAATGGCATGGAATGAAAAAGAAGGTAGCGAGGATAGACAAGGCTGTCCTAGGTGGTAATGGGGAAGGGGGGGGGATCCACCACCCAAGTGGTATGGGGGGAGGACTGGGTCACTGGATAAGTTCCCTTCCAGTTGAGGTGTTAAAGGAGAGGGGGATCAATAAACGCGGTGACCGCACCCGGGACTGTTGCAATGGCAAGGGTTGATGGGCGCGACTTCCTCTCAGGGTGTGGGACAAAAAAGTGGGAACAGGTGTGGGGCGGGCGATGCGTCGGAGAAGGTGTTGGGGTGAGAGGGACTGTGGGGACGGGTATCAGGGATCTGGTAACGTCACCTCAAATTTTGGGAGAGAAGGGAGGAACTAGAGTGTGGGGGGTTTGATGTCGGAGGGGACTTCGACGGATTGCGGCAGTTGCAGATGTTGTTGTGCTGGGGTAATGACGATCTAAATGGGGGGAAATCCTGCCAGGGGGAGGCATTGTGACCTGATGGCGAGGGGGTGGAACGGTTATTGGGAAAAGAGGAGGCCTCCTCCTTCGGTTGAGAGGGGATGCGAAAAGAGGTTGCGGGCTAGACGACGATGTGGTGGAAATCAAAGAAACAACAACAACGAGGGGAAGGGAAAAGATATTCCAAAAAATCGGACGTCGTCGACCAGACAACCCACGCTGCGAGTCCGAGAACTCTGAAAAGGCTGCCTCAGAAACAAATCCCCCGACCCAAGGGAACATCAGAAACAAGACAGGGGAAACCGGCACTACTGCCACGAGAGAGATTAAAAACGGCCTTCGAAATAAAAACTCAACACAACCTTCGAAGAAAAAAGATGAACAAAAAAAAGATGATGGAAACAGTGCACTGACCACCAAGGGTGGTTGGAAGGGCCACCCAGAATATTCCCGAGAAAAGCAGAGCAGTTGGAAACACCGCATCCAAAAAGCATCTAGAAAGACGCAAATCCTGATCAAGCGTGGTAAACCACTCATTATGATCAGGGTACCATCACAGGTGAGAAAAAGGGGGGAGGAAGGGCCCACCCGAGGGAAGGAGGGGGGGGGGGGGGGGGGGGGGGGGGGGGGGGAGACCGACCGAAGTGACCTGAGCCAGTAAAGAAAAAGAAAAGGGGTTTTCCCACCAATCCAAAAAAATCAGAAGGAAGCAAGGGAAAGTGCTCCTCACTCTGACATGAGATGACCAGGTTCATGCCCGGCAGAGAAGGATCCCCTATACACAGATACCATCCATCGTGTTTGAAGAACTTCCGACTGAAAACAGGGATAAGCTGAAAGAAAATAGCGCACACCGGTGGACTTCTTACTCGCCTACCTCACTGCAAAGAAAGAGATGTTCACTCAAGTCGATGACCAACAAGTAACAAGAAGAAACAAAGAAAGAGAGGGGGCAGTAAAGTCCTCAGAACGATTCGTAACAGACCGGCAGAAGAGTAAGAAAAAAAATCAATCCGCACAATCCACGCCCGGCCAAAAGGAGAGGGCCGCCAGCGCAAACAAAGAGGACGAAAACCAAGGAAAAAAAATGGGGGGCCTGCTAGGAAAAAACAAATGAAAAACACAGTGACTGAAGTAGAGTGCCCACCCCCCAAAACAGGGCTACGAACCGATCAAGGACCTTCCCTGAATCGCCTTAAAAGGCCCCACTCCTCGACTGGTTGGGTTAACTCCCTCGAAAAAACCGTCAACCTTCTAAAATCAAAAGGGATCATATCCACACAGCCGGGGGAGCATTTTTCACAAGTAAAAAAATAATGGCAGAGAAAAAAGGAGCGCGGCACGCAGAACCGTTAGGGGGGAACGGGGAAACACAGTCTCCCAGTAATGTTCGCTCGGGCGCGCAAGGGGGGAAGAGAATCTGAGGCGGCAACACCTAGACAAGTCTTCAAGGGGCCATAAAAAAAGGAAGTAAAACCGCGAAGACCAAGGGAAAATGGCGAAAGCGTAACGGGAACCTCACACCACAACAATACCTCCCAATTGAGTCGAATGGGGAATCAAGGGGGAGAAGGGACGTATAGGAATTTTGCGTAAATAAACTAAAACAACAAGGCCGCCTAACCTCTCCGCGACCACCCTAACAAGGTCGACGAAAGAAACTGCTGAGAAGAGACGTTAGAAAAGCAGCATTATCCCGGGAAAACCTAGACTTTCCTGGGGACACAAAAAAAACACAAATCAACGGCTTGAGGCGTATAGAGATTTCACAGGTCACAAAAGAAACGGAAAACAAGCAAAATCCAGCCTTCACAAGGAAGCTTAGGGGTCGCATAAGCGAGCGAACGCGTCTAAAGCCATCACCGCAGAAGGAAATCGGAAGGACTCAAAACAAAGGACTACGCAAAACAATACCATCTACCCCCCCATAAACAGGGGGTTGGACAGATGCCCGGACGAATCATGGACACGGAGAAACAACAGGAAAAAAAGAGTGAAGGTGGACGGATTCATCTGGACACAGGGAGGGTAATCGATGTATTGAAATGGGGGGGCTGGGACGAGGGATTTGGACTGGAAGGGGGAACCCCGTCCGAAAAGGGAGTAAAGCGTGTGACTCGCTGGAGTAACCGCCCATAGATCTGGGAGGAGGATTGAGACCGAGGTACCTGCAGGGTGGGTTACCTGTGAAAGAGAAGGGAGGGAGAAGAGCCTGGATAGGTGAAGGGGGTCCCCTAAAGAAAAAAGAAGGTGTGCAACGCGGGAATGGAGAATCTGAGGGACGCTTGAGTGGTGATGTGAAGGGGGAAGGGGTGGTCAGGGGGAGGGTTGGCAGTGGGTGCCCACCCGCTGTTGAAACGGGTACAGGTTTTAAAACCAGGGAACTAAAGAAACCTGTCTCGGAAAGAGCTCTATGGGGAGACGTGGAGTGGGTTGGGATGGGGCCGGTGTAGAAGCCACTGAGAGGCGCCTTGGTCCCTGGGGGGGAAGAAAGCGGATGGAGCTGGAGGGCGGTAGGGGGTCCGGCCAAGAATTTCACATCAAGGAGGAGACCAGAGCGAACCTAATAACACGAGTTACCTGCGCAGAAAAAACTGAAAGGGGGGAAGGCACGGCGGTGGGGTCTAGTGTTTTCTTCTGGAAGGGAGGGCGTGAAAAGGTGGGGGAAAAACTGCTAAACGGAGGCTGTGTTTGGCTTGGGAACAAGGGGGGGTGATGGGGAGGCGGGTAAGGTTTGCAGGGGGCGAGAAATACAAGAGGTCAGAGGGATGAGGTGAGGATGAAAATGCCGGAAGGGCTGAGCGGGTTGCAATGCGGCTGAGGGGGGGAAAAACTCTACTTACGATGTGCGGTATGCGGGGGGAACTACGAGTCCACGGCACGGAAGGGGGGCGATTGTAACAGTAAACAGTCTGGGCGCTTAAAGGAATAAGGCAGGAGGAGGAGTATTCGGACGGGAGGGGGGTAATTCATCATAATTGACAGTCTTTAAAGATCGGTAAAAAAGAGAGACTGAAAACCACGAGTCTATTTGGGAGAAGGGGGGGAAAAGAGAAGAGAAGGAAAGCGGGGGACAAAAGGGCACGGGGACTCAGAGGAGAGAGAGGGGGAAAAGAAAAACACAACAGGTTTGAATCTTGACGGGGGGCCAGCGAAGTCGACAGTCGCATAGGAGGGACAGTGGGAAGGGGGTGCTTACTGAGGGTCGCATTGGATAGGAGAGTATGAGGGTCATTCGGTGGGTCAAAATGTGATTTGCAGGAATTGAGGAAACGGACGGACACGGGTCTTGAACATTTGGGGGGGCGGAAAACCAAGGTGGTAGACGTGAGCGTGAAGCGAAACTGACAGGACGTGGACGCCTTATGTTGAATCCGTAAGCTTGGTCCGCCAAAAAGGGCGTTGGTAATTGAAGGGGGTGAGGCGAGACATCTAGAGGAAGAGCGGTGTGTAGCTGGGAGCCGGGATGGAGGATGGGAAGGCGAGCTTTGGGGAGAGACTGTTAAAAGGCTGGATAGGCGAGGGACTTCACCTCAAAATTGTTGTAAAGCGGGAAAATGGGCGGACATAATCTATCAGTTGGTTAGAGAAGAAGGATGACTGAAACTTTGCAAGAGGGCAAAGGAGGTTCCAGGGCGGGTGGACTAGTCGTGGGAAGGTAGCTATGGCCATGGGAGTTGCGGGGATATGGTGTGGGTGGAGAGCGGTGAGAGAGGGGAGGGGTTGTGGGGGGGGGGAGAGAGGGAAAGGAGGGGAGTGTAAGAAGGGGGGATGGTGAGCAAAGGGAACCTGGATGGGGGGGGGAGGCCGAGGGAAAAACGGAGGGGGCTATAGAGAGGGTGGCGAAGGGAGAGAACGAGAGGAAAGAGGAAGGGGGTGGGGGGGGGAAGATGGAGGAGGGGGAGGAGGGAAGTGAAGGGGGGCGTTGAGGCATGTGGAGGGAGGGGGAAACGCGGAGGATCAGGGGATAGTAGGTTGGCCGAGGGGGGGGAAGGAAAGAGGTAAACGGGGGGGGAAGGAAGGCTGGGGTGAGGGAAGGGAGGAGGGGGCGGGAGGGGTAGAGACGGGAAGGGGGGAGCGGAATTGAAGGGGGGAGAGAGGGACGGGGAGGTAGTAGCCAAGACTCTGATTAACGGAATGCAACAATGGGGGGGAGAGTCGGCTCAAAAGAAAAGGAGGGTTAAAACGCTCTCAACACCAAGAGGAGAGCATGATATGGACCACCACAGCGGTTAGAAGACGACCAACCATTTCTCTTGTCGCATCCGACATCACAGAGAAAAAGAGTGGCTACACCAGAACCCACCGCAAAAATCAGCAACTACGAAATGGCACATCTCAGAGAAAGTCGCGGCTAACACAGAGGACCGAAACAACATCTGAAAACTCAGCCCGAAGGCAAGGACCAGAATCGCAAGGAAAGATACTGTGTCCCATACTGCCTCTGACAACAGGGTATCGGGGGGTGACAAGTTCCAAAAGGGACACGAGCCGCCAAAATCAACCAAAAAGTATCGAGAAGGAGGAAAAAAAACATCCAATCGGGAAAGGAAGATAGGTTGAGAAACAGAACACCAAAAATTGGAAAGGGCCCCGCTGCGGGCGAAAACGAGGTTTTTTATTGCAGTCTACAGTCAGCCCTTCAATAAAAACAAGGGGACACCATAAAAAAAGAACAACACGGTTGCCAAAGGGCCCTGAACCGAGCGACAGAAGGAAGAACCGTGGGGGAGCATCCTCTCACTCTGGGAAATGGTGTTGACCAATTATAATGCAACTGCATATATAGTTCAAACCGAGACAAAAGGAAGGGGCATCCACTTGAGAGTCTTACGGATGGGAACGAATCAAGCGCACGAAGAAGGAAGCACGGAAAAACAGATCCTTCCCGCCTCTCCGGAAGGCAAAGGGGGGAGAGGTCATTCTCCTGAAGAACCGCGGTGGAAAAAAGGGAAATAGAATCAGTTGCAGTTCAAGAAGAAACGTGAAGCAATCAAAAAATAACAACGATGAGAGAGAAAAGGTCCGCCTCATCCCTCGACGGGTGCTGGGGGAAAGGAGTTCAAAGCCCGGAAAAACAAGAAGGAGCTCAAAAGGGAAATCGGAAAAGCCGGCCACTTGGGGCCATGCTTTTAGGCAAAAAATGAAATTACGCGCAGCAAACCAGTCCTTAGGTCACACCCCTAAAACAACCAAACGGAGACCGACAGACGATAGCTTCCTCACCAAAGAAAAAAGGAACAACTTGTTGGGAAGAGCAAGAGCAAAAAATAGCCATTTAATCAAAACATGAAGGGTAGAAAACAAAGCACCGTGGGAGAATTTGCACGTAGGAAGGCAGAGCACAACCCAGTCAGAGGAAGACCAGCAACCGTCCGGTCCGTAGCGGGGCATCCAATCCTGTCTCACATCCAGGGGGAGAACGGGCAGAATCAGATGCAAGAAATCAGAAGGAGCAGCAACAGACCCCGTACATCTGTCCGAAAAACGGGCGGGGCCCGCAGGAAGCCTAAATTTGACCGGTGGAGAATCGAAAAAAAAAAAACCAACCACAGAACGCCCCAACCAATTAAGCCAAAACGTCAGATTTCGATGAGTGATACGGAGACACTTTGTCTTATCACGACAGTGGGCGTAACACCGCGACCGCGACTCCGGGTGGGAACAACGGAGGCAAGCAAACCGCGAACAAACCAAAGCAACAGGACTCCATAACTAGCGGGGGGAAGCTGTCGAAAGAAACGCAGAAAAGGGGGGTGCCAAACAAGTAAGTACGGGGAATGGGAAACAAGGAAAACGGGGTGAGCTGCGTCTCTAGAGAAAGGTCAAAGGTCAACCCTACAGGAAAGAAAAGAGATCAGACCAACTCAAAAAAGATATATGTTGTGGGAGCATCATGGCTCCAACACTAGTCTAAAGAGCCACAAGGGGAATGCGAGGAAAATCCAGTTATACCACAGAGAAGACGGGTACGAAGTACCAGAAAGCCCCATCACCCGTGGGAGAACGGAAGGATCATTACGAGAGTCGAAAAAAAAAGGAGGAAGAGAAGGATGCCATGATTCAGTAAGGGAGTCCCTTACGGTATAGGGAATTGTTGCTGGGGGGTCGGACGCGATGTGGGGAAGAAAAAAGAGGGTCCTATGACCAAGACGCGATGGCAGGCTAGGGTACCGGGGACGCTATCGGGAAACGGCCCAAAGAGAGGTTTACTGGAGGGAAAAAAGGGAGGCCGGTCCTTCGCAGGGGGGGGAAGGGGGGGAACTGTTTGCTTGAGAAAGATGAATTAGAAATCATTCGGGACTTGGGTTTTGGGTGTCCCCCAAAAAGGGGTTTCCCCGGTGGGAAAAGAAGGGGGACCTGGAGAACGAGCTTCCAACGTAGGGAGGGGGAATGGGGTGTTAGGGGGTCAAAGGGGATAGGAAGGTCCCAAAGATGTGGGAGGAATGAGGTGGTAACGGTACTTGAAATGTTGGACGTGGAATCACTTGGACAAGGGGGAAGTCGACATAAGGTCAAAGAGTGGTTTGTTCTTCGCACGGTAAGAATCTCCAAATTCTGTAGGCGGCCTGAAGCGGGAACCGGGGGGGGGGGCTGACGGGGGCAGGTATGTTTCCGAAGCCGAAAGAGGGGAAAGCCTCAAGGATGGACTGAAAGAAAGCGAAACTGGGGGATGTGACATTCCCTGCCGAGAAAGAACGCGGGAGCCGAACGCGACTTGGTGGCTGAAAGGACTTCTAGGTAAAAACTGATCAAACCAGTGATCGTGTGTGATAGCCCAAAGGGGTGAAAATGTTAGACACTGGAGAGTTTAAGGAGATGGGGCGAAAGACAGGGGGGGCGTTAGGAGGCAGGGTGAAGAGGAAGTCGGCGGATATGAAGGAGGAGGAGGAGGTCGGGGTGAAAACTCGAGACTTTGGCAGTGAATTCGGCATTTGTTGGCCAACGCAGGACCAAACGACTGTGTACGATTGAAGCAAAAGTATAGATCAGGTTGGGGACCTCGGTGGGCAAAAACACGACAGCGGAGGCACAGGAATGAGGGTGCTTCCGGGATTGGAAGGGAAAGGTACTAGAGGGTAATGAGCTGTACTAACCACTCGTGCGTAGGAAAAAAGTGGTGTTTCCACACTGAGAGGAAAGACCACGGGAACTGAAAAGGTAAGAGGGAGAGCGCAGAAATTAAAGCTCCGGTGGAACTCAGGAGGAAAAAGTCCGATAAGGAAAAGACGAGCCTCGGTGGGGGGGTCTGGAGGGTCCTTCAAACAAAGATCGGTGTCTAGGAGTGAATGGGGGAAAGTGCGGGTCAAATAAGGGGGCAGAGTTAGGGAGAGAAGCCCGGGTATTACGAGAAGCAGGACAGTGGGAGGGCAAGAAGGGATTAGACCTTAAGCGGACAGCGGGAAGCTCCGTTCGTTAGAAGAGGGTTGAGGCAGCGGTGGCCGGGGGTCGCAATGGGGGGTGTTGGGGCAGAGAAGACGAAGCTTACTAGCAGGTAAAAAAACGCTTGGAGAAACTGGTCGTGTCAGTTCTCTTCGGGGTTTGTGGATCTACTTTTTAAAGCAGAGAGTTAAGGGACTAAAAGTCTGGTGATGCAAAGCTACATTTGTGCAGACTCGCGGGCCGACAATCTTGGTTGTTTTTTATATAATTCCGGCTGGGAAGAGATCTTTGCACAAGAGGTAATATTTGCTGTTGAAAGGAAAGGGGCGGTGTGCTGACTCGTGAAATCTATGGGGAAATGTCGTGTTGATGAGGTGGCCGAATGTGGGGAACAGTGAGTGGGGCAAGCAAAAAAAACATACGGCATTTTCGAGAGGCCGAGAGGATGGGGGATCTGAAGATAACGGGGGGGAATATCACTCAAAACACAAAAGGGTCTGAGGAAATCAACCACCGTCGGGAGGAGGACGACGCAAACCATAAGTGACACCGCGAACTCTAGAAAGGAAGTAACTAAAGAGAGCCCTCCCAAGCCCACGCACATACGAAGGAAATGTCCAGTCAGAAAACGGACTACGATGAGGACACTACACCGAAAGGAACTCACATCAACATCTAAAGAAGAGGAAAGCAGAATATCTATAGCAAAAAATATAGATTATGGACGACATTGGCCTCATCAAACTGGGGGGAGGCAAAAACCAAGTCAGGGGAGGTACACCTCCTTTCCAAAGGAGAAAAGGGGTAGAAGATAGGCCAGAAATCCCTTCCAAAGATGGGCAAAACACCTGATCTTAAGCTGGAAATGGAGAGGGCCAAAAAACATCCGAAAGCATTTCTAAAAATGCAAAATGAGGAAAAAACTTTGGAAAAAAGCGTAAAAGCTACCGGAAAGTCCCTGATAACTGAAAAAAAAGTCCTACCATCAAAGAAGACAATAAAAGGAAAAGAGACTAATAAAAGGGGAAGGTCCTCCTCAATAACGCTGAAAGAAATTATTTGAAAATTGAGGCAAGTCATCAAGAACGAGACAATCCTAAAAAGAAAAATCGGACAGATCTTTCCTACTGGGGGAAAAGAGAAAAGGGGAGTCAAAAAAAAGATTAAAAGCACTGGACGGCTCTTCTGAAATCTCTGCAAACATGGAAGATGGGGGACTTCAGCCCGCGGTTAAACATTTCAAAAAATAAGAAAAATGGGTCGGAAGCTCAGTAAAGAAGGCCACAAGGGTAGTTCATGAGAGAAAAGTCGTCCGCAGGGACTCTCCGATTGGCAGCATGGGAAGGCCAACAAGCGCAAAACCAAGAAAACAGGGGGTCATACTTTCTTCAACTGGGAAAAGGGTGGGCACCCATGCCACAAAATTGCCGAATAGAAAAGCGAGAAAACATGAAGCATAAGTGCCCAACCCCTAAACAGAAGCAGGGAAAAAGCACGAGAACGTGGCAGGAAAGCGCTTCCAAAAACACAAAGATCCGAAAAAAGAAACCTTTCCAGAGCCCAATCGCCCAAACCGTAAAGGAGAAATTGATTTTCAATCAAAAGTAGACAGACAAAAAAAGAAAACGTGGGAGCAGTTGGAATTAAAAAAACAGAATCAGAAGCAAAAAAAAAGGACGAGGCCACGCCTGAAGACTCAAGTAGGGCCTGTAGCGGCAGTCAAGCTACGAATGGGAGGACCAGACAGCATGATGTGAGAACCGAACGGCTGCGGACAACAAATCCCCCCCGCGTCATCGGAACAAAAATGAGGGACGGAAAAAGCCGACAGAAAAATTGTGACTTCTATCAAAAAACACACCGGAAAAAAACCCACGACAGGATTGCCCCTTAGGAAACGGAGTTCGACGGAGAACGTTCTTGAACAGATTGGGGCGAGACCGAATAATCAAAAAGTGGGGGCACACATCCTCGCAGACGCGACCATACAAAGCACAAAAATGACGAAAGTCATAAATCGCATTAGCTGGAGAGAGCGGCTGACTCTACCGCTTGATCAGACCGGACAACCCAAGTAATAAGTTTGAACGGGGGGGGACTACAATATAAGTAAAGGAGATTGATGTAAGGATCGCAGGGGGCATAGGCAAAGAACCATCCCTGCAGGGGGGTGGGCAGAATCAAAGTCACTCAATCAAGCGAATCACCGGGGTGGGGGCGCATCTCAGAGAGGAAAACGGGAATACACCAGCACTTCCTGCAGTTCCGGGGTAGAAACCATCGATACTAACACGATAAATCTATCCCGCCCCATCCCCATAAAAAGATCAAAGTAGTAGGGGGAAAAGAAGAAGAAAGAGGCAACAAAAAAAAAGAGGAGACTGGTAGGATGAGAGCAGTTTATGATCCCCAGCGGGGGGGATGATGTTTCTTTCGGTCGTCATAGGTGGGGAACCTGCCGGACATCAAAGTGTCTAGAGGTAGACTCTTGCGTCGAAGAGGCCTGGAGATCGGGTTTTTTAATGCGGGAGTGAGAAGTAGTTGACTGCTGCATTTGCTTTGGGGAAAGGGTGAACTCTCTATAAGAAAAAAATAGTTTTTTGCCGCCTCATTAAATATACGAACTGTGGGGGGGGGGCCCGGGTGAGAAAAGGGGGCTGGACCTACTGTTCACAGAGAGTATGGAGTTAGGGGGGGTGGGCGCTTTTGATCATATTCGGTGTTTCCCAAGGGGGAGATAGTAGAGGGGGTTGAAGGGGTGATAGAAAATTGTCTCCGTAGAAGGGGAAGGGGGCAAGAGGGGGGGTGACGGTCGTGGAGGGGAGAAAGATAGCAAAGGGGGGGGAATGTCTTCTAGGAATGGGGCCAAAAAAAAAAATGTTATGGAGAAAGACGACGCTAGTGGAGCAGCATGAAGGGATGAACTAGTGCCGCGAACAGATTTATACCGTATTTCAAAAGAGAGAACCCGTGTTCTGGCCGGGAAGCGACTGTGGGGGTGCTTCTCTGAGCTTCTTGCCTAATAAGGGCAAAAACAACGGGGCACGGTGTTTGGGAGGGAGAAAGGTGAATGTAAATCACGGGAGACGGGGGGGTGGGGGGGCGATGGGGGGAAACTAGTGGAGGGTGAGGAGGTCAGGGGGAGGAGCGGGGGGGGGGATTCCACTGCTGCTGGGTAAAAAGGTGGCCCAAGTCTTACTTTCATGGCGCGAGGAGGCAGAATACTACGGAATGCAACGTGAATTAAATTAGTACGGGGGAACATTAGGAAAGAAGGATGTTTGCGCGGAGGGGGGAGGGAACTAAAGGAGAAAACTTGAAAAGCAAAAAAGGGAGGCTAGCCGTTGGGGGGAATCGTGAAAAAAAGGGGGCTGAGACTACACGAAGGAGGTATTTGTGACTGGTTTCAAAAAAAGGCGGAAGAGAGACAACGAGGAAGTGGAAGAAAGCATGAAAAGCGCCGCCCAGTTGATGGGAGAAGGGTGCAAGCCTTGAAAAAAGTGTCTCACAATTCTACAAACGAGGGGGGGGTCTTAGGGGCTGTGGGGGGAAAAACGGGAAAGACTCGGGGCAGGCGACTTGGTGAAAAAGAGGGAAGGCAGTTAGAGGGGAGGCGACCACGGGTGTCAGGGGATAGCGCTTTTGGGGACAACCAAGGTTGGGGGGGGGTTGTATGAACTGGGGAGGAGGGGGGGGAACGACGGAGCGGTGAAGGGGAGACAGTGGAAATCACCGGGGGAAGGATTGCGGTGGATGGGCGGCACGAATCTCGAGGAGGTTTTAAGACAAAAAAACTTTGGTCCTGGTGATTCATTGCTTAAAAGGAACTGACGATTCGGTATCGAACGGTTAAACGACGAGGAAGGAGGGACCTCGACTTTGAAACAGTCAACCTCTTACAGTGTTTGTCAATTTTTGACAAGGGGAGAACTGAGGAGCATCTAGGGGTGGTGTGGGGGGTAGATACCTGCTTTAGGGAGAAGCGTGGGAATGCGGTCAGTGTTGATGTTGGAGGACGTGCGGTTTAGAGGAAGGCGGGAATCGGAGCATGCAGGTCTGTTGCTAGGTGCGGGGGGGCCGGGTGGGGTAGACCTGAGCCGGAAGAGTGCGGAGGGATGAGAAAAGGGGGCTTCAGACGAGTA
>Ga0179591_1248364_pt1 | contig 13240 bp, 10 predicted proteins | sample CZOMad2_1_08_16f_FD_182891 | JGI IMG/M metagenome (GOLD analysis project Ga0179591, IMG submission 182891) | Vadose zone soil fungal communities from Angelo Coast Range Reserve, California, USA - CZOMad2_1_08_16fungal (PacBio error correction) | ecosystem: Environmental > Terrestrial > Soil >...
TATAGGGAAAAATGCGGGAACATTAACGAAAAAAAAAAGAACCTTCTATAAGCTAGCGCAGAAAAGTTTCGGGAGAATGAGCAGGAGTGGAACCACTTGCGTTTCTGCTCCCTCGCTGCGGGCGACGGGGAAAAGGAGACAGGTCCAGCCGGATCAACTAAGCCGGGGGGAGAGAAGCGAGTCAAAAGAGAAACAGGGGAGACCAAACCGCTCGGGGAAAAAAGGGAAAGCTTTGGAAAAAACAAGGAGGAAGGCAATCCTCTCATCCCCTCCTCGAGAAAAAGGGGAATCTCGGAAGGGGGGATTGGAATAGCCAAAAAAGACGAATCCGGAGTCGGCGATCGCCTGGAGGAAAAGAAAGGGCAGCAGTCTCTCGAGTCAAGGGTCATGTAGGCAGAAACCTAGGACTCGCCTCGGCCCGACCACACACCCGCGCCTTCGATGCCCGCTAGGAATAGCGATGACAGGGGGGGGGGGAAAAGAAAAAACTCTGGACCCGGGGCAGGAAAAAACGAGGGGAACGACTCCGACTCTTCAGATACAGGAGGACAAAGGCGGCGGTTTCTGACCATTAGAGCGTAAAAAGGAAGGGCGAAGGATCGGTTGCCCTATAGCTGGGGGAGGAAGGAAACTGAACCATTAATCGACACCGGAACGTTGGCGCGGACCTGGGGATAGAAATCTCCCTTCAAGGTTTCTAGTGGGTAAAAGGGGAGAAAGGGGGAAGACGAGAAGAATCGATGAGGCCACAAAGGAGACTGAGGGAGACTGTTGGAGGGAGTAAGAGGGTGGGCAAAGAAACGGTTATGCTGTCTTTTGGGGAAAGGGGGAAGAATCAAAAAGACTAAGGCGTACCCTCTGGCCCTGAAAGAAAAGGTATTCGCGTCCCCAGACGAACAGAGAAACAGGGATTTTATCGAACTAGCGGAAGGACAGCCGATGCACTCGGTCGCTTGAATAGGCCGGACGAGACGAGAAGGAAAAGGGCACGATCTTCACTCTCAGGGCGGGGGGAACCTGCTAAAAGAATGGGACCAATCACGCCTGCTGGCCGACGCTTGTAAACCTCATAGACCGTACATTTCTGCGGGCGGAGTTACTATTAAGGAAGGTAAATTCACAGGGTACTCGTACATACCGCAATAGGTGGGAAAGGAGTCGAGAGAAAAAAAAATCCTAATATAGGTAACGAGAAGAGAAACCTCGATCCAGAACCGATGGAATAAAGAAGGAGGGCTCATATTTCCTAAAAGGGGAGGTTAATCCACAAGAAATTCCGTCTAATCTAGATCGGCTGGAGAAAAAAAACTGAGTCATGGAAAGGGACGACCGAGCATGTGTGACACTTGGACGAGAAGGGGGAGAGGTCCAGAGAGAGTCCCAGAAGGGAGATGAAAGCCTTTCCTCCCAAAATGTGTATCGTCGGAATAGCGGGACCGAGGGAAAGTGTCTCAACCTGCGGTCTGGGTTTTCAAGAAGGGATGCTAAAGGATTTGGGGGGAAACGTTACCCATCTAGACTGGGGGGAGCGGAACATCGCGAGAGAGGTCATACAGGACTGAATATACGGGCACTCGAACTAGCGAGTGCAGACAGTACTACCTGGAAAGGGAGTTGGAGGAGGGAACATCTTTCCAACCCAGACGGAAGGAGTAAGGGGTATTAGAGGGAAACCCGACGATAAAAAAGAGAAATGGGGAATGCCCTCTTAGTCGCGAAAAAGGGGTCAGGGCAAGACATTCCCCGTCGAGCGCCACAGAAAGTCGTGGAAGTAAGTATAACTAAGGGAAGGGATGGGGAAAGAGGGTAAAATCCAACTACTTTGGAAGAAACTAACGGAGAGACCGAGAAGTGTTTCAATCCTCTGAAAAGTCCGACTAATCTAGAAGAGAATTTGAAGAAGAGGCTCGGGGGAGGAATCCAGACGTGTTTACCGGGACAGGGTTCGGAAAATTAACAAATTCCAGTTAAGGTCTTCTTATCAAGAGGGGAAGGTAATTCCAACTCGTATATCTTTAAGGTGGCGACAAAAGGGGTGTGAACATATCTCACCAAAAGAACGGATAGTAAATATAGATATTAGAAAGGGGGTCAAGGGGTATATAGCTGGGGGGCTAAGGAGAAAGAGCAGTCAGGGGATATTGCACGGAGGAGAAAAGTTTGCAAGGGGAAAAAAAAACGGTGCAGGCGTACCGAGGGGGGGGGGGAAAATCCTGATGACAGCAAGTCAGCTCTGCCATGAACGCGGCTGATAAGGAGAAAACTTTGGACAGGTGTCGGAAGGATGGAAGGGGGGGGGGGGAAAACGGATTCTCACGGGGGGGTCTTCTCAGCTACAAGAAGATCTAAAAGCCATGAGAGTTCAGTGGCGGTGACAAAAACAGACGGGGGGTGGCTACAACTAGTGGGCTGCTACCGGCCTCTGACTCTCCGGAGGAGAGAGCATGGGACTTATTAGGGATCAGTCAAAGATTGGAAGAAACATCAAAACAAGTTAAGAGTCTTGGTGACCGAAATCGGTGAGGAAAAAAAAAAAGGGGCGGATGGGGGAGCCTCCTTTTTCTATTATAGTGGACGCTACGGGGCTCAACCAGAAAGAGGGGTATATCGAATTTCTGGGGAAAAAAAGTTGGAAAAGTCTCGTCTCAGGCAAAAAGAAAAACTACCCGTTCGTCTTAAAATTAAAAGAAAGTCTCAAAAAAGAAGAGAAAAGAATAACTGGCGCTAACGTCGACGTATCAGCAAGGCGTTGGGCAAAAAGGAAGTGACTGGGGGACTCGCGAAGACCCTGCACTAAATATTAGGAAGGTCCTATCTCACCGCCCTAGTCGCCCGGGAAAAAAAAAACTAAAAAAAGGGAAAGCTGTTAAGAGCCGAAAAATAGATGAGGAGGGCTGTACGCAGGTGAAAGAGCCGTTAGTCGGTCTATCTGCGAGGAGAGGCTGAGGGGAAGAAGATCACCTCTACGATCTTAGTTGAATCAAGGGAAAAAGGGGGTCGGTCATGTAAGGAGGACCCTGGGAAGGAAAGGAAAGAAGGATACGACGGCCCGCCGCAGCAAAGGACACGGTCATTCAGAAGGGGGAATCTGACATCTTCAGGGGACCTCGCGGATTACTTAGAAAGAATCAAAGGCCTGAACAGGGAGGGGAGGTGGGGCCTTTTGGAGGGGACGCCGCAAGAGGGAGGGAAGGCTTAGCATAGTCGCGGCGCTTGCAAAAAAGGGAGGCGAATCTACTCATGTGCCGAGTCGGTTATGTACCCTAGCGCACTGACCGTCTGAGACAGAGGGGAAAAAGACATATGTGCTGTCAAGGAAAAACTCAAGAAAACTAAGAGGGGGAGGCTCAGAGGCCCGAATCACCAGTCGCCGTCCGGAGAACAAGGGTCAGGGGGGGGGAGGAAGTTCGCGGTGGGCGATAAGGGTAAAAAGAGACAACAACCTTAAGCGAGGACGAAATGGAAATCTCCAAAGAACGAAGGGTGAAGGCTAGGAAAAAAGATAGGAAGGTTTGAGTCAAAACCCTGCCTCATCTTGCGCGAGTAGTTCCGCGGAGACGAAATCTGATCAGCTCGACCCACGAGCCGATAGGGCTACGTCATGGGAGAATTAAACGACTTTGGAAAAGAGAAAAGTTGAGGAAGGTCAATCGCGGCCTCCCATCGGATCGAAAAGCAGTTTGAGGGTGAGGGGAGGGTATTAGTTATCCATCATTGTCGGATACTTCATTCAATATCTCTAGGAGAATCGCTCATCTTTTGCTTAGAGAGGAACGTTAGAGAGGAGGTGGTTATACGGTTCTAGGACAAGGAATCTTCCTGGGCAGGGAGGATAGAGGGGAGGTCAGAGGTATGAAGAGGGTTCGTACCACCGCTAATCTTTCAAGACCGGAGTAAGGGGAAGAAAATGGGAAGAGAGGGTTGGTCTCAGAAGAAGGAGGAAGGGATCCTTCACTCAGCTTAGTACGTGTTGGAAATAAACCTCATCAGGCCTAGTCGGCAGAGCTTCAGGGGGAAGCAACAAATTCCACTGGGGAACAGAAAAATAAAAGACCGGGCGGCTCTCCGGATCTGTGGCAGATCAAGGGGAATCACTTGGTCACCTGGAGGAAGGAAAGGAAAGCAGACCTACACAACAACGGAGGGGAAGGAAGAGAGTACTTTAATGGATAAAAAGAAAGAACCAATGGAAAACTAAAGTCTATGGAAAAGGGAAAATAAGGATAGGTTCACCCTCGGGCGAGGGAAAAAAAGCTTCGGTCTAAAGGAATATCCGCCGTTACGGGGCAAAAAAGTTCACTTGAAAAAAGGAACTAACCTCGGACCAAATCATAAATAGACCGTCCCGGCAGGGGGGAAGGTATTCGTCTTCGTGGGGGAAAACCCTTCTTCAAGCCCACAAGGTGGAATCAGATGCCTGATCGATTATAAACCACTTTTTCCGCAAAAAGGGCGGAATCACCAATAAAAAATTTTCGCGCAGTCTAAGACCAAAAAATGAAGGAGAAGGTTACTCTGAGAAAGGAGAGGATTTTGGGGGTGAAGAGAAGTAGTTTCGCCAGGGAGTGAAAGGAAGCACACCAGAAGGACAATAGTATAGGATTATTCTCGATAGACTTTGTTTGAAAAAGACACTTACCATCGTATTACAGTGCAGGAGAAAGTGTAAAAGTCGAGAGCGATCTAATCGCGATAAGAAGGTGTAGTATTTCATATCGGGGACTTTTATCATTAAGGAAAAAAAAAGGACATTTCAAATAGGACATTTGAGTGTCAATAAAAAGATGACAAGGACGTCTTGACGATGGAAGTGTCAAGTGAAAAGCTCCTGCCTCTTCCGGGGGAACACGTAAATTTTCACTCCCTTCGCGATTCAAAGTTCCTCAAACAAAAGGGATATCAGGGGGTAGGAGAATTTGGGGGATTCCGATCGAAAATAATACCACTTCGGAGAGTTCGGTTGGACTTTAACACACTGACGGGTTTGATTCTGCCTCTTTGCAGGAAGATCATCAGGTCATTTCTCTAGGTGGAGAAGCCCGTACTACCATCGGGGAAAAAGAGAAAGATAGGCACTCCCTCCAGAGGAGAAAGAGAGGGAAGGATAAGAAGGGAAGAGACTCATCTTTCAAAGAGAAATGAGCGCCGAAAAAGTACAACTCTCTCCTTCATTAAAAAAACCTATCGTCAAAAGACCTTACCCTGACCGTGTCCCGTGCGGGAGGAGGAAAGAAGTAAAATGTACTGGAACGTACATAACGAATCAAGCCTGGATTCCACGCGCAAAAGAAATCGAAAAGTCTGTGAAGGGAAGAAAGATGCCTCAGCCATAGCAAGCCCCCGATGACCTCCGGATCTACAAAAGAAGGAGTGAAGAACCTGCCACGAATAAGGAAGGAAGCTAGAGAGGTCTGGGGGAACTGCCTCGAGGAGAAAAATTTCTAATAAACAAGCGAGTAGGGCTATATTGAAGAAATTAAGGGGAGGAAGTAAGACGACGCGAGTTAAGCCTCTCAGATAAACCACTGGGCTCTTCTCCTGGGGCGAGGGAATAATTCAAAAAGGGGGAGGGAGGGGGGAGGGTTGCTCTCCTGAGGAGTGTTTGCGGGGAGTCCAGGGAAGACAGAGAACGAGTGTAACATCATCACCTGGGAGAGAGAATAGAGAGCTTCAAGAGAAGAGGTGGGTATACCTGGGTGAGTACGAGAAAAACGGACGAGAAGGGTGCTGGTCAGCCGATCGCGCGTAACAAAGAAAGAACGGCAGGAAAAAAGAAAAATATAAGGTGATGAGACGCCATCTGATACTGAAAGGGTAAGACACCAACAAAAACCGGGAGGAAGCACGGCCTGAAGTAGAAAGAAAAACGAGGGCCCTACCGTCAATACAGAAAGGGGACAGTGACTAGAGGAAAGGGTCATGACTCGTCCCCACACTAGATGCAGAGGGTGGACGACCGGGGGTGGAACAACTCTGCTAGAAGGAAGGTGTCTGATGGTTATCACCGTGATTCAAAGTTAATATCTCCAGAAAAGAGGGAGGAATCATATAAGAGGGGTAGACCGTGACGTTTTTGCAAGAAAAAGGTAGATGGAACATTTGAAATGTCCCGGAGGATATCCCGAAGGGAAACTGTCTAAGGATCCACAAGATCAATTTTTCACAGAACGCGGGTGTGCTAGCATCAACACAAAACTGAGGAACTGAAGATAGCAATAAGAAGAGGGCGTCAAAAGGGAAAGAGAGTTTTCTACCTCAGGCTAGAGGACAAGCGGAAATTTAAGGAAAAATTGCCAAGAATAAGGAAGGAGGTTAACCAACGGAAGAGTGCAACCGCCGCCGATGAGGAACCGAAATAGAAACTCTCAGAAAAAAGGATTGAGACTCGACGTGGCTACGAAAAAAGAAAGGATCGAAAACTAAAAAGAGGGGTGGGTTGGCGAGAAATAGGACATAGAACGGAAAATCTTGACTGTGGCTGCGAAAAAAAAATGTGGGGTCTACAGCAAGGGGAAAGAAGAAATGGGAAAATGGGTCGATTACATAGGTCCCTCGAATAAGAGAAACACGCATTGGAGATAGGTACATTGCACTAGAATGAATCGGCTTTGGGACCGAGGAGGGTATTGTGGAAAAAAAAAATCGATCCTCTTCTGGAGGGGATAGCCATATTATAAAAGAGGATAGACTGTCCGTCGATGAGGATTTCTTTTTGACGAGTTGCAGGAGACCCAGAAAGACCGTAAAAAAACGCCGGGAGACCATTAACAATAAGAAGTACTCACTTCCTCCCGCGAGGTAAGGACTAAGGAAGAGAACTTTGCAGGGGAATCAATTCTCGGCGCCGCACGATCTGGAGGTAGGGAAATGTCAAGAACCCGAATTAAAGATCCCCGGCTTTTTGGAAGAAAGAGAAAGACGGGTGAAAGTTCTCACTCGAAAGGGGGGAGGTGTGGGGAAAGAAAAACTATCCAGAGATGGCCTTCTATTGTTGCTGCACTCCGGAGGGCAAGCCAGTTGAATCAAAAAGGGAGGGGACAGGGCGTGCTGAAGAAGAGCTATCGGTACAGACATTGGCGTCTTCGGACAGAAAGAGGCAAAAGTTGGGCTGTACTCGACCCGAGTTAAAGGCGTTAGGAAGAAGGAGAAGAAAGAAAGAAACGCAGGGCATCGAGGAGCGTCAAGGACTGGACAGGAGCGCCCGCACTGTTTCATGAAAGGAGTGAGGACAAAAGGAGAAAGGAAATACAGCGCTTTGGTCAGCGAAAAATCACTCTCAAAAAAAAAAAAAGGAACTATCCTCCAAGCGGCTTCCAGGGAAAGCACTTATCAGGGGAAATGTGTCTGACTTGAGGGATCTACTGCCGGCAAAACCCACCACCCACCTCTATTCTCCGCGGGGGAGATCTTTCCATCAGGGTCTTTCTCACGGAACCCACTACAGCAAGGCATGCCAGTGGTATGTCGCGAAACCTCCTAATAACCCGTCTCCGGAATGCCAGAACATTGGTTCCCGCTGCGGAATGACTTTGTGGAAAGGGCTAAACCGAGGAAAAGACAAAAAGGGGGAACGGCGGCTAGTGAGCTAACCTACGCCAAAAGACGGTCACAGCGAAGGCACTCACAAACTCACCGTCACTGAAAGCAAGGATTCTCTCTGGGGCATTCAAGAGGAAGGGCAAGGCGTACTCAATGAATCGCACTAGAGAAAAGCTAAAAATAGTACAGGGAGAAAAGGCACTTAATCTTTCCATGAAGCAAAGGTCGAGGTGAAAAGCTCAAAATCCAGCGATGCGATCAAGAAAGACATCGCGATCAGTAAGGGGACTTGGTGACTTGAGAGGGAAGGAAGCATACCGTGTCTGCCGACGTCATGAAAGGGGAATATAAGGGTAGCAGAAAGCCGCTCCTGGTGAAAAATCGAGATAAGAACTATCGAGGCGGGGTTTATCTCACCGGCCTCGAGACAGAGGTATAGAAAAATAGTCTAGGGGGGGGAGGAGGAGGGTAGAGACAGAAGGGTGGGCGTACCAAGACGAATAGTTGTCAAAAAAAAAAGCTCCTTGCAGAGAAGACCTGGGACAAATTTTATCTCTTAAACGGGAAGGAAGTAGCAAAAAAAAAAGGAGTTCCCCTCCCCGTCGTGGTTTGTGTCGCAAAGAGAGAGAAAAAAAAAACTGGTCTTATAAATAAGAAACACCTTGACCTACGTCGGTGAAGAAGGATAAGGGGGAAACTCCATAGAATGGTCTGGCTCTGGAGGCTATTCTCCAGGAAGACAGAAAAAGAAAATCAGAGAAAAAAAACAAAATAGATAGATGAGCGGTAAGAAAGACTAGAACACTCCGTGAGGAACATAAGGGTGAAAAGCGATCCAAAACTCTGCCGGAACAATGCAAGGAGTCGGTATAAGGGGAGGAAGGTAAGAAGACCGCTAGAAAGAAGAAAGAGAGGGGCTCTACTTTCAAAAACGTACAAAGGAGAGAAACCGCATTGAAAGAAAATAGAAAGGGAAGGAGACTCCATGTGCATCTCAAGGGTATGCTGGGGGGGACCCCCATTCGTCAAAGGGGCTAAAAAAAAGAAAGAAAACCACGACCTCTCCGCATGCCTCGGAATAGATGAGACCGGGTCCTGCTGAAGGAGAATAGAAGCTAAATATGATATGGCAGCAGGCTCAAACGACCATTCTAATAAGGAGAGGTACTAGGATCGCTCGCATGAAGGGAGAATCTCTGTGGAGAATATGCACCTCATCAAAAAAGCTCAGAAATCTCCTGGATGAAGAGAGAAGAAAATGAATGTCACGTCAACATAGAAAAGAAACCGCTAAAAACGGAAAGAAATCCCTTCTCTCGTCATTACGGCCGGGGGGACTCTGAGTCCATCTAGGAAAAATCGTCTGAGGAAGGAAAAACTCCGCAAAACTTATTGCGAAGATTAACCAGTGACGGAGGAATCGAAAGGGGATTTTCCACCGCTCTCAAAAACAGCGGGAAGTTGCAGTGGCGAGGTGTAGAATTTGGCAAGGAAAGAAACAAGACTCAAAAAAAAGGAAGAGCTGAGGGTCGGCTACTTGGTGGGTCGGAACTGAGAAAAAAAGCCAACTTATTTGTCGGGGGACTTTAAAAAGCAACATAAAGAGGACTACCAGGGGCTTTCCCGAAGAATGGCAGTTCGCGACCTCACAACGAAAATAGGGGGGAGAAAAAGAGAGGTGGTTCTGCCTAAAAAGTCTACCTTTCCAAGAGGTCAGGAAGCCATAGAAAGTCAGGAGCAAAAAAGGGAAGCGCCTCCGCCTCGACCACGAAGAAACGGGCTACCTTAGAAAGAAGTGGAAGGGAAGCTCCTAAAGACTGAGTTCCGGTAAAGGGGGGACGGTTCTTCCCAGAAGGACCGAGCTGCGGAGCCTCTCACAAGAGAGGTACGCAAAGCAGGTACCGAACGAAAGAGGGGGGGGAAGGTGATTGGGACCTTCGATCGAAAGAGAAGAAAACAGGAAGAAAGAAATAAGCACAGAAGGAGAAGAAGCAGGGGGAAAAAAAAGGGCATCTTCCCTGAAAACAAAAAGAATAAAAAGGACAAAGAACTTAAAAGGAAAAGAGGAAAGCTATGTTGAGAAGTGAGGGAAAGGGAGATTGCTGTGTTCATAGGAGGGAAACTAGAAAGGAGAAGGGTCCGTCACGAGACCTTTCAAGAAGAAAGACAGTTGAGATCTACAGACTGTTCCTAGGGAAGGAGGAAGCGCCAGACGGAACGGTCGGTTACGGCGCAAGTGAGTACCGGGGGGGGTTTTCTCTTCATGCGAACAGGATCCGGGTCGGATCTTCAAAAGCAAATCTCGTCAAGAGGTCTCTATGAGAAGGAGGATTCACTAGTGAATGAAGTCCCTACCGAAGAGGGAAAGGTCTGAACCCGGTAAACCCGAAGAGGAAAGCTAGGAGAGAGCACCGAGCGCACACTACGGTGCAGCAAAAGCGGAAGAGTCTCAGACCGGACGTCCTGTAACGAGGTCGGAGGGGGGGGGAAAAGGTCCTTTTGAATCAGAAAAATGAGAGATTTGGTTACGATGGGATGGCAAAAAGACCCCACCTCTCCGTCAGAAGGAAAAGAATCTTCTAAAATAGATTTCGACGAATTAAGGTCCTGGAAGGAAGGAGAGGGTCGAATGGGCCTCATCAGCTCGGGAAGAAAAGAGGAAAAATTGCACCGTAGTTAAAAAACGGGAGGATGGGAAAGGGCACCTCGTCTCCGGCGTGAGGTCACTATCCTATAAGGGATCAACCCACCGAAGGCCTGGGGTCAGTGATGTTGACTCTCAACGGCAACGGATGAAAAGGAAAAGGAAAAGGGAAGAGAAAAAACGATGGGTTTCTACAAGCCTGGGGGAGACTCGTTTGCGCATGACCGTCTCAGGCGTAGAAGGGGAAATACTGAAGAATGGAGGAAAGGAAAACCGACGCAACAAGACGGACCGCATATTAGAACATGAGAGAGAGAGAAATCTCTCTTCCTGGTGAAAATAAGTTTACCCTTTTCGTAACAGACGGCCTCTTCGGGAAAAAGGCCAACTATTTTGGCTGGCCAGATATTATAACGAGGACAAAAAGAAGAGGGAAGGGACGTTGGCGGGCTTACACACACTAGGGGTGGGAAAGAGAATGAACGGGCTGGGAAGGAGAATGTGTCAGGGGAAGGACGCGCACGGATTTTAGATCGTAGGAAGGGTACAGAGGCAAAGCCTCTTTTGTCGGTCTGGGTGAAAAGAGATCGTGCGCCAAAACTCGAGCGGTTATCAAGAAGGGGGACGGGGAAGAAGAAGCTCCGTCTATAATACCGGTAGAAAGAAAATATCTGAGGGTATAGGGGTTGTGCGGCAATGGTAGAATAGTATAAGTTCGCATGGAACATCCACAACCAGCAAAAAAAAGGATTCGGACCTGCCACGGGGAGAGAACGGTCTAAAGAAAAAAAAAAGGAAGGAACCACAGCTGAACTTAAGGAACTCACGAAGCGTATTGCGAAGTCGGGCCGCCAATCTTCAAGCTGATAGCAATGAGGACAAGAAAGGATCTTAACCGACAGGGAGCAGCGAATAGGGAAGGGAAAAGATCCAGATAGATCTAGGGAAGGGAGAGATACCTTAGGCTGCAGAACCTTCACGGAAAAGATGTAATCCGCCGAAATCGTATCGCGGCCTAGCTGGATTCTCCTGGATTGAGGAGGCCGAATCGGTAAGAAAGAGGAAAGTTCGTCAGGGACCCGTGCATCAACAAGGCCAGGGGATGACGCAGTAAAAGGGTGGGGGAAGGTAAAGGAGGAGTGGGAACGCCGCCTAAACCTCACAGGGTCAGGTCAGCAGGAGAGAACCGCGTCGGTAACTTCTGACAAACAAGGGGTGTAAGTAAGGTACTGGCGGGAAGGAAAGGATCCAGTAACTTAGCGGCCTTGGGCGGCTCGGCTTAACGTCAGATATAAAATATCAGTAAAAAAAGAAAACTTGCCCACGACGGAACAGCACGGCCTCGAAAGGGGACGCATTGTCGGTAAATCAGGAGAAAGTGCCAAAGAGTCCTAATCTGGGAAACAAGAAGCTCACCGGTGATGACGGACCGACGCTGACCCCCGGAAGACGGGGGGGGGGGGGACGCTCACTCCGGCCCACCGAGAGGTATAGAGGGGGGGTATTGCGCGACGTTAGAAGGGGAACACTGGGAGGGAACAGAATAAAATAAGAAAAGGGACTAGGGAGGTCCTCGTACAAATACCGACAAAGTCTAAGGAAGAGGAAAGGGAAAGAACTCAGCCGCGAAAGAAAAATTCAGAAAGAGTTTTCAGAGAAAACGCAATGTCTTAAGGCGATTCCAAGTCCTAGCCACCCATGGCGTAAAAGTGACTAGATGGAGCTTCTAAGCGTAAATTCCGGCTTGCGAAAAGTTTTCAAGAAGAGAGGGGGGGGAAGTGTGGTGCTAGAAAGGCGAAGAATAACTTGGGACCCACTCGCTAGTAAGAGGAGGAGGGGGGGGCGGGGAACGGGAGTGTGGGAATTATAGACCCAGGAGTCCAGGGGGGATATCATCGCCACTAAAACTGGGAAAGATAGCAGGGAGGAAAAGGGAGGGGGAGGAAAGTCATAACTCCGGATGTCAAGAGGAGGGGGGGGGGATTATAAGAAAGCCAGGCCGAAGGAAAGTTTCTAAAGATATCTAAGGCCTAGGAAGTATGCCGAGTCGAACATGGGCGGCTGAACAGGAGGGACGGTGCGAAAACTTGGAAACCCGAGGACCTTCTCAAGGGGGACATAGAACACCTGGGGACCGCTAAATCGGAGAGAACTTCGAGGGGCCCTTCTTGGCAAAAGAAACAGGGACTGGGTCTCATTAACCGTACAGAAAACTTAAAAGTGGCTCACTGCAAAGGAAGAGCTACCTGAAGAGAAAGTCAGTAAGCTCGCAGGAGCTTGCACGGGTACCGCGCCGTCGGTAATCGGGACGAAGGGAGGAGGAGGCAACCTCAAGAAAGTCTCTCTCACACGGAGGAGATTAAAGATATATAGGATACTGGGACTGAGTTCAACTAGGAAAAAGGGAGGAAGACAGAAAAGAAGAAAAGTGCCACCAGGCGAGTTTGCCGTCCTCGACTCGTTGGGCGTAGGGAGGGAAAGGGCCCCATTTCAATTCTGAGCTAGAGCGGGAGTTCGTCACGAACAAATCTGAAAGGGGGGGGGGGGGGCAAGCCGTACAAGACGACGCAACGCGTCAAAAGAGAGAAAAAGTTCATTTAAACGGAAATAGGACTTAGGGGGGGGGGTGGGTTTGGGGGGGGGGGGGGGGGGGGGGGGGGGGTGGGGGGGGGGCACGTGGGGAAGAACACAAGGCTGGAAAAAAGGGAGAAAACTACAGTCATGCGATATTAGACCGGGGCATAGAGTAACTCGGGGGATCACCAAGACGGAAGGAGACCGTAGTCGTTGTATCCGTTCCTCAACCTGGGGGGGGAAGAACGGAAGCAGGGGACTCTGCTCCCATGAAGGACAGGATCCCACGGCGGAGACAATAACGAAAGCACACTAACATGGCTCCTAGAAGAAGGAGGCGAGATACTGAGAGTCGGGATTTGTGCGGAACCTCGACCATCTATTAACACGGACCAAGTCGGGGAAGGAGAAGGATCTAGAAAAATCGGACGGTGTCGACATTCAGAATCGTAAGCCTTTACTTCAGTAGAAGAAACGAAAGTC
>Ga0179591_1270549_pt1 | contig 13238 bp, 13 predicted proteins | sample CZOMad2_1_08_16f_FD_182891 | JGI IMG/M metagenome (GOLD analysis project Ga0179591, IMG submission 182891) | Vadose zone soil fungal communities from Angelo Coast Range Reserve, California, USA - CZOMad2_1_08_16fungal (PacBio error correction) | ecosystem: Environmental > Terrestrial > Soil >...
AGGACGAATAGCTGGGGAGACACTAAACAAAAGTTGATTTGAATGAAACAGCAGCCATTAGGACCGTCTCAAATGCCGGCATCAGACACCTCGGGTGGTGGTGTGGGGGAAGACTCATTCTTCTAAGTGCGCAACGTAATCATCTCGAAAGGCTCCCGGTAGAAAAGGGAGTAGAGAAAACATGAACGATAAACGGAGCAGCCTGTGGACACTAATATTCCATTCATTGTGCCCAGCTATCAGGAAGACAAGGCACGGATCATGTCGGAAAAAAAAAAAAAAGTCTCGTGTGGTGGCTGGCGTAATATTCCGCAAGGGAAGGAGAAAAAAGCGGCCGCTTGCATGGGAACAGTTCATAAGTAAAAACCTTTGCTCTGAGAACCTCTCGGGGGAACTCGCCCGTCTCTTGAGGGAGGCCACAGCAACTCGGAACAGGCGAGTTCAACGGGCCAGAGGAAACTGCAATGGCGTGGAAGGGGAAGGGAAGACGGTCGAAAAGCGGATGCGGGGCGAAACTGGAAGAGAGAGCCAGATTACAGGGGGGGGCCCGGCCAGCTTTTCAGACAGCAAAGGTTGCTAATTTGTGGGGATGAGACCCTTAGGTTTAAGCAAAATAAAACGTTCGGCATCTCTATTCGAGCCTGGTCCCCACCCACGAATTTCGGATGAATCGACCCGTTGAGGCTGTGCGAGTAGGGGGGGGGAGACAAAACTGGGGAAAAGAAAGGGGGGAGGTCACCAACCATCTAGATGCTCGCTAGCGAGATCCCATAATACCGAATAGGAAGTGGGAGTTTCTGATGGGGAAAGATTCATGCCAGACAGAGCCTACCGGGAGGGGACACAGCAGAAAAACCGCTACCTGAGAGGCGAACAGGAAAATCTAATAAAGTGGTGCCGTTCCGGTGGAGGGATATTCGGCGGCATGGAGCCCATATAAGGGGGGAAAAACGGATAAGGGAGAATCCGTCTCGCAAACATAGAGGAGATTGGTAAATACGGGGTTTCGATGAGAAAACACGAGGGGGAGATCGTGTCCAGCGGGCCAACTTACCTCTGTAAAGGGGGTGGGGGGATGTCGCAGTGCTTCGTAGGAGAGTGTTATCTTTGGGAGAAATACTACCCATCACTCAAAAAATCTTTACCTTTCCTAAAGAGAGGTAATCGACGGGCGTTAAGACCAAAAGGAAATCTGCAGGAGATCAAATGGCGGAGGGGGAGTCCTGAGCAACGCGTACGGAAAACTCCTGTTTTAAGGCTTCGTGACCTGCAAGCGAGTTAGGGATAACTATCTAAAAAATGGTTAGTCCGTCATTGGAGGCTGGCCGGCAAGGGCAACTCCGGGGGGGGGGGAAAAGCTCAGATCAATCCGTCCAGTCACGTCCCGCAGAACACACTTCGAATAGAGACTCAAGCAGATGTGTGAATCGTATACATCTACCAAACAACGAGGGAGAAGAGAACGGTTCACAAGCGGCGAGGGACGCCGTTCTCGGGGAAGAGGGACTGGACGAATGGTCGGATGGGGAGGATCAGGAGGTTCTCTTCCACCCGGCTGGGTATAGCTAGGAGGCTGGCCCCTTGACACCGGTCTGGCCCGAAGGGGGGAAGGAAGAAAAAAAATAGGAAGATACAGAACTAATTGCCTTTAAAGCGTAAAACCCGGACGTTTTGGTGGAGGGAGTCGTGCTATTTAATGAAATCGGCTTTATGTCGAAAGGGGGGAGAGCAAACGAGGATCTGTTGCCAGAGGGGGCTTGCCACAAACGATAAGGCTTGAGTGGGAGTCAATTTCGCATACCAGTTGAGAGGAAATTGGTCAATCGAAAGACAAGGGCGACAGGAAAAGCCTTTAAACGTATCCACAAGTGGTAAGGTCGTGGAATCCGCCGGGTGGACCAGATCTTCAAGAGGTGGTTCTAATTACCGTAGGGAACCCGAGCAGGGGGGAGAGACCCCTCTGAAGAGGGGGAAGGGGCGGAAGGAGTCAAAAGCTATACGTATATTGGGCATTCAGAAGTGAAGGATATCGCCAGCTAATATCACAGAAGAAGGAACACCTGGACGGGCCCAGAAGCTATTCGCACGGGTACACGGTCAGCCAGGAATGAGGAGAGTTTAAAAAGGTGCTTGGGGAAAGAAATTCCTCGAAAGAGGCATCTCTCTAGGGAACATCATACAAAACAGGAAAATCGATCGTATGCGGATGCGTGAAAGGATAAAATGGGGGTGAAACCGGTGAAAACAGTTAACATAACCGTACGAACGACTTCGCGCACGTCGAAATTCACCGAGGAGTGGTGGAATGGGCTCAGGGAGTCGATGAGAAATAAGAACCCCGTGAGCTTTAAAGGGGGATGAAGAATAAGGGAATCGTACCTGTAAAAATATCAGACAAAAACTGGGGGTAGGCTGTCGGCGAAAAGAGGGGCGGGCACCCTAATTAAAGACTGCGTAGGGAGGCGTCATTTGGGAGAGAAAGGGAATAGATTCAATAGTATGCCGGGAAATCGTACCTGACAAAGCCAGCAAGCCCGGACGGGAAATTGACATAGGGACAGACGAAACCGAAAAGTTTGATCATATAAGAAAGGAAGAGGGGGAGGGTGAACCCGAATGATGGTTGCAGCAAATAAGGAATTATTCCTTGAGTGCTTCTGGAGGACCAGCGGCCCAGAGCGGAGGGGGGGAAAACTAATAGGGCGCCCAGGGAATGCCAGAAAAAAAGAGATCTCCGTTCCAGAATTCTGGGGATCAACACAAAATCATCAGATGTCGTGGTTCCAGAAAAAAGAAACGGTCTCCGTCTCTGTGTGGGAGAGGGAACAGCGTTGTTAAGGAGGTCCCGAAAATGGGGGGAAAGTTAGACGACTGCTATAGACGACTAGGGGGGACTGACGTGAGGGAGCGGTAACGTGACCGGGGGGAGCAAGTGATCACATACGTTTGAGTTGAGAAATGTTTTCGTCTGGAAGAGCTAGGAAACCCAAAAACGGTGGGAGAGATGATGAAAGGACATAAACCTTTTGCGACAAAAAATGGAGGTACGGGGAGAAAAGCAAGGGAGTGCCCTACCAGAGGAGTCTCAACTTCCGGGACATAAAGGTAGGTATTGTGTTTGGCGAATACAAAAATAGTCTAAATGTTCTCAGAAATCAGTGGCGCCGTGTCTGACATCCCTATAAGTGAATAAAAAGGCGAGACTGCAGAAGGTCCTTAAATGCAATATCAAGGGAACTTTGAGATGGAATAGGAGCATTCTGGGCAACAGATCAGAGAAGCGCGTGGGGATTGATGCCACCGCCAATAGGTATTAATGAGGAGCTCTGGGCAAGACTCGAGAAAAGGGGGGGGCATAGAGTAAAGGGCATTCTCTGATAACTCGGTAGTGAAAATACGCACGTAATCGTGGAGTGAATGAGGGCACACAAAATCATGTTCGCGGCAGGTCACCCTCAGGGAAAGGGCGCAATGGTTGGGGCAGGAAAGTGTTGCTACTGGAGGGGAACTGGAAGGGGAGGAGAATAACTTATCCGAGATACAGGATTAACTTGGGGTGAAGCTGAGAGAGTTCGGAAACAGCCGGTTGCTAATTTGGGGTCACAGAACCTTCGAGACGGAAAGATTCTTGAGGAGGGTAAAAAGGTAAAGTTTCCTGAAAAAGGTGACGTTGCCATTCAAAAAAATTTTCGGGCAGGGGAATCGAATGTCGGGCTGAGAGCGTGGGAACGTTGGGTGGTCAGAACGGTGTGGCTATCGGCTGGGTAAACAAATCGGGGAACCAAACAAAAAAAAAAAAACCCAACCACCCCACCCACAACCCCCCAAAAAAAAAACAAAAAAAAAACAAAACAACACAAAAAAAAAAACAAGAAAAGAAAAAGAAAGAAAAAAAAAACAACCAACAAAAAAAAAAGAAGAAAAAAACAACAAAGACAAACCCAACAAAAGAACCCCCAAACAAGACCAAAAAAAAACCAACCCACACCACGATCTCTTCTTAAAGAGAAGACCTACGAAAAGACGGGATTGGGGTCTTGGTAGCTGATGGGATCTTCAAGGAAGGGAGGGGGGTCGACGAGGAAATGCAAGAAGTCACCTGTAACCTGCTGAAAGACCACTGGCTATATACATGGGAAACCGGCAGAAAAATAGAGTGACGTGCCCTTTCCATGTCCTTCTTGGTGAAGGCGAAGATACATAGCACGTAAGGATGGAAATATAGATAGAAGACCGCCCGGCCCTCACTCATAGAAATAGTATTAGTATCTGGTGCAGATTATATGACGAGTAAATCAAACACTTTTTTAGAGCTGGTCTGAACCGGGGCTCAAGGAAGCAGGAACAGGTGGGTGGTTCGATTCTTAGTAAAGGGGAGATTCGAAGATCAGGTTGGGAACGAAGAGAAAAGAACTAAATCTCAAACGTTAGGAAGGTCCAATCGCAAGCTCCTCTACTACGGGTCCAAGGCCAGATCCAAGGGGGAGCAAAAGACGCAGGGAGGCACTGGCGGCAGATTAAGCTCACTAATAGTAATGAAGGGAGAACCAGTCAGTTTAAGGCCTAGTTTTAACCCTCAAAAAGGGGAGTGGATGTACCGGCCTCTCTGGAGATACAAGGGTATGACCGAAGGGAGGGTGGGGGGGAAAAAAAGAAGAACACAGGAGGGAGATACATTGTGATGTGGAAAAAGAAGATAATAGATCAAGACGTTCGACATTCGTATGCAGAGAGGGGGACTTAACAACTGCGACCAAAAAATGCCACTCTGGTGACGTACTACTCAGAGGGAGAAAAGTAGACGGGCCAAAAGGGATTGTAGTAGGAGTGGGGGTGGAAAAAGGGCGCATAGGGGAGTCCTAATGATCTGACGACACGGAGGGGGGGATAGGGAGATGGGGCGGGCCATAAAAAGAGGGCATTCCCTGAGTTGTCTTGGAAAGTCCACCATTGAGCAGGTAAGAAATGAAGTACAAAGGAAAGAAGAGGGAGGTAATCTCGCTTGAGGTAAAATGGGTGAATACCCTGACTGGCTAACGTCGTGATATTCAGTACTCTTCTTGCGTATTCTTCTTGGGGGTGCCTCAGTGGGGGGGACTCGGGGAAAAAGGTCGTGCACCTTGGGACGCACTCGTCCGAGGGAACCTCGGGGGAGTGGAGGGATCAATTGTCCAGATAAAGGGGGGATAGGAGGGGTAACGTAGTACTCGACAACTCGGCTCGCTCGGCCCGCTACGAAAATGCGGGGAACCCAAAAGGGGGGTAAATGAGGTTGGACCGTGTAGAAAATCTTCAAAACCTGGTGTTGCTATCGATGAACGTCTGAAAAGAAACAGCGCTAGAACTACCTCTGCCGCGTGAGAGGAGGGGCTTAGGCATGCAGGAAGATAGGGGTGAGAGAGAAGTACGAATCGTTGAAACTTAATCCTAAAAACAAGGAAACTGGATGCCGCACTCGATGGAGGGAACTGGTCAATGAGATCGTGCTCAGGGGCTGAAAGGGCGGGTTGCTTGACAGTTGGGCCCAAGGAAGAAAATGTTCCCTCCGAGATAGTGTAAGATAAAAGCAGCAAAGAAATCCGAGCGGGGGAGTTATGATTCGCCGGGAGAGCGATCGTAAAGATTGGGTGGGGAAACCTGCGAGATGCCTTTCTGTTACATAACGAAAAAAAGGGGAACTCCCCGGGATCTCGAACGGTCGATGATAAAGAAAGGGACCTTTTGTTTATGGAAGCTCGAATAGAGACTGGAATCAGCCCGGTTGGGATGAGGAAAGGAGCGAGGGAGGTGAGGGGGGTCTCATTTAAAAAACTATCATATAAGTCTGCTGGAAGGGTAAAGCAAGAGGGGAGGGACAATGTTATCTTGCGTCCTGAGGCGGAGAGGTACGGAGAAGATTCGAGAAGTCATCAGTATTCTGAGGCTTAGAACGACCCAAAAATTGCAGTGGCGCGAGGACTTCTAGTGAGGAAAGAGACTAGAGTGTGGCTGTGGCTCATCATACGAAAGATGAGGGGGGAGTTTGAACCCTAATAGGTTGATCAAAAGAAGCAATGATCGGCCCAGTTGGGGAGAGGCCACCGGGCCAAGAGGGGGAGGGTAAAGGTATAAACTTGGATATATACGCCCAGTAATAGGAAAAGACTGTTAGAAATGAACCGTACCAGATGCGTGATCCAGCAAGCTGACTGGGAGAAAAAAGTTATCTAGGGACGGCTCAAGGAGACGTTATGTATTGGATTAGGCACCGCTATTAAAGTGTCTAATAGGGTATTACGCGCGAGATTGATACGTGCGGGGAGGGTATGGGCGGTATTGGACACACCAAAAATACCAAAGGGTCTAAATAAGATGGGTGAGAACTTTAAAATCGATGGACGCTATTGGGGCAAAAAATGTCTAATCAAAGACTACTTGTGGGGGGGGGGGGGGAGGAAAAAAACGCAAGTTTCGACGACTATCAAAAACCACAAAGGGGAGGAAAAAGGGGGGAGGACTGAAACCGTTGGAGCTACAAGTAAAATTTCCAGGTCGGTCCGCCGCAAATAATAGGAAAAGTTACCGGAGAATTACGCATCGCCCTCTGTATGTGGGTCGAATACGTTTTCAGGTCGCACGGAGAGTAGAGAACGCTAGGGGCCACAATATAGACAACGTAGGATCTTTCAAGGACACAATAGAAAGGAAAGACAGGTTCTGGCACAATGCTAATTGCGGGGGAGTTTTAGACATTGGACAATCCAATTCGAAGGAGGACTAAAAGGAGACTGGGGATTGGGGACTGGGGCCAGTATATTCTCTAATCCTTCCGATCGCGGGGCGAGCAGCTCCGCAGGTGATATTACGTATCATGGGTTAAAAAGCTGAGGGGAAAGAGGAAAGGGAGTGGTTGATATATAGGCACATCTAGGGGACGGTCGCTTCAAGTTTGTACGCACTCGCGCTAGATTTGAAAATGTAGAGAAGGGGTAAGTGAGGGTGGGGAGGGGAGGACGAATCAACTGGCCCATGACAGACTCAGGATTAACGGGGGAAAGAGAAGATGGTTCCGCAAATACAGTTTTCTAATTTGAGTAAGTAAGTAGACCCTAGGTTACTTGGATCCCCTACATGAGGGGATTTAAGCAAGGGATAGCAAGTTAAGTCAGTCCGGGGGAGGGGGAAATGAACCAAATATTGTGTAGGAAGCTAAAGGGTGAGGAGGGGGACAGTCAGTGGCGAAAACGTGGCTTATGGCACGAAGGGGGGGGCAGATCTCCGGTGCACACAATCGGGAGAGCCGACTCTCGAGACGAAGCAATAGATTGAGAAGTTATAGGAGGAAACTTTTGAAAATAGAGGGGGGGGGCGAAAAAGAGTATCCTTCCGGGGGAGGGGGGAATAACTCCCGCTTTCAGCAAAACAACTAGAACCTGCAGGAAAGACATTGAGACGAGATAAAATTGCGAAATGGTGATGTAAAGTTCCAAAAGGGTGAAGAAAGGGGTGATCTTACGCGCGCCTTCGTGGGGGGGGAATTCAAAGAACCGACGAGTAGCACCAGGCTCGCGTCGCCGAACAGAGTTCTTAAGTATTAATTTTCTGTTCATCGTATATGGTAGCTATAGGGAGGGGGGACACGTCGTCGACACACGATGTACACTGTGGGGGAGCGTAGAAAGGAAGGCTTCGGGGTAGGGGAAAGTTCCCCGTCGAGGTGGTCTAGATACGGACAAATCAAATCTCAATATTGATTACTCCAGCACTATAACGCGGGGGAAGTTCACTATAAATTGGGGCAAACATATCGCGGCTCCGAAGGAGGGGAAGACATAGGTACTAAGCCTGAAAATAAGTCCAGTGAAAACAACTAATTCAGGTTTAAACTTCATCGAGTGTGTAACTTCATAAACTGATTCCGTTTAGCCGGAGGAAGGGTAAAGAAACTTAGGCAGATGGGCCATAACTCAAATGAACAAGAGAGACCCAGGGGAGGTCAAAAAGCATAAAGCGCTCGCCTCAAGCCGGGGTAAAATTAGGTATCGTACGTAACAACGGCGATCTACGCCAACAATCAAGCCCCGCTTTGTGAACGGTAAATTCAAAAAAACCGGAGGGGAAAAAGAGATAGCTTCACCATAGGTCTTTGCGAAAAGGGAGGGGGGGAAGGGGGAGAGAGTCTGCTGCGGCGATGGGGGAGAGGACTGTCTGTTTCAGCGTGGCGCTGGTAAAGGTACCACCGCTGTCAAGTAGGGAGGTATACCGCCAAGTAGGGAAAGATGAATATACATGAGTATTTAATTTACATAAGAAAAGGACAGGGACATCTTTGGGAACCAGGACGTTGGGGTGAGAACGAGGGGGGGTTTCAGACATATTGCGTATCCTTGTAACTGGATGAGTCGGAAGCCCGCGCGTGAACTGGAGAAAGGGGGAAGGGGGGGAAGAGGAATACCTGAGCTTGGAGTTATGGAGGTAAGATTCCGTTGAGTGATGTAGTAATCAGAGAACTTAAAGATGATCCCGGAGACCTCGAGAAAAGCATAAACGCGGAAGAGTAAACACAACAAGGGTGTCGTGGACAAAGGGGGGCTGAAACATCGTAACCCGCTTTTCCTATAGGTGTAAGGAAAGGAGAAAAAGAAAAAGATCCGATGACCTCCGCCCTCTGCAAGGGAGTATTGGAAGGAGGGCTTCGCAAGGGTCCGTCGTATGGGTTAGCATCAGAAAGTCGATACGGAACTTAGAAGCCAAGGAAAAAAAGCGAGCCTGACTGGGCCACAGCACTCTAAGTCAGAAAAAGGTTCACTGGAGCGAAAGACGACAAAGTGCACAGGTGGGGTGGGTACTTGGACACGGATGTGGAAACCAAAGAGGAAATGTCCTCGGAGAGAGTGGAAGTACCCGGGACAGAACAACTCAAATAAAGAAGGAGGGATGCGTATGCTGAGCCGATCCTGCAGAGGGGGGGAATCTCAAATGGGAACAGGAGAGGAAGGTCCCACCTACAACAGAAAGTCAAGGTTGAGAAAAACTCCGGCATCGAAGAAAGGGGAGAGGAAGAAACGCAAATTCGTGGGGTTTCAAGGGTCACACGAGCTCTAATAGAGGAAAACGAAGACCACGTGGAGTACCTAGTATCATGTCGGAAGAAAGAAGGGGGGAGAAGGTCCTTCGGAAAGGCACCTTAGGCCGAAAGCTAGGGCGTGGACACCCTAGGGTCAGATGGCGTCTAACTGACGGGGACGCACTCAAAGAGGAAAATGCGGATGCTTGAAGGCTAGCTAAAAGGAAAAAACATTGCAGTCTGGAAGGGAATTAGGGGAAAAATAAAACAGAGCCGAATAAGAGGGGTTGGGGGTTTTCTCATACTAATGACGGCGACTAGGGGGGGGGGTATCCATAGCAAGCTACGTTGGCACATTGAGGGGTGGAAGAAAAGGAACCCAGAAGGCTAGTTAGAGGAGAAAAAGGAGGGGGGATCTTTACTCAGGCCCATCCCCACGAAAGCAGTCGATTGGAAAGGGACAGATTGGGGCCGGGGGGACAGTAATAAGAGGAAAAAGTTGCATGGCCCGCGGATAAATAGGAAGGGGTGTGGTTTATTTGCACAACCGGAGAAGAAGTGGGATTAGTGAGTACCGGCCGCCGGTCGAGAAAGGCGTGGAGAATTGAGAAGACCTGGGTCGAAAAAACAACTCCTCGCCGGAGGTGAATGGGACAGGGGGAAAGTGGTACGGTAAAATGGTAAAGGATTTGAAGGCCTTCTAAAGGATCCAAGAGGGGGACAGGTGTCGCAAATGTTTTTCGTCGACTGTAACTCAACCAACAAACACGGAGGTCCGAACGAGAGATAGGACGAACGGGGGAAGGGTTTTGGGAGTGGAATCAGACGCAATAAGGGGAAAAAGGAAAGTTAGGATACTTCCGGCATAAGCACTATGGGTGGGTGGCGAAATAGGCTAGTGTTACGAAAGAGCATCTCATCACGGCGTGACTCAAGGAAGAAAAGGGTTAGGTCAAATATCCACAAATGGAGGAAACCACGAGCACCGGTAGGGCCAATAAATCAGAACAGGTCGATGAAGGGGAGATCATGATTGATCATGATTCGGGAGGGGAGTCAATGAAAGAAGGAATCGGTGTTGGGAAGTGCCTGAAGAATTCCTCTCCTTAACTACCGATCGAGGAGGGACCATTTTGCATCGCCGAAGCATGGCATAATTACGTATCATTGGAGAGGAGAAAACCATCTTTCGAACGTAGAGGGTGGGGGAGAAATTAAGAAACATATGGTGGCAAAGGTAAGAGGAGAAGCTCGTCCGCCCTGGGGGGGGGGGGGGGACATGAGAGGGAAACAGACTTGATGACTGAGGAGGTCGGAATAGGGGGTCAGCATGACAGACTCAGGGTGCAATCGCCTTAGGGGAGGGAACTCATAAGGTTATTGAATGTTATGGGGTGGGGGGGGGTGGAACGGAGAACCCTTGAAGGGAGTGCCGAAATTATCTTCGGTTGATGCACAAGGGGGGGGTGAAGGTTCTAAAAGCCGGTACGGAAAGGGAAAAAAAGATTTCAGAAGGATCGACCTTAAGGGGAGGGGGTGAGGGGGAGAAAACGGTGGTATTTACAGAACGGGCCCAGGAATATCACTTGGATGTCCAACAATCGCGGGAGAACCTGACCGTAAAAACATACCAGAATACGGATTTCAGGGTGGATACTCATTTATCTTAAATAAGAAGGTTCTAAAGGCGTCGAGCTTGCGTGCGCCAAGAAAACGTTTACAGCAAGCTACAGATCCTGTGCGCGAGAGAGAATTTACGCGGGCAGAAGGGGAAGGGCCCCGACAGATAAGTGATGGTTATTCTGCGCCGTATGTATCAGAGGAGAAGAGGGGATATATTCTAAAAAGTAGAAGGCTGGTATCATTCCGCGAAGTCCACACCTCACGCAGTAGGGGATGAGTATGTTTCGGCTGTATTGTTAAGACGGGGCATTGAGGAACAAGAGGGTGGGATATCTTGTCTAATTCGGAGGAAACAATAGGTGGAAACTGTTTGGGGATACGTCCAGAAGGCTTACGGGAGTTGAAAACTTATCTAGGGGGGCGGAAAGAAACCAATCAGATCAAGAACGAATCTTGTCTTGACGAAGAAGCAATCTGAAGTAACGACGCGCCGATCCAAGACTGGAAAAAAAGAGAGAGAGGGGGAAAGGAAAGCACGACGTAAGGATACTAAGAAGAAAGGGGGAAATATCCCTCGGGGCACCACGTCCGGGTTGGCCGGAGACTTTTACCCTGGAAGCAACCTTCCTATCTTGTTGAAATCAGGGGAGGGTCCCGGCATCGGAACTGCGGAAAGGGGGGAAAAAAACGAAAACAGCCGGGGTGGATGGACAGAGGAAAAGAAGGATCCTCTCCTAAGCGTCTAATTAATCCCGCCGCAATCGCACCGAGAAAAAAAAAGAGAAGGAAAGAACAAAAAAAATTAACGTTCTCTAGAAAAAACCACGAAGGAAAGAGAGAATCGAGAAACAGGGCTTGTAAAAGGTGAGAAAGACTTGTTGATCCTGGGAAACACACAAGGAGAGGGATTAGCCTGCTGGGAGGCGAGGATGCGCGGGACGCGGGTGGGGGGGAAGAAAACCCGCTGTCAAACTGCGTATTCAATGGCCCCTTCATCTGAAACTAATGAAAAAGAAACTTAAAAGATATGGAAGGTATCATTTCAAGGGAGGCTTTTTAAAAAACCGGACTTGTGTCGAACGGCGTGGGGTCTGACCTATGGCTGGGCCTTATTTCGGCAAGACATTTGGAAAGCAAAGCGCGTCGTTTTGGACGTCACCCCGGAGAAGTCGCATTACGGGCTGCGTTATGAGTCAAGTTAATATGTAGGGGACAGAAGGGAGTATTCTCACCACGACGATCCGGCGGGCGCCTAAGAGCCTGCCTGAAAGTATCCACAACAGGTACATGTAGTGGGAGAAGGCCGGTTCCGCGCTTCCAAGGGGGGGGAGAAACATAGGGATCCCGTCTACCACAGCTATAAGAAAAAGATTCTTCTTCATGGCAAGGAAGGAGAAAGCCGGCTCTGCTATCAGTCGATTTTGGGGATCAAGAGATCGAAAGCATAGAATCGCCAAGCAAAGAAAAAAAACAGGACCTTGAACGCCAAATTTAAGTCCAGGGAAGGGGAGATAGGAGACAGTTACAAATGTTCAGCAGTGTCGGGGTGGCCTGAAGGGAGGGAGGTGGACACACGCAGGCCTCAGATGGGAGGGAATCAATATTTGAGATCCCATCAGAGAAAGCGGTCATCAAGAGTCGGATCGTGTCAGAAGCGGAGCGATAGGTATCTCACCGTTGTTTTGGGGAAAAGGACGAGCGGCTGTGCCCACGTTAGAGGGAAAATAGCCGTTGGCAAACTTCGCATAAAGATTTCGATTACTCGAAATGGAGGGAGGGGGAAGTGAACTATCAGGCCAAAGAAATGAAACCAAGGGGGGGGAGTGAAAACGAATCATTCGGAAGAAAGTAAAGGTAACATTCCTTAACGTAATTAGAAAATGTATGCTGTCCGAAATCTGCAGGACCCTAATATGCGTACTGTCAAAGCGGAGAAGGGTGAGACCTACCGATACTGGGAATCATGGGAGGAGGGAAGATGATATCTACCTGCCCAAGGAATGAAATCGGAACGAGTAACTTCGATGGAAATAGCAGAGGGGGGACTGGAATAATAGTCCTGTTGTACTCAAAACATAAGCAAAGTAAGGGGGGAAATTGGGGGACCCGAAGGAGGTCTAAAAAGATAGGGAGAAAAACTTGTTAGTAAATGGATTCTTCTAATGCCAAGAGGGCCAGAGCGTCGGTGAATGTACCTGGAACACATAGGGAAGAGCCAGGGCATCCAAGTCAACCACGTAGACGAAGTTAAAGGTGACTTCAAGAAAGGGGAGTGGAGCAATTGCGACACGTATTAGGAAAATGAGGGGACATTTTCCAGACGCTGTCTCAGGTAGGACGTTGGGGGGGGGTGCACGCAGCTAATACGGGGAGGGGGGGAATGATCCGCCAGCGGAAAGATTGAGTACGTGCGACCTTAGAAGAACTGAGGTGATGCCCATCGCAAGACAAACAAAATCCCTAAATGGGTGCAGGATCAAGGAGTTGTTCTGGACAGGAATGGACCTTTTGGGGGAGGGGCTGGGCTTCATGAAAGCGAAGAACAAACTTGGGGAGGGCGATTTTGGGA
>Ga0179591_1285180_pt1 | contig 13237 bp, 12 predicted proteins | sample CZOMad2_1_08_16f_FD_182891 | JGI IMG/M metagenome (GOLD analysis project Ga0179591, IMG submission 182891) | Vadose zone soil fungal communities from Angelo Coast Range Reserve, California, USA - CZOMad2_1_08_16fungal (PacBio error correction) | ecosystem: Environmental > Terrestrial > Soil >...
ACTAATGTGGGTGTCCTGGATTATAGGGGCGGTTATATCAGAGCATTACATGTCCCGCTCTTAACAAAAAGAACGAACCTGCCGGCTTAAAAGAGAAAGGGGACTACCAAAGCCAAAGTACGCAAGGGGGAGCGAGGAATGAGCACGTAATAAAAAAATCTCAAAACGGCGCCAACTGAGGAAGGTAACGTAGCGCAGTTGGCCCGCTGGAGGGAGAGGGAATTGAAGAAAAAAAGTACTCACGCGGGGTGAGGGGGTCCGGTCAAAAGCAAATACAGCTCTTTGGCTGTTCAAAAAAAGAGACCGAGCCAAAAGGATAGTAAAACCCAGGATGGAGGGATTGATACAACACAGAAAAAAGGAAATCATAGGGAGGGGGATAAAGAGAGACTGAAAAGAAGACGAAAAAGATGCTTCTTTCTCTTAATGTGATCTAAAGCGAGGGAAACTAATCACAATCCGTGCCTCTGGTATAATAAGGACACCGACCAAAAGACTTACTCGGGGCGCCGTTTGAAGTTTTCCAAGTTTGGCATTCTCGGGCAGAAACAAAAGGCATAGTGGTTTGGGAGTTCTGAAAGAATGCAGGAGGGGTCCGTTTTCCGAGGGTTTGAAATAACCGAGGGGCAAACGCTCAACAAACCAAAGAAAGACTATCTGCGGATTCGACTGGGATCGGGGGGCAGTAGCTTCTTAGGCAGAGTCGTACCGCGGCATGATAATGAAGAGGATGCGCCGCATCTCACAATTCATGGCGGCGAGGGACTGTGCGTAGGATAACGCGAGACGGGCTCCCAAGCGCAGGCGGCGGAAGAATAAGGGTCTGGGTGTTTTGGTATTAAACGACTGGGGGATTGCGCCCCTGAAGAGCAATCATCTAAGACGCTGCTTCGCGGAATACCCGGAAAAGAAAGACTTGACCTTCCTTGTCACCTGACACAGGGTCAGAACTCGGCTGCATCGCGAACGAGAAGGGCGAGAGGTCACCACTGCGGGGGCGAGCACCATGTTGGTCTCCGTGTGGGAGTGGGAAAAGGCTGGGCAAAATGTCGGCAAGCACTGTGAAACATCCCGCACACAAACAGTACGGTGGCGGTGGAACTTTACCAGCGGCGGAAAAGCGTGAAAAAAGAACTAAGCCGCAAAACGGGCTGTATGTGTTAACGAAGAGCAGCGTGTTCTCGCCGGTGTCCGCCGCTAAGACTGTCTGCGTAGGGCATCAGAAGGTCGCATGATAAAACGTGGGTGATCCTACATCATGACTGCACAAATCACAAAAGGCCGAACCGATGCGGGCCCGTGGTAGGGACCGAATGGCCTACTAGGAGGGGCGCAGGGCAGGCACTCAAGCTGGTTACGATACGAGTACAATAGGGGCTCGATTGACCAGCACCTCGGCGGAAAGAAGCCGCGGGACAATCGCGGGCGAAAGCCAGGCTGCGACAAGAGGAGGAAGGTTCGGCGGACCACATTCAAGAAAGAAGTCGCTCTCATGAATGTCTTTGTGACGACTGCTTTCTACAATCAGGCTATCCAATTGGGACGACTAGGTTACTCTTGCTTTCCCGGGCGTGCCTACCACAAAAAACAGGCAGCAGAAGTTCGCAAGTGCTCGAGGGTAAACGCTCGAGGGGAAGTCAGGCGCCCCAAGCAAACGCTCTGGAAGAGCGCAACACTTACGGAAAAATAAAAAGGGGGGGGAACTTCGGGCTAAGCAACAGGCCCACACCGTCGGGGGAGGGTCAGGCGAAAAAGACCGAAAAAGTTCTAAACTAAAACACACTTTGACGATCGAGAGACTACAAGGAGCCGAGGAGGGAGGGTGTTTCGGGAAATAGCGAAACGTAGGTGAAGAAAAAGTAGAGAGGAAGAAATTCTATGCCGCTCAGGGAGGAGTATTTGGTGGAAATTATTGGACGACAGGTTTCAGAGTTCCGTAAATACCGACCCTGCCCAGGGGAGGGGGAAGAAAGAAGTTTGCGAGCTGCATACGGAAGGGGGATAGCCCTCGCGGAAAAGAGAGTTATTCTCAAAGTAAGCCTTTACTGGACTACACGGAATGGGAGGATGACAATCGAAAGGAAAAGAGGGCAGGCCTCCGTGGAGGTTCGAGAACGGGGACAAAAACTACACCTGGGCGCCCATGTGGGCGAAACTTAATATCCTGGTTAATCGGAGCCGGTAGGAGGTAAAGCGCTGAAGGGGAAAAAAGGGGTAGCCGGCCAGCCCTAAGAAGCTCTGAGGACCGGACCGAATGAGACTTCCCTGAGGGAAAAAAATGGCGAGCGTCCTCGCCCGCCTCCAGAAGATGGGGAAGAGGAGGGAGCCTTCCTCCTGTTCCTACTACGGATGGGACAAAGGGATGGCTCTAACCCAACGAACCCTGAAAAAAAACCCACCAACCCCCCACTGCTGGGGAGACTGACTAGATAATGGGCTGGAGATCAATGAAGAGGGTCTGCGAAAGGTCCGAAACCTAGACAGCCGATTAGGAATCATCACAGTAGAATGAGGGAGAAAAAAAAACCCTCGGCAACTGTCTCAACATAAAAATAGGAAGCTGATTCGGCGGCTATGGAGACGGGACGCTCAGGGGGCAAAGAGGTCGGGTGATGTAGGAGAAAGGCAGGGACCTTAGCGCCGCACGTTAAAAACGAAGAACAATCGCTGCCACACCCGAGTGGACGGAGCAAACCAGAGGTGCAATTAGAGGATGAAACAGGTATCTCAAAACGGTCAGCCCGACTCCCATCCAATGGAAGGGAGAGGGAGCCAGCGTCGCCTCGATTCAACAGACAGATGAACGCTCGCCGAGGTCAAGGAAAAAAAATCCCGAAAGGAAAGGGATGATAAAATGTATATCTCACCGCAGCGGGAAACGCCGGAAGACGCGGTTAGAAAACTGACGTTATTCCACGCTTCCAAAAAAGAAGACTCCGCAGAAGGTAAGGACGCAGGCAAACGATGACCTACACATCAGCAACTAACAAAGGGAAAAACGTGGGCTTACCTTCGCAGTCTGCGGTGAGAGAGGGGGTCACAACGGGGGGACTGCGAAAAACCTCTACTCCAAAAAAATCGCATCGGGTCAGCAAGCAACAATCTGAAGCGGTCACGCTACGGACAGAGAAATGACCAGTGGCCACCGGAAAAAACAAATGGGACGAGAGTCACGTACTTAGAGCACCATCTTGCAAAGGGAAGGGGGAGTCGCCGCGACTGTCGGAGAAAAAAGGACGGCGAAAAGAACAGTGCGAGCTAAAAGGGGAAGGGGGGACAATGAGCGTAAAAAAAGGAGAAACTGTGCGCATTCAGGGGGGAATACCGCCGGCGGTTGAAACCAAATTTTCAACCGGGGGACGAGGAGGGGACAAGCATCTAAACCACCATCGCGCGGCTTCTAGGCTCTCTCAGGCCAAAAAGGGGAGTCGGAGCTCGGGAGAAATAAAAAAAAAAAACAGAATCCGGCCCTCTCCAATCTGGCCAACGAAAAAAGAAAAAAAGGAATCCCGTGGGAGATGACCGAGAGGGGGCGGGAAAATGAAAACCGGACTCTAAGGCTTTCGGATGGCTGAGACCAGGGGCGATTCTTTTCTTGGGGGGGAGAGGAGAAGCAGAATTATGAGGGTGGTGAAGAGCGCGTAACAGAAGGTAAGGCTAATGATATAGGATGAGTCCTCTCAAAATAAAATGACTCACACCACGGAGGAAGGGGGGGGACTCAATTTCTTCGCAATAGACGGCCTGCTGATTGGGAAAATATCCGATGGAGGTTTGGGAAGTTCTGAGGAAGAAAGTTGGTAGAAGAGAGAAGGGATGCGAAAAGACCAATTCAAGCGAAAACTGTGAATCGGGAAAAGAAAAAGACGGCATGGTTTCGGCGGTAAGGGAGCTACCTAAGGGAAGTCAGCAAGAAGGTAGGAGGAAACGACCACACCTCCGGCTTCAAAAGAGAAGGCCTAGGCAAAGGAAAAGAAGAGTAAATCCGGGCCGAAAGGAGGAAAGATTAGAAAGTAAGTGAGGGGTAGGCTGCGGCAGAAGCTGAGGATGGACAGTTGGAGTGGACGCGCCAGGTTGGATGGCGAAATGAGGCGTGGTGTTGGGGAAGAACTGGGCCGTCCCTAGTGCACAGCGGAAGAGTTGTCTCTGAAATTGGGAAGGGCTGCCAGATGCAATCCGCGATGAGCGGAGGGGGAGGGTACGGAGGATCCGGCGGCGCAGGGCAGGCTCAAGCCCGATATGGGTCACGTAAGGAAAAAGGATGCTGCGGCTTTGGAAAAACAGACCACTACAGGGTCTGAACGGAAACATTGGCTGGGAAAGCAAGAGGGGAAGGGAGAAAGCTGTATGACAAAGCATCATCCAATCATCAAAAGGGAAAGGGGGACCTAGCCTCAAAGACCCAGCAACTACCTTGGAGCATCCGCGCAAGACAGGGGGAGTATCAATAAAGAAAGGGGGCCAGGTTCGCATATGTCAAGAATAGAAGGGCTACCAGCATGTCAGACGGACACCAAAGACGGCTTACTGAAACGAAGAAAAAAACTCTGGAAAACATTAGAAAAAGACCACGGCAGGCCACCTGTCCGAGGAGCTGTAGAAATCCACACTAGCGGGCTGGGGCGCAACGCGGGCAGGACGGGGAAAAAAAATTGCAGTTTGCGGTGGCCTCGAGTGGTGAAGAAGGCCAAATTACTCGAAGATATTGAAAGAGAGAAAGCCTTACTCCGGCAGCAAACGGGTAGAGACCGGCCGAAGGGTCATGGCACTAAAGGGGAGGGGCATGTCGGGGTGTAACGCACACAAAAGGGGAGGAAGAGATCATAGGAAATCACGAAGTCTCCCAGGGTCGCGAGGGGAGGAAACAAATTTCCACAGAAGAAGAAACTGCCGCCCGAAAAAGGATTAGAGCAGGTAAGGAGAGGAAAAGCGGCCTTCCGCCCAAAAGCTGATCGGGGACCACCTAACGAGAATCATGTCCTCACTTTGACGAAGCAAGAGGTTTCCGACAAAGAGGGACCTTATGACTCACGCGCACCAGGATCGGAAGACGGGGGTCCAAAGACCAGAGAAGGGAAAGAATGTGAGTAACGGCACATTGTGGCCAGAGAAGGGAAGAGACATTTCAGGAACTTGGTGTCGACCGAATAGAAAGGCAAGAAAAGCCCTCTTGATTTTTTTGGGAAGGGGCATCCCGGTAGGGTGATAATGAAAGAAGAGGAGGCTGCCAGACTGTAGTGCGGAGGAGAGGTCCAAGTGACACGTGACTGGGGGGTAGGCTGGTGACCATCTCAGAAAAAAAAAGAACGCGTGCTCTTGAATAAATGGGGGAGTCATTATCTAAACCTCGGGGAGGGGGAAACAAAGGGGAAACAACCACAGTTGCGGATGTGCACGCCGTAAGAGTCATGGGCAAATTCGCAGAACTTACGGAGATCCAGAAGAAACGATCATTAGAAGAGATGACCAAATGGAAAGGAGACAAACATGCCACGCGCGTGAAAAAGGGAAAACCTAATCAAACAAAAACCAGCCTCGAAAGCAAATCACGAGAGGGGGAAGGGTTAATCCAGGAAGAAGATTGGTCCTGCCGCAGACCCCGACGGTTCAATCGCAAGAGTAGTTCACCTGGGAGTTTTTAAACGTAAAAGGGGAAGAAAAGGGGTGGGACTTTGACAAAACATACTACAGGCTGAAAGCGTAAAGAAGTCCAGGAGGGTGCCGCACCAAGGGGGAGAACAGGGAGTGGGGAATGCGGTGTAACAGGCAGACTCGTAATGGGCTATCTCACGTCGGGCTTCCAGAACCAACCCGTCAGAGAAAACCCTACCACCGCTGGCCCCACAACCAAATATGAAATCCCCGAACAGTAGCAAGGGACACCTCTACGTGGGGCAGGGCTCATTTGGCCTCGGTGGATAGGGGGGAGGTTATGGAATTGAGGAAGAAGGATATAGGCTACAGAGTACCCGAACCGCTAGTCAAAGAAATAACCGGAAGGGAGATTTACGAGAGAACGCAGAAGAGGAAGATGAAAATCTCAGGGGTGGGGCGAATTCGGAAGGGGCTCTTGGAGAATCCGGCACCAATGCAATAACCTTGCGGGACGCGGGGGGGATCGTGAGAAGGTACGCAATGGGAGGCGGGTCATTGTTAAGAGGGAGAAGGGCTGTCGCCGGTTGCGCGCGGCACGCTGGGCACGAAATCTGGGTTTGGCGAGGCTGGTCAACTTCTAAAGATAACCCATCGACAACTGGACCACTTAAAAACCAGCAAGTCACTAAGGGAAAGACACGCAAGGGACGAAGAAGAGCTCAAGAGCCTCGTCTGACTGCTTCTGGCTCCAACGATCAAGGCAAGAGACACAAACATTGGCAAGGAAGCTGATCTACTAAAGCCCGACGACTTTAGTTGAAAAGGTCCTGTTTCCAAGCGGGGGCATTCCTGACGCAAGGTGGCACAGAAAAGAACTTTTTTGTCGCTAACGCTTTGTAAGGCCGTCAGGAGGTGTGAACGGAAAAAAGGGGGGGTAATACTCTCAACGCGTCCTGAAAAATTGGGACCAAAGCTGCGAAGCGCATTCTGGTCGGGAACGCGCGGCAAAGGCATACGTGCGACCTCATCTTCGGAAGGGATTTCTGCGAGGGTCGTGGATACACGTCGCGCCGGCCCGCGATGCAATTCTCTTGTCCACAAAGAAAGACCTATCTCGGTTGGAATCACACGTGGCGGAGAGGGGCGCCAACCCCGACTATCCCGTCGAATATCGACTGTAAGCCATGCTTCGCGGACACGAGCCGCAAGCGGCTGGAATGCTGCCGCACTAAGAGAGGAAGGCATACGCGAACGGGTAAATCCCGGCGAAGCGGCCCAGAGGGGGAGGCGCGATTGGGAGACCGCGTGTGTAAGGGGGGGTGGGGCTGCTAAATCACGTCCAGTCACGATCGCCAGCACAAAAGAAATTGTAGGGAAACGGACGCGGGCCAGGAAAGGGCCAGCAGCGCTCTAACGGGGCCTGGATGTGATTCGCACAAAGGAAAGCGGGTGCATGAACCGGCGGAGCGGTGCGGCCGACAAGAGGCTGGTCGGTCGGAGCCCTTTCGGAAAAAGAAGAACTTGGAATCTACTGAAAAATTTGTTTTATCATCGCACCCGACCGCTTAGGAGCACGTGGGGTGCCTACTGGCACCGTGACTGCGGAGAAGAAGCCTTGCTGTTCGTTGACGAGCCGGCGGTCCGATGCTCTAAGGTCTGGAATCTCAAGGCACATCGCTCAAAATGCAAATGCTCTCCAAACGCGGAGGAAGGTTCCTCAAGGTCAGACGACTAAAAAATAGAAGCACTGGAACAAAAAATTGCGCCCTGTAAATGTCAGGGACGTACCCTGAAAGACCCACTCCCCGCTCATAAAAAAGGAAGCAGTGGATCGTCGTGGCGTCGCGGGGAAAGGTCAAAATAAGTCAAAAAATACGTGACCGAGATTTCGATTAAAAAAGGGGGCAATCCAAAGAACTTATCAGGAACCAACCTAGTTCAAGGCCTGATGGGGGACAAAGGAAATAAGCGATAGCACTACAGTCGAAAGCTGTATAGACTGGACTAACGGAGCCGCATTTTCTGGATTCCATAGAAAAAACCAACTGAATGAAAGTAGAAGCGACCTACACTGAGAAGCACACCGGACGGCCCGTCGTCCATCCTCCTGAAAAAAGGGGGCTAGGGGGTTAACATTTCGCTAGTAGGGAAGAAATAAATGCCGTGAAAGAGGGGAATTGCCTAGCCCGAACTGTCCCTTGGAGGGGAACAAGTGGCTCTGAGTAAAAGCACGTGGCGGGGCGGTACGGACTAACGCAGAGGGGGGCACGAAAGCAAAAGACGCTGGCGGCGGTCTTGGTCTGGGCGATCCACTTCAAGCATATTCGAAAAGTGGGCACCTGATTATGGACACGCAAAAAGATGAGCGTCCTGAAAACTGGAAGCAATTCCGTCCGCTGGTAAAAATCCTTGTCTAGCACGCGAAGCGCTGCGCATCTCAAAAAGAAAAAAGAGGGAAGCCGCCTTTAGTCGCGGAAGCAGGGCTTGAGTTCCCAAGGGGACATGAGACTGAGGAGGGGCAAAAGCATAAGAAAAAAGGCGACCTCAAGAAGGTCGGCGGTGAGATGGAAGGGGACACGGTATAGCCCGGTCTTAAAGGTAAAGGGTCAGAGCGACCTAGAACGCGGGGTAGAGCGAAAGCTAGCGGGGATAAGAAAAAAAAAGAGGTGAACAGTTCTTGAGGACATTCATAAGCCAGGAAATGAGGAGGCGGGGGACGAAGCGGAAAAGCGTATCCAAATCTTATTATGTCTAATAAAGGCGGACCGGGGGGAGCGCACCAGCACTGGACCAAACACCATCGCGGGCGACAACAGGCAGCTCTAACATGATGGCCGTCGCTAGGAAACCCGCGGACTAACTCTGGAACTCCAAACTCAATAACTGGAAGGGTCGTGTAAAAAGGGGCAGGATGGAAAAAAAAGATGACTACGTAAAGAACGGGGATATCCTGTGAAATCGCCAATTAAGGGAGATCAAACAGCAATAGGAAGCAGAAGGGTAGGTCAACCAGCGCCTTCGGGCCCCAGGAAGGGAACAAAGAGGGAGACTCCCACTCCTCATAGTGCAAGAAGTCAATGCACGGTCCCCGAAAGCCGAGCAAAAAGAAACCGGCGGACCTGAGTCAGCCGGCCGTGACGTCTTGGGGAGCCCGAACGGTTAAGAACACCTAACTGACACCGGACCATACACGCATTAGAGAACAAAAACACGATATGCAGCGGGAAAGCTTGACAGGCCCTCTAAGGGCCCGCTTGGCCAACGACAAACCCGAAAAGAGTCAGAGTGACAACTTAGACACCATCTGCCATGCCTAAGTGAGAGGGGCCTCGGATGAGAATAGGGCCCCTTGCCGAAAATCATTTCTCAAGACGTAGAATTCAAGGAAGTCCAAACTTCTAAAGTCAACGGAAAGGATACAGGGGAGGGGGAGAAGCCAAGCCCCCAGGGACGTGAGAGGAAACCAGGGAATAAGGGGTATGGGGTACCAATCCCATAACACAACTTAGTTAGGCGGCGTAAGGGCCTCGAACAAACAGAAACAAGCTAGTTCAAACGCGCACGACAAAGAATCAACATGCCGGCGGAATGCCGATCTCAAAAGAACGTCCCCGTACGGCCGCGAGCTTGGGCGAGACCGGCAAGGACTTTCCAAGCACGACCGTCCGTGAACCAAAAGGGGGGACGGCTGAGGAGGGGCTTAAGGCGACTCAAGCTAGGAGAAGGAGAGGGGACGAGCTGTTCGACTGCGAAGGGGAATTCCTACTGGGAAGAATAGTCCCGAATAAACTTAAATAAAAAAAGAGGGCAATTACGCAAAGGTCGCCATGAGAAGAGGGGTGAAGGAGAGTGGGGAACTTCCGCCTAGATGGCTGGTGAGGGTAGGAAGAGAAAAACGGGGGAGGTACATGGAACAGGGACATTCATCGACTAGGCAGGACCCTAAATACCACAACGATCGGGGGTTGCGACCGAGTAGAGATGAAGAACCTGTCAATCCTGGAAGCTGGGGGTCCCGGCCAACAAGGCTCCTCTGGAGGCACGCGAAGGCCTTAGTCACAGGTTCGAAAGTAAAAAATCCGTTACGAAGATGATCTGACGGCCGACTAATGTAGGAGGTTAGGAGGACTCGCAGGCGTGTGGCAACTGGTTTGCTAACTGAAAGACGGTGGATGGCGCACAATGAGCATTGGGGGTTGAATACGGTGCGGGGGGGGAAAGACACGCGCGGCGGATTGTCAACAAATGGGGAGAAGAGGAAGAGAGATGGAGCGGGGATGATTTAGTCCGGGGGAAAAACATCAAGTCGCGCGCGCCTAGCAAAGGGACCCCCTAACTTCTGAGAGGGCCTTTATTTGAACCAAAAAAAAAGACCTTGAAACCCAGGAGGAAGGTTCATGCAGCACGCGGGCCTGGGAGGATATAGGAGAAGAAAATCCCATCGAGTAAGGGCAAATTCAAAATTACACTACAGTCTCATCTCCCGCTGAAAGGAGGAGTTTACGATCAGAACGAAAAGGAGAAAGTAAAAAGTAAGGACTGAGCCCGTCTCAAAGACGGGAGTTCACAAAAAAAAAAGGAAAAGATCGCAAAGAGAGGACCACAAATGGCGGAAAAGCGTCTCCGCTTGAAGTGAGAACCTGAAGGGGACGTGATGGAAGAGAGGATGGCGAACTCGGGCTTAGGTCACTGGGACAAAATGAGCAATTCGCGTTGGAATCCGAGGATGGGTTGCGGCGAAAGGCCACCTGTACGCAGCAAAGGCCAGAGAAGCACTTCTTACAGGAGTCAGTTCTCGCCGAGCCTGGTGCAGAAGGGGAAGGACACTGTTCGAAGGGAAGGTGTCATTCCGTCCGGATCGACCGCAAACGAGGACGTATGTAGAGAAGAGGACTAAAAATGACACCCGAAGGGGCAAAAAAGCGAGGAAGTTAGGAAACATTCCCACCGGCGTCAGGCCGCGAATCCCTCGTAAAAGGAAAGAAGCCCTAGCCTTCCGCGTTACCGGTGAAGCCTTAGACGGAAAACGAGGGAGGAAAGAAAAAAGCGGGTCATGGTCCGTCCCACGTGGAAAGCCTCAGGGTTTTCTCCCCCCGTAACCCTTAGTTATACGCAAATGAGAGGAGACGGGCCCTGAAAATGCAGTCGTCGAAAATTGGTGGGCAAAGGGGTCCTCGGAGGGACAAAAAGATCATGGGTTCTTCGGGTTTCGAAGGAAGACGGAACCAAGGAAACAACGCTGGTGTTGAATGGGCGAACAATAGGTCCAAAGAAAAAGAGTAGAGGCGGGCTCGGCAGACTGTAACTGGCTCGGAGGGCTGGTCCACGGAAAGGAAGAGGGCGGCTACTGGTGCCAAAACAATCCAGAGGCGAGGAACCATCGCACATGGGGGAAGTATGGTTGCAATCAATCAAAAACCGACCAAAGGTAGAGCACCGTAATCTGGAGGGGGAAGAAGGCGCCGGGACGAGAAAAACCAGGCCTCCAGCACAAAAACCGTAGGATCGATGCGCGAATCAAAAAAGCGGGCGAGGGAACGCCAAACGAATACAAACAACCAAAGCCTCAGGCCGAAAAGCGCGACATTTCATCCAACTTCCAACACCAGGGGGGGGGGCGAGATGGTCGCGCAGCAATCCGCAACGGTCAGACCTGGACATCATTCACCCCTTATGGTCAAGGGGTATTAACGTTGCCTAAGTCAGGAGGGGAGGAAGGGACGGTGGCCAGGAACAACATTTGTTAGTATGAAGGGGGGTCCGTATCCGGGACGAAGAGAACCATGATTCACCATGGCTAGGTAAAGATGCAAGCGGAACTTGAGTCAAGAGAGGAGGTCACTTCCATGTACCAATCCGCGGAAGGAAGCAAACCGACTTGGGAACACTCAGCCATTAGTCCTTAAAACCACGAATTAAAGGAACAGGAAGGGGAGTTTCGAAAGGGCGGAATTAAAAGGTGTTGAGGGGGAGGAATGTTTAGTGTTGAGATGTGGCAGTATGAATGATGCCTTGTGTCCGGACGCTAGTTACAACCCCAACAGAAGACGCGCGAGAGGAGGAGCGCGAACGGGGGCAATAGAAGCCAGAAAAATCTCAAGTGTGGCGAGCGTCGACCTGAAGAAAACACAAAGAGAAACTCTCAGTGAGGGCTGGTGGGAAAGAGGAGGCCAGTTGGCCAGGTCATTTTTCTAGCCGGTCTTGGTAGCTTTGCATGGGGGGAACAACGAGGGCGGATTAAGAGAGCCCCTCAAGAACTCGGGCGCTGGGGTTGCGAATATGGAATAGGAAAGGGAGCGACTGGCCCACGGGGCTTTGAAAAGGTGAGGAAAAAAAAAAACGCACAGGAGACTCAGGGAGGGGAATACGGCGAAGAGATACGCCTCGGGGGAAGGGATGGAACGGACTTCTGGAGGTAGGGAAGGGGCTATCGATCGACCAAGCCACAGAGAAGCACGAAGGAAGAAATGGTCGCCTGTTTCCAGTGAAAGAGGTTCTTAGAGGGAAGTAAAGAAATCGAATTTTTTTGTATGCAAATTGGAGTCTGGAAGTTCGTAACCCCAGGTAGCGAAAAACGGGGGCCCAGACGCGACACACTCCAGTAAAAGGTTCAAAGCGTACGGGACTTTAATTGGGGATCGGATGCCTTCCGCAAAAAAAAAATGTGATAGCGGCGGGCGTCGAGTGGAATCTGTGATCACGGGACCGACCACGCGTCAGCAATTGGCACGCGCTGCAAGCTAAAGAGGAGTGAATCTGAAAGCCTCACACACAAGAACCCTGCGAGCGTGACAGAGGAGTCTGGCTCTCGGGAAAGAGAAAGAAGCTGGGCTTCCAATCTACCGAGCTAGCTAAATAGAGAAGATAGAAAACTTAAAAAAACTGCTAAGCGCATGGCAGGGGGGGGAACAGAATTGGGAGAGCTTTGGAGTGAGGTTGAGCTAATTGGCAATCACGTCAAACTATCGGGAAAACTCCTTTCGGGACTACCAGCGAACGAGGAGAAAGAGTAAAAAGTCCGAGGCCGCGCTCGAACGATGTTTATGGTGGAGAAAACGTTCCCGAGGGGGAAAATCAAAGGAGTCAATGAGCTCAAAGAAGAAAATGGCCGGGTCCTAGGGGACCTTTCAAAAATCAATACCGGAACAGAGAACCACCGTCAGAAAGCAAATAAGAAAAGAGTGCGGCGCACGTTGTGGGAAGAACGTGACTTAGCACATCAGGCAGGCAAGAATTAAAATCTTCGATCGAGGACATAGGCATACGAGCTGAACTATGAAATCGCCGGTGCTCTAGGACACTTCTGCGACAACGTAAGGGTTAAGAAAGGGGGAGTTCCCCAGTTTGATAAAACAATCCGCAGTGATGGAAGACCAGAGCAGGTACAAAAGGGGACGCACGTGACTCTGAATAAGAACCAAAAAAAAAAAAAGAAGCACGGCGCTTGCGCATGTGGGGGAGCAGGAAAAAGCTCTTTTATTACTAGAGCACACAAGCCCGCTAGTAAATGCGGGCAAACGCACCCGACGAACAGGGAACTTCTATAGCAAGCAGTCAAAGGGTTAAGTCTTTATTTAAAGGACTTAGCGAAAAAATCGGCAAACGGGAAGCCGACGAGCAAGAAGGGGGGAAAGAAACAGCC
>Ga0179591_1336714_pt1 | contig 13235 bp, 16 predicted proteins | sample CZOMad2_1_08_16f_FD_182891 | JGI IMG/M metagenome (GOLD analysis project Ga0179591, IMG submission 182891) | Vadose zone soil fungal communities from Angelo Coast Range Reserve, California, USA - CZOMad2_1_08_16fungal (PacBio error correction) | ecosystem: Environmental > Terrestrial > Soil >...
TCTCGCGGGGAGTCATTGAGAAAAAGGGGGGGAAGGAAGGGGGTGGGAGAGCTTTGAAGAAAAAAATTCGGGGGTCTCCAGGGGGTTCTGGGAAGGTTAGAGTAAGGGGGCTCGTTGCAAGAACCATACTGCTCGCAAAAGTTTGCTAAAAAATAGAGTTTCAAGGGGGAGATCTTTGGTGGATTAAGGGTCATGGCGTAGTCAAACAAAAGGAAGATCGGTTGGAGGGCATGTGAGAGGGCCGACAGTGCCGTTCAGCTCGGTAAAAAGAATAGAACCTGGGGTAAGGGGGCTGAAATTTCAGAGCGGGACTGTGGGGGGGGAGTCTATTAAGGACTTAGGCAACAAAAGGAAGTCTAGAAGCTCCAGAGCATGAGATCGTCGGAACTTCGAAGGCTTTCGGTCTAACAAGCTTCGGTGCCAGGTACGGGAAGGAGTTGGGTGTTTTTTTCGGCACAGGGGGCGCGACCCCCGGCAAGCTTTGTCGAGTAGAAAGAAGTCAACTCGGAGGTAAATTCAGCTCGAACACGTTGGGGGGAAACGATGGTAACGGTCGACGAAAAAAATCGTGTTCCGAATCTCTGAACTTCTCGGGGAACAACGGTTCAGAGCACTGAGTTACTATCGGGGGGTTAAGGGGGTAAAGAAGGATACATGAGATCTCCGAGAGAACATCAAAAAGGCATTTAAACTTGTGGCCCGTGAAAAAGCCTATACTGCGCGAAGAGACCCCCACGTGGCAAGGGGAAGAGAACACCAGCTGGATCGCGGGAAGAAAAATGAGTCTGGGGCTAGGGAATCCAATCAGGCAACAGCCCCAGGATCCGAAAGGCACTTAGTGGCAGGAATATTGGGGGGGGGGGGTCCTGGCCGAGGGACTCATACAATTTGGACGCCAGGCTAATAAAATAAAGCACGAGGACTATCGGAGAATCAAGAGACTCAAAACCCGGGCGGGAACGTAACGATCACTAAGCACACCCTTTAGGGACATAACTTTGACTAAAGCGCATGTGCAGCGCATCCGACACGGGGGTGAAAGGGTCGAAAGAACCAATTCGTAGGGGGAGAATCCCCAGCTCTATCTCCATAAAGAAAAATCCAATAAATTCGGGAAAGAGTACTAGGAGGAAAGCCTGATAACTGAAATCAACACTAATGCCCTGCTGGGGAACTATAGACTAAGGGGTCTGGACCGACACAAAGCCGAAGGGGCCAAACATGTTGATCAAAGGAGAGGATTTAGAACACTGGCTGTTAGGTCGGGGGGGGGAGGTTCAACTGAGGACAGGCGTGAAACAGGGATGAACGATTTCAGTCCTAGGGACAAAGAAAGGAACATTGCGCTTATAGGAGACTACAGGGGACTACTGGCGTAATAAAGAGAAGGAAGATGGGCAATGAAGATGCGAGTCAGAAAGGTTCTGGAGAGATTTTAAATTCTAGAAAGGCAAACAAAAGTTCCGGGAGGGCTGACAGAAAATGGAAGATTTATGGGAGCGGAGGTTGCCTAAAGTGTAGTCGGAGCGTTTTGAGTTACAGTTTAGTCAAGCGAAGGGGAAAAACAAAAAGGGGATTGTCCAACGGGAGAAGGCTTTCGGGGAAGAAAAATAGGTTTTTTATCAAACTTGGGGGGGAGGCAAAAAAGGACGCGATGGAAAAGGGATGGGGGTTTTGAGGTTTGTTGAGTAAGGGATGCTCTGCAGAGGTAGGATAAAAAAAGGGGAAGACTTGACGAAAGGGTCCAGCATAGACGTCTGGGCGGCGCGGGCCTTAAAATTGATTGGGTATAGAGCAAACACAAAAGTCTGAGGGATCTGATAAAAACATCAAAACAAGCGGAGGGGGGGGGGGACGAAAGATTGATTAACGCTAAGGAGCAAAGAGCGGAGAATGGCTCGTACGCAAAACTACAGGATAATGCTAACTAAGGTAAAAAATAAAAAAACTAAAAAAGTGGCACGGGAAAAATCATCCTGGCCCTGCGAAAAGGGGCTAGCAGGCAAAGCCACCACATAGTGGGGAGAATACACTGGAACATCTCACCTCTAAAGGTACCGTAGGGAAATCCGGCAAAGCGTGGCGGAGTCTTGCTCTACTCCTCAACCAACTCGGTCAAAAAAAAAGAAAACGGGGGTTAGGATCAAAGGGGGGAATAACTCTCTACAATATCTCGCTTATTCCCAATCAGCTACCGGCGCTTCTAAATGTGAATGCTCGGGCGGAGTTGCCCACGATAGCTTAAGTGTAAAACAGCCGCAGGCAGAAAGGAATTTGCACTGTCTGGTAATTTAAACGAATTGGGGCCCAAGAAGAGATGCCTCGAGAAGGGTCGTTCCGGGGGCTTTTGCATTTCCAGCAGGGAAGCCGAAGCGGTTACAACGAAGTTGCGAGAAGAGGTGCGAATTCATACAGAAAAGGACGACAAAGGGGAGGAGTGAGAGGAGTCTCTGCTGCCTCCGGGGGTCTCTTAGGTGGGAAAGAGAAAAATCAAGTAAAAAAACGTGAAGGGGAAGCGCTTGAGCTGGGTGGTTGTGAAAAATTTTAAGGCGGTCAGAGAAAGCGCTGGGGCACGCGGGGTTAGTGTAAGGAATGTCTACTAGAGGGCCATGGCGATGAGAATACCGGCCTGGTGGACTTGCTTCGCAAGGACCAGGCATGTTGAACGGAGATACTTAGATGAGAAGGGGTGGGGGGGGGGAAGGGACACAGGCTCGCCCATCCCGTTTGGGAGGGGGGAGGGGGTTTGGGGGGGTTAGGCGATAGATTACTTTGAAAGAGGGGGGAGGAGGGAGGGGCCGAAGTGAAACTGTTGCGCCGGCGGGCCCTATTCCGGCGGGACAATACGGACTTCGTCAGCCAGGTCGTCTCACGGGGAAAAACTTGGAGGGGGAGTCAGAGAGGGAAACTCAAGTCGGAAACGTGTGCTGCTTCCGGCGCTGGGGGGTTTTGAGGAGGGGGAGAATTAGGGGAATTTTCCTGACAAAAATCGGCAAAAGGAAAATCGAATCGATACTGCGAAGTCGTCAAAGGGGAACTGCACCGGGGAAAAATGGCGTGTGGGGCGATCAGTAGGGCGGTCTTTGCTGTTTCACTAACCCGTGGGGGAAAGGGCATGGGGGAGGGGGTCTGGCTCTTGAGTTTCCGAGCCGTGGTAACACCCACGTGAGAGGGCTCGATGTTATGGGGGGATCATGAGTAAAAGGGAAAAAAGAAAACTAAGAAGAGTCCAAGGGGGAGTCGAACCGTTGTAGCATTCTCTTCATATGGTAGCGAGTGTGAGAAAAAACAAACAGGAAGTAAAGAAGGGAAGAGGCGAACTCGGTTCCAGAGGACGGGTTGAAAAACTTGTGGGGCACTGAAGAAAAAGGGGCAGAAGTTTGCACAAAAGTTTTCCTGTAGACTGCAGAAAATAACATGGGGATCAGAGAAAGTGCAAAGTTGCTGGTAAAGAGGGGCGAGGGGGGTCAAGCACTCACAAACATAATCTTTTGAATTGTCCTTTCCCGATCAAGAAATCAACCAACATAAAGGGCGCTCGGAAGTTTGGATGATCTCGAAAGCTCTATAGAAACTTATAACTTTAGGGGGGTGACTTGGGGGGGATGTGGGAAAGAAAAATCAAATCTTAATTAAGGGGCCCCAGAAAGAAACCTTAAAAAATACTGAATAAAAAATAAGAAAAGAAGGGGAAGGAAGATGGGGGGGGGTCCTTGCCGATGTTAATAAAAGAAGGAGGAACCTCAAAAGCTTCAAGTGCACACGGAATGCGGGAAAGCATTTAAGTAAAAAGGGAAATGGGGGAATCGGCCTTCAGAACATTAATCCATCTAGGATGAAACAGAGACAAGGGGAAAAAATGGCTCTGCGAACAAACAAAAACGGGGGGAGTCGGCGCCAGGGGAGAAGAATCAAGTCAGAAGGCAAAGGTGGCTAAGGCGCGAAAGTCCCCATCGGGAGACATTTCTAAGATAGGAAAAAGAAGTGGTATGTTCATGGAAGGGGTCCACATGTCAGGTATCCAGGACATTGAAAAATAAAAAGAGAGTCTTCAAGGTGGGAACATTCGGGAAGCCAAGAAAAAATCCAAAAAGAAAGTCGTAGGACCGGACTATGATAAAGGCTAGGACCAACAACGTCTAAGGAGTCAAAATGATGGGATTAGCATAGTGGAACTTTTCTCAAACACTGGAGTCGCAACTGTGGAGGCGGAGGGGGGGGCGGTTCAAATAGGGGGGAAAACAGGTCGTGTTAAAGCGTCTGCCGAGAGCCGGGTAGGGAGGCCAAGGCAACGACCGAAGGTTAAAGGGAAACGACTTGGAAAACTCCTAAAAAGATGAAAGAAAATATGCAAAATGCTCGAAATCATAAAACTTAAGCTTCAGAGGTTTTAACTAAAAGATGAAATTGTAGACAACGGGCAAAAGGAAGAAATGGGATGGGGCTCGGAACGAGACTTGTAAGATTTGGGGAGAGAAGTTGTAGGGGAAAGGGGAGAGTGTAAATGACTTTATCGGCTTCGGTGGGAGTGTTCCCCTGGAGTGTAGGGGGAGAGCAATCGACAAGAGGGAACGCCGGGAGTAGAGGGGATTGGGAACAAGAACTGGACTCCGATTGCGGCTGGCTGTCCTTTGGGAAGGGTGAAGGGGGGGGTGCGAATCATGGGGATGAGCGTGAGCTACTGGGCACCTTGTGAGGGGGCAAGAAATTTTGGGGGAAATTTTTAGGTAGTCGATACTACAATAAGGAGGGATAATGATTAAGGGGGGTTCGTGTGCCGGTACTCAGATTTTGTAACAGGGCCTGAGGTTCGCAGGGAGGATTGTAAAAGTCAAATCTGGGGTCTCGCACGCGGTTTGTGGGGTATTTGAGGGGTCTAGAAACAAAACGAGGGAAAATGAAAGAGAGAATAACGACAGAAGTCAAACACCGTCGGGTTACGAGGTTCCTGGGGCCGCAAGGCGCGCAGGGCCAATCCGAAGAAAAGCTGGGGGGGGAACGTCAATCGGAAAGAAACAGACGAAGAATAGGACTCCGGGAATCAATGTGCGCCATCCCCGAGAACTCAAAAATTGCAAAAAAAAGTTCCAAAGAAAAACGGGGCATTCGAAAATGTAAGAGACCTCCAATGCCAACGACGCCACGCCACTCACCTAGTGGGGGGAAAATGACCTCAAAAAGAAGGGATATGGTACCTGGTGGAGGGGGGAAATCTCGAATCAAAGGCTGGTTGAAGAAGCCGCGAAGGAAGACGCATCGGGGAAATCACAACGAAGGAGCTCAATTAAAGTGGGGGGAGCATCGAGAAACTTGGGAAATAAAAATACAGGAAAGAGAGGACATGGCGGGAAAGCCTAGGCTAAGGGTGAAGCTCGAATGTAAAGCGCCAAAAGCGGTTCAAAATGTAAATTAAGGTTTCTGAGGGAACATCTTCAATTTGGCATCCCGGAAAGCTTTAACACTTTCGACGGCGAGAAAAAGCCACCGATAACGTATCTCCGGGGGGTCGCTTGGGTCGGGGGCTGTTGGGGAGACGCATTCAGGGCGAAAAGGAACAGAAAGGGGGACAAGACTTGGTGCGCTCAAAGATGATCAAGATCAAAATCTCCGGAAGACGTCAGGAGGACCAGTGGGAAGAAAAACTTTGAGATTAGCAGAAGAAATGGTGGGAAGAGGTCGTCTGGGGACGTCAAAAGAAAAGACGCCTCTTTAGCGGTCAAAATCGCTGGAGCGTGTGGGGGGAGTTAATTTCTGGGGGAGAAGCGGAGACGCATGGTAAGCGAAAGACATTTTTATGGTCCGGGCCCGAGGGCTACTCTGATGAAGGACGCTCCTGTCGCAGGTGGAGCTTTCTGGGCTGGCAAGATTTGGGGAGGAGGGCAGGGAACTGGCGCGGATCTTGGGGCGCGAAGGATACAAGGTCTTCTCGCCGCCCGGGGGTCTTGGTGAGGTTCGATCTGCGGGGGTTACGGGTGAATGTTGGGGAGGGAGGTTGCCGAAAAACAAAAAACAAAAACGCGTGCCCCACACAAAAACCCCCACCCAGGATTGGAGGGGAGAAGGGGGGTCTCCTGAAGATAGTCCCAATTCGTCTGGTCAATGTAGTGGATTCGGCAGACATGAGGGGACAGGCATAAAAAGGGGGGCGGTCAGGTCTTAAATCAAAGGGTCCAGGAAAAAAAAACTCAAGCTTCGGGGGTAGGGAGGACTTTTTGGTAAGGAATGGCCGTAGGGAAGGCTGTTGAAGGCCGCAATTTAAAAGGGGGGGTATTGTCCTCTTCCAACAAATTCACAGGCGAAGAGGAGAGATGAGAGGCTGTATAGAGAGATGGCATCGGAAAAGGAGGTTCTTAAACTTTAAGTGGGGTCTAGTAGGGGTCTTTCGGGGGGGGCATCAAGAGAAACTGTAAACCTCCAGGGGAGGGTTTGAGGGGGGAGCTTTGGGAGGTTGAGTTTGGCGCTGGCAAAAGCAATTTTCTCTTCGGGGAACTTTTATTTGGGGGAGACTTAATGGAAAAAACCCCTGAAACTAGGGAGGGGTGTAGTCCAGTGCATTGGGGAATGCCGGGCGGAGTGGTGGCAGATATCACAAAAAACAGGAGATGAGGGAAGAGATTAAAAAAAAGAGAGGTCCAAAAGCGGGAACGGTAAAGGTTCGAAGAATGCCTCAAAGATCGAGTGGGGTCATGGTGGGAAGGGAAGGAAATAATAAATACAATCTCAGATAAAAGTTGGTACCAGAGGGGGTCTTCAAAAAGTGGACAAGAACAAAAAACCGAACGGCGGTTACGGGGCAATGAAACCACAAGGAGATCAACCATCCTTAGAATAGCCTCAAAAAAGGGGGCCTGGCGGGGAAGTGAAGATGGCTCTCATGAATACGCGCGGGAACCTGGGGGAATAGGCTTGGGGGGGGGGGGAACAATATCGGAATCGGGAAGGACATTGCTGGGAAAAAAAAAGACAGGACTGTCAATCAATGAGGGGAACGTAAGCGGGTGGCCTAAGAAGTGAGTGGGACGGACTCCTGACGAAAGAAGACGTAACACCAAGTGTCGGCCATGGGGCCATGGCCTGGAGAAAAAATCGGAAAGGAACCGGAGGGAAGGGGTGCTGAAACGGAAGAAAAACAAGTCAGACCACTAGGGCAACCGCCTCCGTTCAACGGAAAAAACGATCTCCAAAAATACAAAAGTGAGGTGCGACACTGGGTAGGCAAATAAATCGAAAAAAGAGGAATATGCAACTTCTGCCTCCGCAAGAAGGGATGGGCCATGGTAGAAAGCTAAAAAACGTCAAAAAGGGGGGTGATTTAGGTCAGGATAAAGGTTAAGGGTTCTAAGAATTACAGAAAAAAGGCGTGGATACAGGCGTAACTCAGAGCTAAAAGAAAAAAGCAACCCAGAAAGAAATCTGAAGAAAGCGAACGAAAGAAGGAGTTGCGAGCGACCACAAAGACCGACGAGATTTCACATTTCTGTATTCAAGAGAGAAAAGAAAAACTTGGGCACTACTGGCACGAAGAAAGGGCAGGGGAAGCCCGGAGATTGTGGGAGCGACCTGATAAGAGGGCGAGTCCGGTTGTAAAAGGGAGACCTAGGTCGCAGGCCTGAGGCGGGAAGGCAAAAGAGTAACTCAAAGGGTATCATAGAAGTTAACTAAAAAGGTGGAATACTCTGTGAAAATCTTAAAAATGAAGGATGAAGATTCCGTCGGGGGAGACCAACTAGCGGAGGAGTGTGGACAGTCTCGCGGAAGAGTTTAACAGGAAAAATGCGTCACCTCATCGGGAAAAAATTAAGGGCGGAGGAAAAGACGGCCGATCTTGGCAGGCGTTTATGGGGGAAGGGCTTTGGGCGAAAAAATGTAATTGAGGGGCGTATGGCGGGGGGTTTCACATGGGGGGAGTTTGCGGCGTTCGGGCACAGCAGACAGGAAAGAACGCTGAGTCGTAGGAAAGCCCAGCCATGTGAAAGGCGGATGGACTGGATCTTTGCTAAAGTTGGGTGGGGGGGGCTCGGATTGGGGGGGGGGATGGCTGAGCGACAGGTCAGTATACACCGTAATGGATTGTCCAGGTGGAGAGGGGTGTGAAAAGGTTTGGGGGCGGGGGAGGGAACGTCGGATGCAGCGAGGGGGTCTTGTTCATAGAAATCTGTTAATCCTGAGTGAGATCGGGGACATCTCGAGTTGGGGGGAGGGTCTTCGATGGAAACCAATCTTTTCGTAAAAAGGCGTGGGATTGATTGATGGGAATCATCTCAAAAAAAAACAGTAGGCGGAGGGGGGAGGGAGGGGAATCAAGAAAAAACGGCTGGTACTAAAAGATTGTGTCCGGGGGTTCTGCAAGGCGGAAACAACAATGGAGAGATGGAGGCAGAGACAAGGACCCGCAGACATTTAGGAAGCCGTCCGGAGAAAAGGGCATAAAAGACTCAAAAAAGGGAAAAGGGGGGAAACATCAAGGGGGTGTCCAGTAGAGCAAGATCAAAAAATTCCTACGCAAACAAAGCCCTCTTTGAGGAAAAACACGCAAATCCAGAGCTCTTTGTAAAGGGGGCATTTCACACAAACCCAGAGGGAGGGGGGACAGCGGTCTGCGAAAAAAAGCTCCACCGCATCGGGAAAATCACCACGGAAAAATAAGAAATTCAATGGGGCACTAGGAAATTTGCATAAAAAGAAGCTCTTTCCAGAGAGGAGTAGGTCCTGCTAACGGCCGAAAAGGGCCTCTTTATCGCTTCTCCAGTAAATGGAGGAGGGGGGAGGGGTTAAACCGAGCCAGTTAAGGTTAGGGAACGCGCAGACATTTGCAGGAAACTTAGTTAGCTTTATTCGGGGGATGAATGCCCCCGGAGATATCGGAGGAGAAGGGGTTGGGCCGTGCTTTTTAGCACTCATCACCGCTAAAAGAGGAAAGGAAAAGGGGTACCGCCTTGAGAGAAGAATGATCGAGCAGACACAAATCCAGGGACTAACCAGAGCTCGAAATTGACAAGGGGGCTAAGGGCTCATCCTCAAGGAAATCTCGGAGGGGGAGGTGTGGTGAAAACGAGAAGCGGAAAAACTCGTTCGAGGGGAAAAAAATGTTCGTGGGACGGGGGTGGTTCTGTTCTGGGCAATAGGCGGTACCGCCAGCGCAAAATTTTGAGGTTGTAAACCTAAGGGAGAGCCTTCAACATTCATGGAACTACTAATTTAAATTGGTGAGGCGGGTCGCAGCATGGGAAAAGCAGGGGGGGGAGAACAGGGAAGGAGCGGGGAGAGGGCGTTTCTGCGACAATTCTGGGGGGGACGTCCCAGAAACGGGGGGGGGGAGGGGGGGGGTCAGGGGGATTACGGTTAAAATTTTGGAAGAGGGGGCCAGCAAGGCGCCCTGTGTTCGGCTGCTATAGAAAAGGTGCCTAGGGAGATGCGATGGAGGAAGGCAGGCAGGGACACGGGGTCCCTCCATTGGGGGAGGTCTCGAATTAGGGTTCATCTCAAGAAAAAGGAACAAAGAATCTTCGGAAACCGGTACTTGTATGACGTCCGATTGACGTCGCCTGGGTACGTTTGGCGTGCTGGAAGGAATTAAGGGTTTGATGTGGAATCGTAAAAAAAAGGTCACCGGTTCGCCGGAGCGAGAAGCGGGAGAGGTCTATGGGAGGGGGGGGGGGGGGAGGGGGGGGTGTTTCGGAGGATCACCGGTCTGCCGCGGGTAAACTTCTGGGGCTATAGCTAATGATCAAGGATTGATGGGGGAAGACTAAAATTGGGGTCCACCCGTCTTCGGTTTGCAGGTTGCGGATACGGTCACTCGGGGGTGCAGCGAGGACCAAAAGCTGTTCTCGGCGAGAGGTTATTTGGTCTCTTCCTTAGAAAAGTGAAGAGGCAAACTCGAAAAAGCCAGTCAGGAAAAGTTGTGCAGAGGAAGGCGGTGAACACGAGTGGGGGGCATCGAGAGAAAAAAATGAAGTAAATAGAGCATAACACACGAAGGATCCATCGGGACGGTTCAAAAGTTAAGAGGCATTGGGGGTAAGATGAGGTTGGCCGGGGGACGAATGTAAGAGATCTGGGAGGAACAGCGCTCAGAGAGTGCCTTTTTTGGAAAGAGCTTTCAGGGGGAAATGAAAGTAAAAAAAAAAACTCGAAGGAAGGAGGGGGTACTTAGCCTGAAAAAACCAGCGGCTCTATCCATCCCCGTAATAGGGAAAAAACGAAGGGGTCATGAAGAAGGGGAAGATCTATAATAGTCCGAAGCGATCTCAGGAAGTAAACAGGGGGGGGATTTTTGACGTCGGACAATCGGAAAGGGTCCCAACGCAAAAAGTAAAAAGGCGAAAAACCCGGAAAGAAGGACACTAACGTGGGAAAGAGATTTGAGTGTACCTTTCCGAAGAAGAAGAAAATCAGTCTGGGAAAGGAGTGGGCACGGAAAGTGAGACATGGCAGGGAATGATCGGGTGAGAAACGTAATGTGAAAAGAAGCCGTAATACAAGGCTCAATCCGAGAGGGGAAAACGAAGAAAGTGAAAGGTAATCAGCAACGAAAAAAAAAACCCAGGTGTATGGCTGAGAAACAGGAGCGGAAAACCAGCGAGACAGGTTGAAATACCCCATGAGGCCAGGAGAAGAAAGGCGAAAACCAGAAAGGTGTAGGGTTAAACAATACCGATGGGAAAGAAAAAAGCGGGAAGGGAAAATTAAAAATGGCGCTGAAGGAGAAACTCGTGATGCCGAAAGAAAAAAAAACCCCAGGAAAAGAAAGTCGGGGCAGAAGAAGCGACGATTTAGCTGAGGAATGGCAAAAACAAAAAAAGCCGACGAGATTGAAAAGGGAGGGGAAGAAGATCTAAAGAACGGGGGATCCAAGGGGGAGCTAAAAAAAATTAGTAGAGGGATTGTGTAGAGGAAAGATAGCTTATGGCAGCGCCTCAGGCGTTTGGAAAATGGAGTAAGGGTCGCAAAGAATGCGGAAGGACAAGCAGAACGAACGCTGGAGCTGTAACGGCGGGGAAAAAAAAGGCCTCCGAAAGGAGGTAAGGGGGGGCAAAAATTGCAAATGAAGATGCAGGCTGTGTAAGAAAAAAAAAAACTTACATTTGGGAAACTCCGGTTGCGAAGCTGGGATGTGATAAGTTAATCACGTAGCAAGGAGGAGTAGGACTAAGAGGTCCTATTGGGGAGAGCGTAGGTGAAAAGTTGAGCGTGGACTAAAAAGGGAAGTAATGGGCGATGGAGGTTGGGGGGAATTTGAAAAAAACTTTGAGGGGGAGGGAGCGCACGCAGACAACGGAGACGCTGGTATCAGAGAAATCAAAAAGGGGGGGCCAAAGAAAGCGTGCGGCTGCGTAATGGGGAGAAGGTTAGTGGGTGCGAGGACAAGTGGGAAGGCGAGCTAACGTTTCGAAATGTTGCACCGGGGGGGGGGATGGTGCCAAGGGGGTGAAAAAGTTTGTTGGGGGGGGGGGTTGGGACGGGGATGCTACGCGGAAAGAAGGAAAACGAGCAGATATAGGCGGTTTCGGATGAAGGGAGTGACGATGCTGGAAAAAGCGTCTCCGGATGGGGAGGGAGCTTGAAGAAAGGCAATCTTGGAGTCAAGGGTTTTGAGGTGGATGGGTCAAAAAGGGGACAACCACAACGAGGAGGAAGCGAGATATAACTCAGACATCAAAAAAAAAACACATGTGGGGACGAAGTGGAGAAGTCGAAAGGAAATAGTCCACCGTAGATGAAAGGTGATCGTCAAAGGGCCTAAAAATACAATTATCGAAAGGGACCAAGGTAAGCGAGATAAAGAAAAAACGCAAAACATGGCAAAAAATTGGGAACTCAGACCTCGTTGCCAGAGAAAAGTAGCATCGCCATAACCAATGGCGATCGCCAATACCGAGGGGAGGAAGAACCAGCCAGACTGAGTAGCGGGGGCTTTCATCCGAGTCCCAAGTGCTGGGGGCTTCGCGGAAAAAAAAAAAACAAACCCAAACCAGTAACAACGCATCCGAAAGTCAATGTGGGGGAAAGCTTCAACTGTCGAATGACAAAAGGAAGTCTTGAAGACCGCAGAAGGGAACGTTGGCCAGGGTCTCAATGTGGAAATGTCTGCTGACCACCGAAGCCGCTTAAGGGGTCGGGGAAAAAAAGCATATGTTGGCCAGAGAAATGCGTTGCTTTCGTGCGAGACTGGGTTCCCCCGAGGAGAATCTCCGAGAGATTTTCAGGGACGGGGGGCGGGGGGGTCCCGCATTAAGAAGGACTCGGCAGAAGGTGAGAAACGACGGCTCGCATCAGGGGAAAAGGGAAGTCATAAAAAGAAGGCGGCCCGTAAAAAAACATGGGACAAGGGAAAATTGGCGATCTGTCTCTAAGAAGGGAAATCTCGTCAGCGGGGGGTACGAAGGAGGAAAAGGCCCGCGTAGATTTCCTGCTTTCCATTCTGGGGTGCTGGGATTGAGGCGGGAAGCGGAGGGGCGCCCGAAGCTCACTCCATTTTATTGCGTTCCGAAGGGGAGCTCTTACACAGGGGGATTTCCTGCAAGGGTGCAAAGGGGGGTGGGAGGGCATGGATCTACAAGCAAGGGGGCTGCGTGGCAGGGCTGGGAGAGGGGCTGGTGGGTTCTCAAAAGTCTGACTCGCCACATCAACGAGGGGGTTTGAAAAAAAGTGTCGTGCGATAGGGGGGGAATGTACTTGGAAAGGCGTCATTTTAAGCCGGGGGACCCTTGTTACGGAGAGAGTAAAACGTAGTTCTCAATTGTCTATTTGGTAAAAGAGAAGCCATGGAGAAAGGGCCTCAACTGGGGAGTCAAGGGAAAGGGGAATGCAGCTACACCTCAGGACCTATAATCTAGAGGCTCAACCGGGACGGTGCTTCTTTAAGGCTTGCCGTGAGGCAGGGTGTGAAAGGGGGACGTTAGGGGGGAAATTTAGTGGGGGCTTGGGAAGAGGAACAAAAAAGGGTCACCGGGGAGACGTCTCGCATCGATGAATCTCAGAGAGTCATCTCAACAGGAGGGAATGCAGTAAAACGTGAGGTGTGGGCTAGAGGATCTGCTGGTCTGGTTACGGCTAACACCCGGTGGAAGTCGGAGGTTGAGGGGGGGGTCTTGCTTCAACGGAGGGGACTCGGCTGGTCAAAAAAAGCAATGTTGGATCTGTCGCGAGGTGTGTGTGAAGACTTTAAAGGAAAAAGGAATCGATTCCAGTGAAGTGCACGTATGAGAATGGGGGAGAGGGAGTTTTGGGGG
>Ga0179591_1287705_pt1 | contig 13234 bp, 13 predicted proteins | sample CZOMad2_1_08_16f_FD_182891 | JGI IMG/M metagenome (GOLD analysis project Ga0179591, IMG submission 182891) | Vadose zone soil fungal communities from Angelo Coast Range Reserve, California, USA - CZOMad2_1_08_16fungal (PacBio error correction) | ecosystem: Environmental > Terrestrial > Soil >...
AAGGGGGGAAGAAAAACCGAACACAACAAATTTCCCTTCATCAATACAACAGTTCTGGGGGGTAAAAGGGAATCCCTTACCACTTTTAAAAGTTCCTTGCAGAGATACGAATCCGCCTTTGAAAGAACTGGAAACATTTCGGGGCAAGTTGGAGGGAACACAAATTCTAGAAAAATTACGAGGGAGGGTCAAAAGAGTCGTCCTCGGAGGGGACTTCTTGGGAAAAAATTTTCCGAAACATCCGCGAGAGGTGAGACCCAGGGGAGGGGGCGTGCAAACAAAGAATCTCTTATGGGCCAGCCCTTAAAAAGAAAGAAGAGCGACCAAAAAAAAGGAAAAAGCCTGAGGAAAATTTCGATCTTCGTACAACTCGGGGAAATAGAGCGTGGGGGTTTCTGACATCCTCCCAACCTCCGAAAAACGGCGCAGAGACATCGGTGTGCCCCGAATTGTACCCCATGAAAAAGGCCGGTTGGATCAGAACTCAAAAGGGGGGAGGGGTCTCACGAAAACTATTAAACAATTTTGAAAAAAGACTTTAGACCGTAGACTAACAGCTTTGAAGTACCACCTTTATTCTGGCCTGGGTTGGGGGGACCCGTACTGATTGAGCAACTAGATTTGGGGGAAGGAACAAAGTGTTCGAACAAAAGGGAATGGGAAACAGGGCGCACAGCAGGCTTTCCCTGAAAGGGGAAGGCGAATCGAAGACTAGCATCCACGCGGGGGGTGAACCTCGTACATAAGAGGACGAGCAGGGTTGGGGGATCGTCGAAAACAAAAATCAAAAAAACATCCGCTAATATATAAAAACAACAACAACTGAGGGGGGGAAGAAAAGCTATAAAAAATGCGGGCCGTCCCTTGGGTATAAAAACAATTCTAAGGGAAAAAAACACTCTTTCACTGGTCAAAACCTGGGATACTGTCGGAAGAGGAATCGAAGCAACTCAAAGAAAAAAAAAAAAATCAATCAACCAAGTTTCGGGAAGGAGTGGTCCATCCTTCCCAATTAACTAAACTAGTGAAAAGGGGGTGAAACTTTAACTAAAAACAAGACGCAAAGTGACGCAAAGGGGGTAGAAGGATTCCCAAGGGGGGCACAGCGAAAAAAAGGGGGGGGGGGCCCTCGTTTTTGGCTAGCGAAGAGTCATGTATCATAAGAAAAACGAGGGGGAAAGCAAAAAACCCTGGTCCTATCAGACTGGTTGGGGGGGGCGCTATTTGGCTTTTCTAACCCGATCGAGGAAGGTGATAAAAATCTCGAATGGGGAACTCAAGGCAGGCCGAGGGGATGCTCCCGAAGGGATCCTAACTTCCCAGGGAATCCGGGACCCGGTTTGGACCGACTAGGAAAAAAAAAAAAGGTGAAATCCCGCAGACCCTTTGGGGATGTGATTAAAGGGTCCGAAAAGAAAAGTAAATCGTGACGGGGGAAAAGCGACGCCAGACTTTCTTAAATGAATGAGGGGCCGAAAAGACCCCCAAAAGGTCAGTCTTTGGAAAAAAAAGGCGTCACTACAATCCTCTGAAAGGGAAAAAAGGGGGTCCCGGTCAAAACTCGGCTTTAAAAAAAAAATAACCAAAAAAGGGCGGGACACACGTCTTGGGGGAGGAAACCTGCCCCACTGGGAAGCACTTGTCAAACGGACCGGGAGTAGTGCGATAAAAACAGGGAAATCACAGAAAAAAAAAAAGCCAACCGAAACCCCACTCCTATCAGGGCAATCCTCGGGGCCTAAAAGGGGAAAAAAGAAAACCAGGCAAGGAAGATTTATGTGCTCTAATGTCGGGCACGAGAAAATTTCCGTTTTGAAGGAAGGCCAAATAAGCAAAAAGAGAAAGGAATCTGGGTTCCCCAAAAGGACCTCGCAAGCATTAGAATTTCAGCTGGAAGGGGAAGGTCGGCGTACTTCGGCGGGGAGGGAAAGGGGAAAACAGGGAAGAAGAAGCTCTCAAAACCAGGGTCGTCAAAAGAACACACCGGAAAGGCGCAGTAATCCCTGAGGTTAATCGGAAAAAAAAAAAAAAAACAGCCCGGACAAAGGTCCCCGTTCGGGCCTTTCCAGAAGAACTTTCCAGCCTGAGGGGGGTGGGGTGGGGGGAAAAAAAAGACCACCTGGAAACCAAGTACGGGACCTTTTCAAGGGGGGGGGCTTTTTTACTCCTGGCGAAAAAAGGACTCTAAGTCCACAAATGAAACCTGTGCAAATCTTCAAAAAAAGCCAAATGGGGAATCACGAAAAATTTCAACGATGTCACAGACGTCGGGTCATAAGGAAAAATCATCAGGGGAAGCCGGCAACAAATTTCTCCCGGAGAAGAAAGATAGAAAAACAGGGTAGGATATTGGGTCCACCTGGAACCAAGCGTTTTAGCGGCCCACAGTCAGTCAAAAAAATATCGGGTAAGAGGCCTAGGGATCGAAAAGTCACTTACGTCGGGGGAACACAAGTGAGCACTGGCCAGTGACTGGGCAAAAATGTGTCATAAACAGAAGAAAACGGCCTAAAAATTGTGTGGGGAGGAAGTTGACGAGGGAGAAACTCAAAGGACACAGTCAAAATTGGGCAACAAGAAGCCTCCCAACACCGATAAAACGCACTGGGATCACTAGAGGACGCAAAGAAGCGCATGGAAGGGAATTCCGTCAGGGGACAGTCGACTTTCGAGGTAACACAGAGAACCATAAAGGCTCTCGAGGGGGGAAAGTTTTCAAAAGTATTAAAGAAGCGTCAACTGGCCAAAGATTCTAACTGGAGGGGAAGTCAGGTGAAAACTGGTAGGTGAAGGTGAATACAAGAGGTTGCCAAGAAGGGCCTGCCCAGCGATCAACGAAAATCTACATGAGGTCTTGCCGGGGGGTCAGAAGGAGGTTATCCAAAACTCATGGCTTGGACCGGAGAAAAAGGCCCCAATCAAAAAGTGGAAATTGCCTGGGGCCACCTAGCCACGGACTCGTTCCACTGACCTGGACTTCTGCCGAGAGCCGTGGAAAGAAAAAAGCCCCGCAAAATGGAGGGTCCTATGTTGTCGGGGAAGAAAAAAAAAAGGGGGGGGGGGAAAAAAGGGGGTCAAAGCCATAGGTTTATCTCCAAAATAAAGACTAAAAAAATTTCAAAACCAACATAAGGGGGAAAAAAACTGCCGTCGCAAGTCCCAGCACGAAGGAAGGGGGTTCCTTGAACGTCTTGTAACCAGGAAAGTGGGGGGGGCATGGTGGGCAGAGTTCAAGGGAAAAAAAGGGAATAGGGAGGGGGGTAAGAAAATGTGATGTAAAGATTGGGGGGCACCTGGAATCCATAAGAGGGTCTGCATCGGGGGGCGGGGTTTAAAACTGGAAGCAGAAATAGGGGGGACCTAAAGCCCGGGCCCACTTTACAAAAAAACTGAAAAAGTCCCATTTCAAACGCGTTGCCCGTGAAAGGACGCGGGGGGGAAAAAAAAGCCAGCTGGTCTTCGGGCTAGAAGAAAACCCGAGAAAGGGGTCAGGGGGAAAATGTTAGGGCAAAGCAGGCTTGCACTAATCCAACGGAAAAAAAGCTAGACTCACGTTTCGCAGAAGGGGGGGGCTCGAGGAAAAAACGGGGTCCCAGAATGAGGGGCGACCAAAAAAAATGCCCGCGGCACCACGAAAGGGGGACGGGACTTTTCATGATCAAGCGAAGGGCGGACTACCGGAGGCGTCTCAAAAAAAATCATCCCGCCTGAAAGAACCAAACTCCAGGACCTGGGCCCAATATCCGAAATGGTGAATGTGGGGGTTTGACTTGGTCCAGGGGGGGGCAAACGGGCTCTGGGGTGGGGATGGGAACTCATCAAAGCAGTCAAGAAGAAACTGACAATCTCTTTCCGAAACCCCACGGCACAGATTATGTTCTTCTTGGATAGAGCTCATCAACTTGGAGGCCCATTCCAGCGGGAGGGGAATATCAGGGTTTCGATCTAAAAGTTCTCCGAGGGTTCGTATCGCCATAAATAATATCCCCCACCCTGCGGAGCATGTTGTGGGGGAAGGAGCTATTGAGAGTGTTCCGTGTCAGAAAATCGGAGGGAGGGGGCTGATGTATCAGTAGCGAAAAAAAAAAAAAAAAAAGAAGCTTCTTCAACTGGCACAAAAGGGTAGCTGAAACGGCGAAGGTTGGGGTTATCACACTCTTGAGGGACCGGAGCGGTGGGCTGGACTCTACGTAAAGAAGAAGGAGCACTGAAGATCGCAAGTAACCGGGAAAAAGTGGGGATTAAGAGAATAAAAAAAGGGAGGAAAAGGTCCCGTTAACCGAAACTCGTGTTATCACTTCTGCAACCAGGGGGGGGCTCGAAATCGCAATCTGTTTATTGGAAGCGGGGGGCCTCCCTCCAAAAGTTAAAAAACCAAAACTCCGGGAGACCGTCCAAAAGGCCAACCGCCTTGTGTTCCTCGAACTTTAAAAGCTTGGGGACAGGCCGGGGGATGAAAAAAAAAAAATACGCTGCTGAAAATTCGTGAACGTGGTTTTGAGGTATAACCGGAAAGAACACTCCACGCCGGCCACCTTCAAAAAAAAGGGGGAGCAGAAACGAAAATCTCGGGACAGACAGGCAGCCGGGGGGGGGGAAAAGTGGGGAGACAGGCCAAGGGGATTGCGTTTTTGTAGGTGTGCCCAGATAATGTGGACCAGAAAAAGGCCACCAGGTGCAGCCCGCAGGCGGGTGCATTTCGAAGATAAAGCAGAAGGGGGGAAGGGGGGCAAACGACTAAAAATAAACAAATATCACTTTGGAAAAAAAAACGTCCCAGAAATTCTCTTGGGGGGAAGTGAAAAAGCGATAGGGGGCCAGAATATCCTGTATATCGAAGAAAACAAAAACACGGAGGGAGAAAGGATGGAGGAACAGGCAGGCTGAATCTGAAAATCTCCTCAATAAAGGAAGAAGGTTGGTTTCCAAATGGGAAAGGGGGGCCTGGGTGGTCGTGAAAAAAGTCCCTGCAATAGGGCCCGTTCTTCAAGGCCGGGAAAGAGGGTAGGGGGGGGGGAAAAACCCCCACACGAATGGAACAAGGGAGGCCGAATCCTCGTACCGCAACAAGAAGCAAGGGAATGACCACCGGACAAAAAGCTGGCAAGGGGAATCTTTGGTGCGAATCCTCGGGGACGGCGGGCTTCATGGCGTTTTAAGTGAGGGCCCGATAAGGGACCGGGGTACAGTGGAAGGTCGCCGGGAATGGGGGGCCAAGGGGAAAGGAAGAACCAACATGAAAGGGGGGGGGGGGCTGAGTTGGGGGGGGAGTCATGGGGAGGCATTGATTCCCTGCTTGGGGCCCCAAGACAAACTGAGTGGACCTCTCCATCACCCACTAAGGTGGGGGGTCAAAGAAAGGGCATTGCAGACCCGGATCGAACCATTGACCTAACTCTCTTGATGCCGAGGGATGGAAAAAAATTCGTCTAGCACACTTGTCGAGAAGATTCGTCAGATCTCCAGTGACGAACTCACTGAACTCGGCCTGGGGACTAAGAAAATATAGACATGGTAATCAACTGGGTATCAAAACGGAGATGTGAAACAGGATGTGGGCGGAAAGTCCTGGTTCTTTTTGAAGCGGGAAATTAGGCCAAGAAAGCAAAGGCAAAAACTGAGGATGCAAGGCAGGAGCATCGCGCAACCAATTCCCTATAAAAAATGAAGAAGGGAGAATACCGGGGGACGTTAAGAAGGTCGATTCCACTCTCAAAAAGGATAGAAATATCGAGAAAAAAAATGCAAATCCCCCTCAATTATAGGAAAATTGGGGGAATGGAAGAAAAGAGGATTGTGGCAAGAGGTGATCTGCTGGAGGGGCCGTGGCGTTTGATCAAAATCGGTTGGGAAGAGACCCTGCCCCTCTAGGGGAAAAAGGGAAACAAAGGAGTTCAAGGGGGGGGATCATGCAAATAACGTGGGGGGGGGGGGGGGGGGGGATTCAAAAACAACGGGAAATGATTGAGAAAGAAAGACTTCGGGGGAGACCGGAATGGCCCGTCCCCAAACTTCACCTTCTTGAAAACGCGTCAAAAAATGCTAGAAGAGATCTTGAGTGACTTCAAATGAATCCGGAAAAAAAAAAAAAAAGAAAAAACTCAGGCAGGAAAGCGAAAACCAGGTCCTCTCTCGAAAGAACTTGGAAAAGGCTGGAGGGTTTGAAAAGGGTTGGGGAATAATGCCGCTGGAAGGAAAAAGGTTCAGAGACGGAGGGACCGGGATCCGGTCCTCACCCTCTTCTCAATCATCAGAAGGCAAAGAACTGGTTCCCACAATTCCCGAGGGCCATGGACGGGGGGGGGAAAAAAAGGGCGTTTCGTAAACTTTCTTACATGGACTTCGGGAGGGGGGGGGGGGGGGTCCGAGTCCATTCATGTGTAAGAAGGAAAAACAGAGCGACTGAATCCCAGTCTCACAACATAAAGTAGCAAAAACATCGGAAAGACTCGGGGGGAATTTGAAGTGGGAAAAAATGAAAAAAAAAAAGTCAAAAAACGATTCTGGGGGGGGGAAAGAAGGAGAACCAACCAACGAAAATGGATCTGAAAAAAAGGGTTGCATGTTTTTTGGGGAAAATATTAGAGAGCGTCGGGAAATTGTAGAAAAATGGGGGACGAGGGAACAAGCTTGGGGAGACCCAAGAAAGAAAATATTTGCGGACAGGGGGCTTCTAGAGCAGACCTAGGGGGGGAAGGGGGGGCAGCGTCAATAACCGCCGGGGCTATACAGTAAAAGTCAGGGACTTATTCTCTTATCGACCGATAACATCTGGTTGGAGGAGAATCATATTCAAACCCCAAAAAAGAAAGTATCAAAAATTTAAGAATCTCTGGGACGATAATCCCGTCGGGGGAAGACGGTGGAAAAAAAAAATCATTGGGAGTCAAGAGGGAGTGTCGCGCGCTTCAGTGAATATGCCCGGAAATTTGTGTCGGGAGGACTGTTGAAGGGGCCTCCCGGGAAATATGGACTACTGGCGAGTCGGGCGGATTACGTGAAGGGGTCGTCGTGGGGGGGTGCGGTTTCGGTGTGAAAAAGTTGGTTGTTTCCACGCACGTATTAAAAATCTGTAATCCACCAAACAAAACCGGGACCGTCCTTGAGGGCCGGAGGGGGTGTCTGAAAATGGGGGGCGAAAAAAAAAAAACAAAAAAAAAAACAATCCGAAAAGTGAAACCTCCCTTCCAATATGAAGTCGGTCTGGCAGCGGCGATAGAATCCGTTGATCTAACGATGGTACGGAGTCGCACGTACAGGAGAATGCTGACGTCCCGGAGCAATTTCAAAAAAAGGGTGGGAAGGGGTCGACAGGGGGATTTGTCTCTATTGGAAAGAAGATTGACAATCGGGTGCCATTAAATCTTGATCCCCGTACTGGGAATATAACAGGGGTAGGGGGGGGGGGGAAAAAACAGGAAATGGCACTCCCCAGGGTCCCAAAGAAACACCTTGAAAAAGGGGCAATATACGGTTATGAAAGGGGGGGGTGCCAAACACTCGTGCACAGGCTGCAATCAGGCAACTAGAAGGGTCGATCTGAAACGATCCCTTAGGCGAGAGAAGGAACCCTTTGAGCCCCGTTTTCTTCGATTACAAAAAAGCCTGTGTGCGGGGGGAAGAAATGAGCGGGAAAGGGTGCAAACAGAGGGCATGAAAAACCGAATCATCACTGAAAGGTCTGAAGGAGGTTCGACGCTTCCATGTGTGCTCTCTGGGGTTTGCAAATGGGGATACGGGGGCCAACTTAAACTGGCGAGAAAATGGAAAGAAATCTAAGGGGCCCTATTTGATGCGGCAATTTGGTTTGAACGATCGATTGTTGGAGTCAAGATTGGTGAAACCGTGTTGTTTGCGGAAAAATGATACGAAAGAGGAGGTTAGACTCCCGAAAAGGGTCCAGAACAGCCTAAGGTTAAAATGGGACCCAAACAGAAAAGGGGTGAGAAGGGGGTTAGACGGCCGGGAGGACGGAAGCCTCTCGAAATGTCTCGCCTGGTCACAACTCCAGAAAAGAAAGCGTCATTGTCTTAGCATTTAGGGAAAACTTCTGCGATCAAACCCCTTGAGTAGGAGGGGGCACGCGTCGCGGGGGGGCGTATACGGGTCGTGAAGGATAAGAGCGCTATCTAGCATTGAGCCAGGGGGAAGGGGGGCTACTCCTTTCAAGAAATTTGAAAAAATCAGATATCCCCGAAGTACCCACTTAAAAAACCTCAGAAGGAAAAGGGAATGAAATTCTAAGAGCTGGTCAACTAGGAAAGAGCATCGGTACGAAAGCAGCCAGGAAAAAAACCTGGGATTCGAGGACAAGGGGCCGAAGCTAAAAAAGTCTCCTTGTTTAGGGGGGGCTCCAGGAGGAAAAAAGGCTATCAAGGTCAGGTTCTCTTACCAGTTGGGCCGTCTGGGATTGACGGGGCGTACAAGGATGAAGGCTTGGTGACTTCCCCGTGATGAGGGGTTCAGCACTTCTAGGTGCCTGAAAAACACGATTTCGAGTGGGCGGTTGGGGAGGGAGACGGCCCCGGCATGAGGCCTGAGAAAATGAATACGAGAAGGGGGGGGGGTGACAAAAGCGTCAAGCCTAAAAAAAAGGGGGGGTTGATCTGTAGAGGGGGGGCTCTTCAATCCGCCCTCTCTCATAGAGAAGACAAAAACAAACAAAGTTATTAAGGTACAGAATCAAAGGAAGATGCTCTAGGGCGAAGAGGGAATCGAGGACACCAGCTTGAAGAAAATTCCCAAAACCACGCGGATCCTCCTTAAAGGACGCATAGGGATGAAGGACCTCCATTACTTCACCAGGTTCCATCACAAAACCCAAGTTCAAGCGTGTTCAAGAACATTCGACTGAGGGGAAAAACCCTTTCGGGGAAAACGAAAAAAAAAGAGGACATCCCGAAGGGAGACAAATCTACCTACGTTCCTCGAATAAAAGTTGGATCACCGGTTCAAGAAAACCTGGAAAGGGGGGGTCTAGTGAAAAACAGGGAGCAAGAAAGCCACGCTTCAATTGTCAGGGGGACAGGCCCCAATTGGAAGGGGATTTAAAACATCTTGACCAGGGTCTGGTGAAAAGGTCGGGCCGAATAAGAAGTTTCGAGTGGACAAGATTCTAGGATTCCTCAGCGAGGGGGGAACCGTTAGGAAAAAACCAAGCGAAGAGGGAAGACAGAATAGGAAAAGGAAAGACAAGGAAAGTCTGCGCTGCAGGATTCAAAAGCCCAGGAGGGGAGTTGTAATTTTGTCTATGAACGGCGATCAAGTCTAACTAAGGTGCCAAGCGAAAACCACGGAAAGGGTACTTGGCTTTCACAAGAAGGGAGAAAAAAAGGGACAAGGGCCCTCCTGTTTCCAGGACAGGTGAAATTCTATACTAGCTCGAAGGTCTCAGGACCAATTCCTCGACTGCAAACTTAACGGGAGAAATCTTGGGGGGGAAAGCTGTGTGTCCAAAAAAAAAAAATGGAGTGCGAATAACCTTTGGGAAGGGACCAAGAACTTTCGCATAAAAAAACATTCCAGGCCAAAAAAAAAAAAAAAAAAGCCACGACACCACACCAACCAACCAGGGGGAAAATCCGATCACTGCCAATTTTGGGAAAGTCGTCAAGAGGGGGGGGTCAGGAAAAGGTTCAAAGGGGGCCCTGAAGAGAAAAAAAAAAAAAAAAAAAAAAAATAAATCGTATTGAAAAAAAAAATCTCGCTGAAGCGTATGGAAGGTCACGACGAAAACAGCAGCTGGCTTAGGAGCTTAGGTAATTAACCGGATGGGAAAGCTGGTTACTAATCTGAAAAAAAAAAAACTCAAAAAAAAAGGGAAGGTCGAAAATCGGAAGCAACCTTGGCAAAGGGTCTAGAACGCATCATGAAAAAAAACGAAAAGCAAAACTTATCTTTTAAGCTGCTTTCCGACGCACAAAAATTGGCCACCAGAGAAAAAGGGGGAAAGTAAACCGTCACCAAGAAGTACCCCCATTAATGGAAAAAGTCAGGAAAATGGGAAAGCTGGCAACACGCGGACCATCTAAATGTCAAGAAAACTCTCACAGCCGAAAATGGAAGTCACGAGAAGTTGAAGAAAGGGGGGATCATAGAAACAGGAAAGATCCCTGTACACCCCTTGAATTTTGAAGCACAAAGAAATCGGAAGGGAACGGCAGTTGACGGAGGAGGCCGGCCGAAAGGAAGGGATATCAGTCAGAAATCAAAAGAAAGGGGAAAACCTAAAAAATAATGAAACCAAGCTCCGGCGGGGAGCGGCAGGTCGGAAAAGTAACGAAAAAAAAACCGAGGACGGGTGAAGAGCGCCGATCTACAGCTCGGATGAAAAAAAGTTGGGGAAACCAATACAAGAACCCACGAAGCCCTGGGAAAAAAAAAAAAGGGAAAACGCCCTCACAGAGAGAGTTCCCGGAACCAAGACCAGACCCTAGGAAGCGGGGGATATCAAAGCGTGAGAAGGGGAAAGATTAAAGTTACGAACAATTAGGGAAAATTAAACCGATGGCCTCAGAAGGGGACTCTAGGACTGCTGGAATTTGCTGGGATTGGGAGAAGGAAAAAACAATGGGAAGGTTGTGTTTTAGACTCTGCGAAGAACCCAGAAATCGGAAAGACTTCGGAAAGGCAGAAAGAATTCAAAGTGTGTTACTCATAGGGGGGAGTGAGTAAACAATGACCGTGAAGGTGACTCCAACACAGTTGGAATCTGAAACACCGGTGGAATAAACCAGAAGATCCTCAAAAGATCTCGTACCCTAATTTGTCAAGGGTTTAGAACAGGAGAAAAGCAGAAAAGGGGATCAAGGAGAAAGCCTCTAAAGTACTAATCCCACAATGGAAAACTTGCCGAAGAGGAAGCCAAGGAAAAAAGTTGGTAGATCTAAATGGGTCCGGATTCCTGAAAAAGACCGTGTAGGGGAACATTGTTGGCCGAAGGAATTGAAAAAAAGCGGAAAATCGGTAGGAGTTAGAAAGGTTGAACCGGCCGTAATCCGAAAAGATTTCGATCGGCCCATGACTGAAAGCAAGGCTACAAAGGTCAAGGCCTCGAAAAGACCGAAAAAAAAAGAAAGAAGAATTTAAAAAAAAATAAAAAAACCCTTAGAAAACACCGTGAAAGGGGAAATTGGGCCTTCGTCTAAGAGGGGGGGAAGAATATTGAAAAAAAAGGTGCTAAGGGGAAACAAGGACGGAGATAAATCAATGAATTGGTCGTGTCAAAAGCGAAGGTTCACAACAGAAAATCCAAAATAGCGCATCGAGCCACCAAAAGTTTTTCGCAGAACTCGGTCTGAGGGAGAGGAGGCGACCAATCCTGGTCAGGGGGGAAGGAAAAAATGAGAATCCTGCTTCAAAAAGGAAAAAGGAGGTTATTTACTTGAAAAAACTCTCGGGGCATAGGCAAAAGTCGTTAAAACTTAATCCAAAACACGTGTAAAAAAAGGGGCAGAGGAACATTAAAAAAAAGCAAGGGGTGCCGGCAACCTCTATGGGACGCAGAGATCCCAAAGATCTGGGGAACAACAAAGAAGGATCAGAAAGTCACAAGGGGGAAAAAAAAAACAGGACGACACAGAAATGAATTTTTCTGCATCCCCGCGGGCGGCAATGTCGATAGGGGGGTCGTCCTTGGCCGTGAACGAAAAGGGAAGAAAAAGAAGGCCGACTCAAAGCCTCAAAATCGGAGGACGCCACAAAATGATAAAGGGGAAGCGAGCGAAATGGGAGATTGTGCCCAAGGGGGGGTAAAAGGCAACTTCGTCAAAGTGCTGATGGGACTAGAGCCTAACGAAAAAAAACTGAAGAAACTAAGAAATCGGTGCAAAAAAAAAAGCTGCGAACCATGGCCTCTGGGAAGCTAGGGGGGGGGGGGACAAGTGATTACGATGATCGGAGTTTTCTTCAACTGATCAAAAATAAAAAAGGGAGTCAAAATTGCGTTTGGCAGGAGGGCTAAGCGTCACAGATTTTAGAGGGGTTCGAAAGAAATCAAAAAAATGAAGACCTAGGGGCCCGTAACTGTTTCGGGGTAGGCTCCCGTTTCGGGCCCTGAAAAAACCAGAAGGGGCGCCATTTCAATAGGGACTGGGCTGGTGCGGTGAGGGGGAACTGTCCTCCCGACTTACACACCGCAAACTCCCAGGAACAAACCAACAAAAAGCAAAAAGAAAAAAAATCGGAAAAAAAGGGGGGACTTTCTCTGTTACTGCCGGGGGCATAAAGAAGGCATACATAGCTGTAGGGTGGGTGTTAGAGAAGTAGAATACTCCACCACAAAAAGAAACCAAGAACCGGAGAATAAAGAGTCCGAAAAAACGAGAATCTCATGAACACACTAATCCCGAGGGAAAATGTGGAATACAGGCTGCTTGTTCGTTTTTAAAAAAACGAGAATGGGGGGCGGCCAACAGCCGTTTAAAGGGGAAAAAAAAAAAAAAACTGGGGGTTAACTTGGGGGGGGGACCGCCCTCGTGCCAAAAGGACGAGAAAGCGGGAGAAAAAGGCACGAGCAACCTTCATCGAGGAAGGGGAAAAACCCCTTTTTCCCCAGCCTTTTCTACGGGAAGGGAAAGGGCGGAGAAAAAAGGTTGGGACAGAGCCTGTAAAGCGAAGGAACCAACAATCACAACTTAGGAGAAAATCTCTTAGGGAAAAAAATTAGCAAGAAATCGCCCAAAATGAAAATGTCGAGAAAGGCTTGTTTCCGGGGTGTTGTGAAAGGGAAAATGGAAAAAAAAGGGAGGGGTTGTCCAGAGGGTTGCAGGGGAAAGAAAATCTGGGAAAGGAAGTCACAGCGGACAATTGCCCACAGGACTTTCTTTCCAAATCACCCTCGGACTGGAAATTGGCCTGGGACGGAAGGAAGAAACCCCCCACAAACCAACATCTTTTACCAAGCAACCATCCTTGCAAAAAGCCACCTTTGTTTCACCAAAAAGGCTTGGCAAGGGGGAAAAAGATCGCGAAAAAAAACTCACCCGGGGAACGGCAAGGGGCGTGAGGGGGCCTGCGAAAAAAAGGGGACCGGATTCCAGGCAAAAAAAACTCAGTCAATTGATCATTAAACGGAAAAAGAACAATGGAGGGGGGGGGATATTGGGGGGTTGTGTCAGGGTTGAGACCAGGGAATAAAAAGCAAAAAGGATGCCTGGCCGGAAAAACCGGCCCCTCTGGCGGGCGACGGAGAAAAGAAAGAGCGCACCAAAGGGGGGGAACGCATCTCTTCCCT
>Ga0179591_1397943_pt1 | contig 13234 bp, 16 predicted proteins | sample CZOMad2_1_08_16f_FD_182891 | JGI IMG/M metagenome (GOLD analysis project Ga0179591, IMG submission 182891) | Vadose zone soil fungal communities from Angelo Coast Range Reserve, California, USA - CZOMad2_1_08_16fungal (PacBio error correction) | ecosystem: Environmental > Terrestrial > Soil >...
AACCCCGATGAAAAACAAAACAATCACTTTGCAAAGAAAAAAAAAATCAAGGGCGCCCCCGAAGACAGAAGGTCCCCAGAGACCCCTTCAGCAAAAAAGAGAACTGGTCCTGGGTTGAGGTCGGAGCAATGGTGAAGGACCGAAGGACGGGAAGGAAAGGGATGGAGCTTGGCTGAACGGGGTTTAGGGGAAAAATGTACGGGGGAGTCAATTGAAGAAGGTCTACGGCCCATGAAGAAACTGAAGCCGGTTAACAGCAACACCAATGCTCGTAATCAAAACAGAAAAGGAAGGGATGGGGGGGGGAGACGGATAGAACACCCGCAGAGTTCCTGGAGAAAAAAGGTTTGACAAATTGGGGAAAAAGAGAGTATGAGGAGCTATCGATTTTACAAAGGAAAACGGACTGACTCACCGGGAGTCAAAAAAAAGGAGGTCCCGCTCATCTGTTCAGGAAAGGGGGGTGCAGAGAAGAGCTTTTTGGGGAAGGGTTCAGGGGACCGGGGGGAGAGCCCTGCGACACATCCAGCCCGAAGCTTTCCCCAGGGGGGGCAGATTCCGAGAAACGAAACCCCCCAATGTGTAAACGGGCTGACCTCGCCGGCCTGTTTCCGCAGAAGTGACCCAGTCCATTGTGGAAAAAGAAGGAGTCGACTTGGCGGATGAAGGGGGAGTTAAAACCTGAGAAGAAGGAAAACTTTGAGAAAGAGAACTTAGGAGGAGGGGGGGGAGGTTTCCAAGACAAGGTTGGTGAGAGCGGACAACCGCTGCGGGGGTGAGGGGTAACCGCGACCTGAAGAAAGGTGTTATAACTGATAAGGTAAAAGGGAAAAACTAAATCGGGAGAGAAGGAACGAGAGAGAAGACTAAAACTCAACTTGCCCGAAAAAAGAATCCATCAAAGAAAAAAAAAATTCCGTTGGCGCTCTCCAAGTAGGGGATCGGAAAAAAGAAGATATTTCGCCATTGGAAGGAGAAAGGTTGATTTGCTTACGGATGGGGGATGAAAATTGTCTGAGCAAGGGAAATAATTTCCTTGGGGCTCCAGAGCTTGGAACCCAGGATCGAAAAAATCTCGATGGTGACGTTAATAAAGCCTACTACTAAAGAAGACGTCTCTAAATCAAGGGAAGAAATTCAAAAAGGGAGACCCTCCCTGGTATACAAAACCCCTCTCCCGGGAAGAAAAAGGGACACTAATAACCACCCCCAATCGAGATCAGAGAAAGAGTCGAAAAAACTTCAGAAGGAAAAAAATCTTTTTTTACATGAAGGAAGCCTTTCAAAGGGGGGGGGGTTGTTTTGGGGGGACGTCGTTTTTTTCGGGTGGAGGTGAAAGTGGCTGGTGAGGTCATGACTCCTTAAGGGCATGGGGAGATTTACACCACCTTTAGAAACACGAAGGTTGAAGAGGGGGGGAAAGGTGATGAACCTGCGTTTTTCCGGCAAAAAACCCTGCCTTGATAAACTTCTCAGGGGAGGGAGGAGAAACAAAAAAATCCTAAATTAAAACAAACAAGAAAACCTTCACAATGCTGGGAAAGCTGTGTCGGGAAAGAAGGGTTTAGACAGGGGCGGGGGAGAGAAGGGGGTATGACCTGGGGAAAGGGGAGAAATCACCCGAAAAGGGTTATGGTTAACTCAAGAAAAAACGTCGAAGCAGGTCCGTTTTGCAGGTATCACGGCCCTTTGCGGCCAGGAAAAAAAAAAACGGGTCGGCGACAATACCAACGTCGCTCCAAAAAAAATTTGGAGGTCGTATCTACGAGAGACCCAGGCGCAAAAGAAAGGGAAAAGGTCTTTCCAGCACCCAAACCCAGAGGCGCCTGGAAATAAAATACACATTGGGGCTTGCCGTACCCTGCTTGAGAAGAGATGGAAAAAAAAGAGGGCGCCTAACGGTACAGAGGCCCGGCGCGTTACCAAAAGAGCTAGTAAAGTGAAGGAGAAAGACCGAACGTCTCAGACAAGAAAGGGGGTTGCCCAAAAAAAAAGGAGCCCGAATTTCGCCCAAATACTCAAACGCCCTCAGAAGGGAGGGCGACGACTCCCGATTTTTGGGGGGGGTTGTGGGACCAACGCCCAAAGCGTGTGCACTTAAGCACCGGAGGAGAAAAAAGGACGTCAAAAGAAAGGGGAAAAAAGCCCGCCCCGGAACGCTGGCCCCCCGTTTCCCAACACTGGATCTGACCAGTGTCGAGATCGGAAAAGGAAAGACCAGGGAAAAACTCGCAAGACAAAGCCGCACGCCCTGCTTGTAAAAAGTCAATCGCCACTGGGGAAAAAAACCAACGGAAAGGGGGGGAAATAAAGATATAGATGAGGGCGGGAAAAAAAAGAGCAACCGTTTAAGCAAAGGAGAAAGAATGTGTATTTGGGGAGTGTCGTGGATTTTGGAAGCTCGATCAAAAGAAAAGTGGGAAACGGGGAAACGAAAGTGGAAAGGGGCTCCTTGGGCAGGAAAAAGGCTTCTTGTGTAAGGAGAATAAAGTGCCCAAGGGACGTTTGGGAAAAACACAAAGAAAAAAAAAAAAATAAAGTGGGGGGAAGGGGACTTATGGCAGAAAAAGGATATCTATTGGGGAGAAGTTCGGAAAGTTTCGGATCAAGGGGGAAAAAGGGGGAAGCCGGTCGATTGTAAAGGAGGACCCCTTAGCTGGGGGGGGAAGGGGGGAACGGCGAAGACGTACCAGAGCCCCAAATGTCGGCAAGTGAATTTCCTTCGATCTGCAAACAAAAGGACCTGGGATAAGAAACACAGCGCCTGGGACGGGAGAGGGGGGGAAGAAGAAAAAAGGGCAACAAGTAGCGACGGGGGACCGAGAGAAAGGTCTGGTCGGACTTCAGGGGCACTCCTTAGCGACAAAAAACAACCGAGCGGCCGCTGGGCCCATACCTACTGGGGGGAGGGATACCGTGGGAAGGAGTCCTACCTGAAGTAGATAAAGAAACGAGACGCAGAGGGTGATGTTTTTAATTTAGGATTTAGTGTGAGCCCAAGCGAGGACAGAAAGGGGGCGAGCACGGCCGTGCCCGCCCAGAAGCCGTGTGGTCGATAAGTGGTGAAAAAGGGGATGTACAGATGACGTCCTTTCAACACAAGAAAGAAAAAGAAAAACGAAGAACCAAGAAGAAGGCTGCTAAAGACTAAACAGCTTTGAAGGGGGGCGCCAAAGACTCCCTTCTTTTCGGAGAATCGAGGGTCAAAAGGGGAAAAGGTCGGAGAGCGGAAAGAGCAGGTCTTTTACTGGGTATCAGGAACTGTTCATGACCTGATGGAACTTAGGAATTCGCCTGGGGCGACCTTAGAGGGAGAAAACTGCGGAAAGAAAGAGTGTAGAATCTGTGAGGGCTCAATCTGTCGTGGAGGATGCAGAGGCCAGGACCGCAGATCGGCGCAAATACCAGTCGTAGAAGAAGAAAAAAGTTAAAAAAGAGGAATGGCGAAATAGGCGGGTACTATTGGGGGAACCTGAACCGGAGAAGCGGAGGTCTTGATGATCTTGAGAAGCACTTTTCCGGAGGAAGAGAGGAGGCCGTTAAACAGAAAGGGAAGATTTCGTTCCCGTGAATTGTCCTTATCCGTTCTCCGGGGGAAGGAGCGGGTTCCAGAACCGCACACGCCTTTTTGAAAATAGGCACCAAAAAAAAAGGGACAAAGACGAGGAGAAAAAAAAAGAAGCTTGAATGCTCAAGGTTGAAAGGGAGGTCGCCCGGTTTAACGAGGAAAGGACAATAAGCACTCAAAAGAGAAAAAATAATTTCCTTTGGGGGGTAGCGAAAACAGCCCGGGAGAGGGGGGGGGAATAGGGTGGAAGGGACCTGCCACCCCTGAGTGGGGGAGGACGGGGGAAGATTCAACTGAAAGCGTAAAAATCTCCGGGATAACGGTCAAAAAAGCGCACTTTCAAGAACCCGGAAAAGGAGTTTAGCGAAAAATGGGCGAAGAGAGCTATCCCTCTTTTCCTGGGGAATGAAAGGTTAGTCAGTGAGAGGGGGAAAGAGATAAGATTCGGAAAGAGGCCCTTCTCTCTTTGTAGATCACATTTTTTCACAAAAAAGGCGGTGGGGGAGGGGGACGTTGGACCAATCAGGTCTTGGTGGCCAGAGTGTTCGAAAGGCCTTAAAAGAAAGTTTTTAGCCCGGGCCAAAAAATTAAAGGGACGAAACCCTAAAAAAGGGGGCCCATGTGCACTAAAAAAAACAAGCCAGGCCCAAGCGTCCATCAGGTGATCCGCCCTATAGGCAGAGAGATCCGAGGGAACCCAGAAAAAAAGCTCATTATTACTGAGACGGGGGGAAGGGAAGGGAATGGTGAAACTCACGGGACAGGGACCAGTGATGTTTATTGGGGTCATAAAAGGTTATTTCTATCAGAGAAAAAAAAAAAACAAAGAGTGAGTATGAAAGAGAAGAACCCATGAAAAAAAACAAGGTGGCATCCATCAGGGGGGACGTACCCCCCCGAAAGAAGGACCCATAACGAATTCACCAAGGAAAGAAAAGATTAATTTGAGAACTGGTCTGGGGACCTTTGGATGAATCAATTGGGACAAAATAACGTATCAATATTGGGACTACTGATGAATGCCCCGGGGGTTGCCCTTGTGAAAGAAAAGGAAAGGGCGGACAAGAAGGCTCGGCCGGCTAAGGGGGGAGGAAAGCCATGAACATCACATCAGAGAAGGGACAAAGAAACTGAGTGTCCCACGAAACTGAGGTATCCACCCATAAGAAGGGGGAAAGGATTTTGAAATGGATAACATCGAGAGTCCTGTGAGATAAAGAGATTAAAAAATGTAATTACAAAGTGAAACTGACTACCTTGAAAGAGGGTAGAGCTCCCTCAATTCTATGAAAGGGCTCGGTGTTGGGTGCGCTATATCTTTCCGGGGGGATGAGTTGCGCTTGGCCGGGACCACGAAAAAAGAGGAACAAAGGAAGGGGGGAAATCCGTTCAAGTGCATAAAACCTATAACACTCATCAGGAAGACTATGTCAATGTAACCTCATATCCCTTTAGGGAAGAAGAATTTAACAGGGGGGGGAAAGGGGGTTTGCTCTAAAGAAGGGGGAAAAGGGAAAGGTCATTCTGATTTAGCGGAGGTAAAGTCCTGAAAAACCGGATCAAAAAGGCCCCCTAGCGCATGAGTAAGTTTTTGAGGGGAAAATAAAAGGGGGAAGAATATCACTTAAAAAAGGGGGGTTTTGTCTTCTTTCGGAAAAAAAGATGCAAGAGAGGGGGGATAACTTATAATTAAAGTAAGAAATCTTAGAGGAAGGGTAACGGACAAGGCTACTCTCCAGCTCACGGTTTGTCTGGCAGAAAAAGAAAGGGTCCTTCGCAAAGTCATTGGGGGAAAGAAAAAAGAGGACCCTCACGAAAGGGGGGAAACCTTTGGCCTGTTATTTTACTTTTTCTTACACCAGGTGGCGGAATAGAAGACTTATTCAGAGAAAGATCTTGAAGGGGGGGGGTAAAACTCCCCAGCGGGAAATCACTACCACATATCAGAGGGGGGGGAAGTGACCTTGGGAGACAGCACCCTCTCTCGGAAAAGCCATCGAAGAGAGTCATGACAGCGGAGAAAAAAGGGCATGGGGAATAGAATTAAAGAAGTAACCTCCCAGAGAATCAGAATAAAGACCTAGAAGGGAATGGAAGGAGAAACCAATTAAAGAAAAAAGTACTTGAGTTAGGAGACATCCTTTCTTCTTTGGGGTCTTTGGGGGGAGGGCAGGGACGAAAAAGGGAGGGGATTTCCTGGGGGGAGAAAAAAGGACCCATGACACTTCAGAGGTACAACCGGGGGTGAGATTTCCACAAAAAGAAAAAGGAAGGGGGTTTCTGGGAGGAAACGCCGTAAAGGACTGAGATTCGTCCCCTTGTAAGAAAAAAAAGCTGGCTTAGGGCGGACAGGAAGAGTAACCACATAAAAAAAACGCTTTCATGAAAAAGGCGGTTGAAGAACTTGGGGTGTTTTTAGGAAAAAGGTGGAACTCAGGGAGGGCAAATGGTTTTGCAAAAAAAGGGCGGAAGGGGAAAAAAAAAGCCGGCCCAAAGGCTCACGCCTGTTTAAGGAAAGGGTCCTAGGGAACCGAGTCCGACAGACCGGAGCTCGTGCAATCAGAAGAAAAAAAGAATTGTGACACGATTCTCTCGCAGAAAAGCCAAGAGGAGAAATGGTAGTATCGGGGGAAACGGCCCAACCCAGAGGCAAAATTGAAGGATTCTCAGGGAAAAAATTTTGGACCAAAAGTAACTGCTTCTTAGCCGCCCTGAAGGAAACAGGAGTGGGAGGGACCTACGTTTAACAATCGGAGGTACCTCTTGCCAAATAAGGTGAAGGGAAAAAAGAACCTTCCCTCCACAGCGATATCAGCGTTGAAAAAAAAGACCAAAAAGACCGAATCTTCGTCAAAAAAATCCGTTTGTTTTCCCAACCGAGAAAACCGCTTGGCATCAAGGGACGTCAAAGAAAGAAGCACTTTTCGCGGGAGGACCCCTTAAACTCTGGCTAAGGGGGGGGAAAAAAAAAAAAACATCGTGCAAAGTGGGAGGGGGGGAAATATCGAGATAAGCGAATCCCCGACCAACGCAAAAACTCCAAAAGCCGCAACGCTTGGCACTGGAAAGAGGATACTAGGGAAAAAAGGGACCAATGAGTACTATTAAAACAACAAACTTATGGGAAAAAATAGATATATTATTGGGGAATTTTAAAGAAAAGAGGGAGAGCCTTTGTGCGGTTTTGGGAGTTGATCCGTAGTTTGAAAAAAAAAGCGAAACGCAAGGGAAAAACTGGCTCCATCTTTCAAAGATTTGACGACGAATGCTCTGGGGAAGAAGGGGAAGGGAAGAATCCCTGAGGGGGGGGGCCTCTTTAACTTGCGGGGGGGAAAAACCAAACGAGGAGGGGAGATTAGGGGAAAACTTAGGTTCGCAAGGGGCAAAAATATAGATTGTTGAGGGGAGAATCAGTGATTTTCAGAGGTACGCGAGGTCTATTGTACCTGGCAAAGAAAAAAGTTCTGGGGATTATGAATCTCTGCCAAAGAAGAAAGGACGCATTAAGGGGATTGTTTAAGGTGGACCTGCGATCCGAAGCTCCTCCTGGGTTTGGGAAGGAACAGTAAGACCCAAGGGGGACCGTCGCTTATATCCAGCAAGGTCACAAGGAGAACAAAAAGGAGGGAAGCGCTAAGAAGAAGAGGGCCTCCAGCCTGATCGCAAAACGAACAGTCTTTCTAAAAAAAGTTGTGACCATACGCCGGGTTTTCCTTGTGATTTTCTAAAAAACAGAACCAGGCCACCACTGAGTAGAGAAGGAAACAACAGAAGAAAAAGAAGCGAGAATGAAGCACGTGTATGTGAGGTTTAGATTGGATAAGAAGAGTTGCTCAGAAGGCTAATTCTCAAAAAAAAAGAAAGGGGGACCCGGGCCCGCATCAGAAAAAGGTGGAAAATCTCAAAAGGAAGATGAACGGCCCTTCAAGGAAACAAAAACCATCCCTCAAATCCCAAAAAAAGAAAGGAAAAATAAGAAGGGGAAAGGAATAAGACGTACTAACGAGGTGGTTCTTTTATGGGAACGGCCGCGACACGTCCTTTCCGTCAGTCCTCTCTGGGGGGAAAGGTCTAAAAGAAGATTCAGAGTGCTTACTGTTTAAAACGCCTGTCATGAAAAAAAGGACTGAGGGAAGAAAATCTATATCGCGCGGGGTCGTTAGGAAAGGGGTGTTCAGGACCCTCGATGAAAAAAAAGTGTATATCTGGAGGAGGAAAAGGAACGGCGTGGGGAAAAAGAATTCCTGCACGCTCCGCAGAGAGGGAGGCATCCGTTCGGAGAGAAGGAAAGGGTCAGTGGGGGCCAAGAATGGGGGAAATAGGTTTGCGTAAAAAATATGGGGTTCAAGGGAGAAAAAAGAGGATTTGGTAATCTGCCAGGCACTTATAGAGTCGCGCAGCCAAAATTCCGTCGTTCCCTTTTCCTTATTGAGAACCAGAAGGGGGAAGGGGGGGGGGTAGAAGGTAAGGCAAAGCAGGTTGGAAGAAAAACAAAACCTTTTGTAGGAGAAAAAAGAACGAACGATCAGGCAAAGAGGAAGGCCCTCAGTTTTTCCGGAAGAAAGAACTCCGCTAATGCAAAAAGGGAAGAGAGCAATAAGTAAAGTATCGAAACAGCCGGGGAAAGGGAAGTGGACAATATTTTTTTTAAATGCGAGGGGTCTAAAGATTGCACTGGAAGCTTCGGGGGGTGTTTCGCGGATCCGAAAGGAAGACTTGACCAAAGAAAGATTCTTTTAGCACGTTCCACCAAACGAAAAAAAGCCTTTCCATCGAAGGAGAGCCAATCTTTCCAGTTGGGAAAAAGGGGAAAGTAAGGGGGAAAGAATCTGATCGAGGCGAAGGACCTTCCCTCGCTGGAGAATAGGAAAAACCCAATAAAACTGCGTGGGGGGAATAGTCGTGGACAATAAAAATGTTGCCAGAGAGGAAAGGGGGAAATGGCTTAAAAAGTGAGAAGGGAATCTCCAGCGGTCTGGAGGACGCAAAAACCTCTTATTCAGGGTGGGACAAAATAACCGGGAAGGACCTCATTCCCAAATTCACCAATTGAATCCGCCGATCTCGGGGAGGAAAAGAAAGGGGGAGGAGCCAAGGGAAAAAAAAAGAAACGGTATTACTGGCGCGGAAAGGACTTCGGTTGAACGAGGGTAGTCAAGGGGGGGGGGCCCGTCCTGACGATGGATTCCATTGATTTGTTTGAGGTTGTAAGAGGGGTGGATTTCGAAGACAACAAAGGAGGGGGAAGGAGATAGAAAGAACCCTATGGAAAAAGAAAACAAGCAACTTTGGCACCAATAAAAAAAGGTGAGGTACCAGAGAAACCGGCATGACGGCCAGTACTAAAGAGCCCCCCCCCCAGGGGGGGGAAGCTTTTCCTGGGGGTGGAAGGAGCCAATGGAGCGGAGACAAGAGCGTCTGAAATTCAAGAAAGGGAAAAGGAGGGGATGGTCCCAGGTTGGGCTGGGCCAAAAATGCTGGGGGAGTGCAATTGGAAGGAGGGAAGAGTCTCTGAGCATTGAAAACAAAACATGCTCTAAATAAAGCGATGGGGAACGTTTAATCAGTTTATCCCGGCAGAGGAAAGGGGGAAGATGTTGACAAATGTCTTCCTAAACAGAGGAAGGCCCCTGGAAGATACGAGTAAGGGAAAAAACTTACTTAAGAAGAGGGGAACAAAAAGGGAAAAAGAGGGAGACTCCTCCCCTCAAAAAGAGAGTGAAAGGCCGGTTGGGGGGGGTTTGTCGACAGAAATGTTTCCGGGGGGAGGGGAGTGCTCTCAATGAACAGAATAACCTTCTAAAAACATCCGGCTAAAGGAAGGGGGGGAAATGCTGTCGACTAGAAAACAGCATTCCCAAATTGAAACCATACAATGAAAACGAAGGTACCGGGAGTCCGAAAGGGACCAGGACCATTTATTGGGGGGTGTTTTGCCAGGAAAAAAAAAAAAAAGTTGGCTGCATGAAGGAGTTTAACCGGCCGAAAAACACACCGACCGAGCCTGAAAAAAAGCCTTTGAATTCGTAGGGGAAAAAGGTTTCAGAAAATGGGGGGGGGGAGATCTTACAACCTTCCAAAGGGGACGGCTGTCAGGGAAAAATAAAGGGAGAGTGTGATAAAACGGGGAAGATAAAAAAAACTAAATCTACCTTTCCTGTTAACTGGCTCGGCCGAAGGGGTGCCTGGAAGGTTTCCGTCCATGGGATCGGAACATATTTTAACCCTCAAGATTTGGAGGGGGCACGGGGGGACTTGCCAGGGTACGGAGGGCGTGATCTCCAGAAAGGCAACTGAAGGTGGCTTTTCCACGCCAGCCAAGACCAAGAAAAAGATGAACAAAGAAAAGGTTCCGTTGGGAAGAAAATACCCGACAAGCGCAAAGTCTCGTAGTAAGCTCAAAGTACCCCGAGTGAAAAGAAGGGGGGGGGAAAACATTAAAGAACCCACTCTGATAGGTCTTCTCGGCAGTAAAAAAGAAATAAAGAAAGAAGCGCCCCCAAGAATCGGCGGCCCTGGAAGGGGGGGAGAAAGGGGGGGTTTTTTAGGAAGGGGAGCAAGCCTTCCAGGACGGGGGTTCTTTTGTCGGAGGGGAAAAGGGTGGTTTCGCAGGTGTGCTGGTTGCGGGCCGTCATCGGGAAAAAAAGGACCACAGGGGGGAACCACCACTTATTCGACAAACGAGTTGAGAAGGACATCCGGGGAAGGTGACCAAAAGAATGACGGCAAAAGGAAGGAGAAAACACGTGGATCTCGCTTGGCAGGAGCGATCAATCCTAAAATTAACAAAAACGAGGAGCTGCGGCTGCGGGGTCGATTGAATTTTGGGGTCATGTGGAAAAGAGGAGACTCAGGGTAGGCAGGAAAAATGTTTCACGGTTAGAAAATCAAACAAAGGAGGGTCAAGCGGGCCCTCCTGGGATGGCCCTGGGGAAGGTTTTGGCGATTCCAGGGCGCCGGCCCGAGGGAAAAGGAGCCTCGCAAAGAAGAAAAACGTCCCGCTCCCTTGGGGGAACGGGGCCTTTCGGAAGAAAAAAAAAGGGTCTTATCTTTCCCAGGACCAACCCAGAGTGAGGGAATGCATAGTGAACAGACATTGGTGCTAAGTAGGACCGGCTTCTGCAAAAGATCCTAACACAAGAAGTTGCGCCTACGGTACAAGAAGGCTCGTACATCACAAAATCCGGCAGAACAAAGAGGAAGGAAAACAACCGGACGAAGGGGAGACCAATCTATATCAGCTGTGAAAAACCTTTCAGACAAAAAAAAGGGAGGAGACTTCAGACACCACCACTTATCCAAGGGGTTGTTTTGACCGAGAAACCCGTACCACGGGGCACTCCGGAATCAGATGCCTCGCCAGAAACGTCACAAGAGAGAGCGGCAAAGCGAAAGAAAGACGCCCCCGGGGAAAACACCCCCCCCCCCCCCCCACTTCTGAAAGGGGTCGATATCGAGATAATGGACAAAAACCCTACCCGCAAAAGCCACAGGGGAAACGGAAAGGTTTGCCTCTAATCGAAACTCCATCTTAAGCAATCCAACACAAAAAAGGGGGAAAAAAGAGAGAGAAAAGGAAGGGAAAAAACCGTTTAAGCCAGCGGCAGGGGCGTTTTTTTTGCGGGAGGGGATGAATCATAAGGATCTTCGACACGCCAGAAGTGGAACGGGACAAATGCGTTCCGGGGAGGATTTGGGAAAGGGAAGAAGGTGGAAGTGGAAGGGGGAAAAAAAACGGTGAGTAGGATGCCCCGCGGGAGGGCACTTTTTTGGAAAAAAAGGGGGGTTGGCGGAAGATTCAGAAAGGACTTAGTCGCAATGGGCAAAAAGCCACGATGTTGAAGGGCACAGGGGAGGGCTTATCAGTTGTGGACAGGGGAGGGGCAGAGGGAGGAAAGCCTAGTGAAAGTAAGGCCCACGTTGGGTTTGGATTATAGGGTAGGGGGGCGTCCGGCAAGAAGCCGGTGAAAAAATTAGCCCCAATTTTTGAAAAGGGGCTTCAAAAGGCGAATAGGGGGTCCTCTTGAAAGAGAAAGGCGCCTGTTTACTTTGAAGGAGAAAGACAATTAAGGGAAAATTTGTATTTGAAGGGGGGAAAGAAAAAGCTACGTTTCCATGATACAAAGAACATTCGGGGGAGGGGAAAGGCGGCCCGCTTTTAATTTCAAAAAAAGGGAAGGTCTACCAGAACAAGAAACCCTTATTAAGCAAAAGAACGCAACACGAAAAAACTAGCATGAGTTAGGGGGGGGATTGATGTCTCTTTTATCCAAGAGAGGTTCTCAGAAAGGGAAAGGGGAGAAAAGTCTGGGAAAACAGGGAAGGGGTGGCAGATAAGTGGTGAAACAAAGGGGCATTTTCCCGAAAAAACCCACATGAAAAGAACACAAGCCATCAAATCCCCGTAACGAACGTACAAAAAAAAGAAGGAAGAAGGGTACTAAACAGCTTTTTTCCAGATGGCCCTCGGCAGAAGAGGAAGACTCTTTCTCCCTCGGGATCGGCTGTGCAGGGACTGCTTAGAATAGGGAGCTGGGGCTTGGAAAGTTTCTCCTCTTGGAACGGGGGGGGAAAGAAACGGGTCGGAGAGAGCCGGCTCGGGTGGAATTCCGTTCGGAGGGGGGAAGTCACAACGAAAAAAAAACGAGGCGTTTATGATCTTGTGGTCGTGCAAAAGACTGGCCCGTTGGCCAAAGGAAAAACGCATATCAAGCCCCAAGAAGGCGGAGATCCGCCCTCCTTTAAGAAACGGGAAAAGAAGTGCTAAATAGGGGGGAAAGGGGAAAGAGTGGTTAAGAAAAGGAGAAATTTCTTGAAGGGGACTGCAACCAGGCACGTTGCAGGAAAAAAAAAGGCATAAGGAAGGTCGTGGGGGGGGATTCCTTCCTTAATCAAGAAACTAACGTCTTGAGTAAGGGGGAAAAACAACGCAAAGGTCTATCGGCCCACAAAGGGTTCTTGGAACCTTTAAAAAAGGAAAAGCGACGGGGGAAACTCAAGGTTTTCCAGTCGGGCGCCCGGAGAGACTAATCCGAAAGGACAACTAAAAATAAGAATGAGGGAAAACAGCCGGGAGAAAGGGGGAGTCCATTGGACAATAGTTGTAAGGAAACGCATGGTTGTAGAAGGCACTGGAAGCCGTCCGGGAGCCTGTGGGGAGCCGGGATCCGGGGTCAGAGAGAAAAAAAAAGTCAAGAAAAGAGACATTTAGCGCAACAAAAAGACCTTTCATCGAAGAGAAAAAAAAATTGGTAGGTGGGTGCCGCCCCAAGTAGGAAGGGTGAAGGACCGTTTAGAGGGGGGAGGGGCGAGAAGAAGTCTGGGAGAATCCATTTGTCAAAAAGATTTTCCAGAAAATAAGGAATCTAAAGTAGGGACAAAATTCTGTTGGCCAGATAAGGATGTGCATGGCGGCAAAAAGAGGCCGCGCAAGAAGGGGATTAAAACCTTCTTAGGCCATTTTACAAGGGCCAAAATAATCCCGGGGAAAACCAAGAATATCAAAAGAAAGGGCGGTCTCCCGTTCCAAAGAGAAGACATAAAGGGAATAAAGGAGGGACTGCAGATGGAAAGAGAGGGGGTGACTGAGGTAAAGACCTTAATGCAACCGGGGCCGTGGAAAGGGGGGGACATATGTTTAATTTGGGGTTCATAGGTTTATTGAGG